>OLSX01000406.1_pt1 | contig 43247 bp, 39 predicted proteins | sample 1673141 | NCBI WGS metagenome assembly OLSX01 (sample SAMEA3136759, study PRJEB25190) | human gut metagenome | biome: human gut; feature: human-associated habitat; material: faeces | place: Austria | collected 2013 | reverse complement strand
TTTCGGCTGTTTCAGCGCATAAGTGAACCCCGCCACAGAGCGATTCTGCGGCGGGGGTTTGTGCGTTTTATGGGGATTGCGGCTTCCTGTGCCGTTGTAATCGTTAAAAAGCCGAGTATTCGTTGAACTGCTGATGGTAATCGTTAAACGGCAGAATAAGTAAAATCACTCATTATCGGCCCTTTCTGATAAGGAACTTGATTTCGTGGGAGTTGATAAAGTAGTACTCTTCGTCACAGATATCGACGATTTGACTGGTTGACTGGCGGTAGTTTTTGTATCTGATAAAACGGGATAGCATCCCGGCAACAATGGCGCACTTGAAGAACTCATGACAAGTTCCTCTAATGCTTCATTTTCAAAAGTATAGACACCTGTTTCTACTGTTGATACTGTACCAGTGAGATTTCCTTGGAGCGCAGAGATGGTATCCAAAACATTGTCAATCACAATTACTGTTTTCACTTTAATTGCATACGCAGGCATTGCTTGCCAAGTGTAACGTCTCAGACGCGGCTTCTACTTTCAATAAATGCCTGTGGCTGCACAAGCAGAAAATCAAATCCCATCATTCTTCCGCCAGATCGGCAATCAACTTGGCGTCGCTGACCGCCAGTGCAAGCTGAAGTTTGTTTTCCAGCCCGGTTTTTTGCAGCATATTCGCCACATGGAATTTGACCGTCGACATCTCGCAGCCCATCTCCGCCGCGATGCGCGTGTAAGACAAGCCCCGCATCAGATGCCGCAGAACTTTCAATTCCGTCTTTGTAAATTCCGTACTTTTTGCCATGCCGATCTCGACCGTCGGAGGCGCGTCCGGAAAGATATGTTCCCCCGCCATCGTTTGCCGGACAACATCCATCAAACGCTTCTGCGTAGAGTCCTTATACCACAGGCTGTCGGCCCCGGCCCTCTTTGCCTCGTCCAGAACGGCGCAGTCGATCAGCGAGGTCACAACAATAATTTTGCTCTTCGGCTGTATCGCTTTGATCTGGCGAACGGCAGTCAGGCCGTTCTCGCGGTTCTCCGTTTGCACATCCATCAAAATCAGATCGACAGAGCTTGTCCGGCACACCTCAACCGCCTGCTTTGCGCCGGGGATGGACGCTGTGATCCGGTATCCGTCCTCGGCGCGGAAATAGCTTTCCAGCAGACTGCGGATCATGGTCTGGTCTTCAACGATCATCACTCTCATGTGCTGCTTTCTCCTGTTCCGGCAGGCTGAGCATCAGCGTAAAGCGAGGGATGCTCCAAACCTCCATTTTTCCGCCTGCTTCTTCGATACGTTGACGTAGCATGGAAAGGCCTCCGCCTTCTGTGATCTTTTCCTTTGGCACCGCACCGTTGTTGGTCAGGACGACCTCCATGCAGTCCGGCTTCTGCCGAAAGCGCACATACAATTCTGTGCCATCTGCGTGACGGACACAGTTTGCCGCACATTCGCAGATTGCCAGTGCGCTCAGTGTGCGTATCCATTGCCTTTGCGGTTCACGCCCAGTCAGAAGAACTCTAACGCCCAATTCTTCCGCTCGTTTTTTCGCCGCCTCCAGCGGTTCGGATTGCGCCGTTATCTGGCTGGAGCGGAAGAGCACAGAAATGGACTGTTCCCACAGCGCCGCGTTTGCACGAAGTTCCTTCAGGTCCGTGTGCTGGAGCAGCACACGACGCGCCGCGAGGATGCTGTGCCCGATGTCATCGTGCACGCGCAGCTTCATCGCCAGCGTCTCTTCCTCCCGGATGATCTCCGGCATCTGCACAAGCAGCCGCCGAAGCCGCTCATTCGCCTCCGCCAGCTTCGCGTTTTCCGCTTTCAGCTGGTTCTGCTTCCGGATCAGCTCCGTAACGTCTGCGGCAGTGATCTGCGTATAGCGGACGCCCGCTTTTGTTGTGATCTGCTCCTGCGCAAAGCGCAGCGCCTTCCCGTCCGGAAAGCGGTAGATCAGAAGGCGCAGATCCAGACAGCGCACGTTTGCGGGCGGCGAGTGCAGGACGCTCTGCATCTCTGCAAGCGACTGTATGCCGCCTTTTCGCAGCCAGTTTGCAATGGCAAGCATCCGGCGGTTGATGAGCCGCACCACGCCGTTTTTATCGAAGAAGCAGGCCGCGATGGGCAGACTGTCGAAGCTTTCCTTAATCCTGTCCATACGCCTTTACCCCCTCGATCTTTCCAGCTTCCGCGTCACATATTGCAGTCCGTCCTCATCCTGCTCCCATTCCAGATCTGGAAACCGCGCACGCAGCCCGCAGAGCGACTTCGCCGCTGAAACGCAGAGAGCGACCTCTACCCACTTACCAACCTCTATAGAGATCAGCAGCGCACGCAGCGATTCCAGTTCCGTCTCCACGACCGCTTCAAACAGGTCGTAGACCTGCGTTGCCTGCTCGACGGTAAGCTGGCCTTCCCCCTTGACGATCGTCTTACAGTCGGCGCCATAGACAATGATATTCTCGGAAGATTCATTGAGACACAGCCGAAGTTCCTGCACACTGATTGCGCCGCGCTGCTCGCCGACAAAAATCAGGTTGCTTCTCCGCTTGATATAGGTCCCGATGATGATGACCTGCCCAAGCAGGTGTCTGGCTCTGTTTGAATCCTCCGTCTTCTGTAATTCAGCCAACAGATCCCGCAGCATTGCGATCTGCCGGGCGGTCTGCGCCTCCATCATGTCATACAGGCGGTTTTCTTCTGTCAGCTTCAGCCATCTTGTGTGCTGTGCTTTCTCCGCCGTCAGAACGTCGCCGGTATCGCGCAGCTCATCCCTTGTCAGCTCCAGCTCTTTTCGAATCTGATTCAGCGCGGAAATGTCCTCCTTCCAGAACACCCAGCCGCGGCGCAGCCTGTGCCGCTTCAAAAGCGTATCGTCGCTCAAATGGACGGTATCCTGCTGCATCTGCCGCAGCTCGCTTTGCGGCAAAGCCTCCTGCATGGCGGCAGACACATATTGGGGGCAAAATGCAGGATCCGTAATCTGGACGGGCAGGCTCGTTGCCTCAAAAAGTTCGTCGTATCCGAGGTTGGACTGGATCAGCCCGCATTGAATGCAGCATTCAAGGATGCTCGCAAAGATCAGGCACTGCGACGCCGTCATATCGCCCGCAAGCACCCAGACCCAATGGACCTTTTTGGCATACGCATAAGCATAGGCCAGCGAAAGCGCAAGCGGAACCAGCGGCAGCCAGCGAATTCTCCTGCTGCGCGGGATGCGGCAGTTTTTCACCATCGAAAGCAACGCGAACCCCGCGCACAGGGCCTCCCAAGCCAGCACGAAGAAATAGCCGCTCTCATACCGATACGCCTGATCCGATAAAACGCCGGACGGGAAGGAAAACACCTGCTGGTGCAGATCATTGGTCAGAACGAGCAGGAGCAGAAGCAGCGTTGGAACATACAGAAGCTTGGTCCATCGCGGCAGCCGAAAATCCTCTCCCTTGCCCAGCGACCGGGAAACAAAGACCGACAGCATGGGGATGAACAGCATCGGGAAATAGTAAAAATACCACAGCCAGCGCTCTGCATCCGTGTTTTCAATGGAAAATTTGATTGAGCGCAGAAGAATCCAAAGCACCATCAGCGCCGAGATCGCCACCAGATAGCGCCGTACCTGCGTCTGCACGATGCGGATCCGCAGGGAGTAGCACCACGCGCTGAACAAAAACACATAGATCCCGCTTCGCAGGTGGCTGACAGCCGGAGAATGAAAAATATGCCGACTTGCATATCGGAGCCACATGGCAAACGCAATGAGCGCCAACACGCCCAGCGCAAACAAGATGGTCTTTTTTGTCGCTTTGCTCATGCCGTATGCCTCCCATCTCTGCACATTCGTATGGATAGTATATCATGCGGACGGAAAAAGGCAACACAGTTTTACACCCTTTGCCGGGAGAATCGAGCCGGACGATGGCCTTTGAACAAAAAATAATTGCAAACCCTATCCAATCGGCGGGGGCAGAAGGGAGCGATAACAGCTAAAATACAAACGGAACATACAAAAGAAGAGAAAGGCGGTGGAAAGCGCAGATGCGAAGGATCGTACTGGATATGAAAGGCGGACTTCTGGCGGAAGCGGTCATGCAATCACTTTCGGGATGCGACCCGGATTTTCTTGTCTACCGTTCTTCAAAACCGGAGGAAACGCTTGCCCTGTGCCGGTCCTGCCGTGCCAATGTGTTGGTGATGGAGGTCATCCGGCAGGGCATCTGGAAGCTGAGCGAGCGGCTCAAGCTTTGCAATGCTGTAAAGCAGCTCGGCTGGGTCTGCAAGGTTCTGCTTCTGGTGGATGAGAACGCGGACGAACTGCTTGCCGCCGATGTGCGTCAGGCGGTGAAGGATCAGTTGGTCGACAATTTTATCTATGCGTCGGTATCGCCGACCTACCTCGCAGGCGTGATCGACACACTTTAGCTCTTTGGTTTTCACTGCCTGCGCGGAAAGCCGCATCATGTACGTATTCGACAAAGAAATAACAGAAGGAGGTTCCAGATGAGAAAACGAATTCTTGCGATTTTCCTTTGCCTGATCCTTACACTGTCCCTTGCCGCAGCGGTGGCCGCAGAAGATTTCACCGTGACCCTGCCGCCGGGAAGCAACTTTCTTCCGCCGAATCGGCCCGAGCAGCCTGAGCCGGACGACGAGGACCGGATCGTGACGCTTCAGATCCCGATCACCAAGGTCGTTGAGTTGGGGGGAAATACTGCACCGAAGCAAACGACTTTCAGCTTCTATGCATTTCCCAGCGATCCGTCGTATGGCCGTTATGAAGCCGGCGGCACGGGCCTTTGGGATGTACAGAACTGCACAGTATCTGTGAACGGAGCTGGAACATTCGGCTGCGTGATGACCATTCAAATCGACAGAAGCGACTTCTTCGCTCTAACCGACAATCAGGGCATCTTTGTTGTGGAAACCAACGATGAGCAAAGCGGTTGGACGTATGATGAGACCCGCTGGTTCCTCCAACCGCAGTATAAATGGAGCGATGCCGCACGGGAATACAAGTGGACGGGCGGCTGGGATTGCTACAACAAATTTGAAGCTATGGAAGGCAGCGTGCATATCAACCCGGACAATGCGCAGGGCGGGCTTGGCTTTGTCAATCTTTACACCGAGAACACTGCACCGGTGACGGAACCCACATATAAGCCTGCGACGCTCAACAAGACTGACCATTTCGCGTTCCTAAAGGGCTATCCGGGCGGCGGATTTGCCCCGGGCAAAAATATGAGCCGCGCAGAGGTGACCACCATGTTTGCCCGCCTGCTGACCGAGCAGATGGAGGCAAACAAATCCTATCCAGCCTCCTTCTCCGATGTGACCTCGGCGCACTGGGCGGCCAACTACATCGGCTACATGGAGCAGTTCGGGATCGTCCGCGGCTACAGCAACGGAACGTTCCGGCCAAACGCGCCGATCACGCGTGCGGAATTTGCCGCGATCTGCTGCCGGTTTGAGCAGCTGACGGACGGAGCTGCGGCCTTCACGGATGTTCCTGCCTCTCATTGGGCGGCAAAGTCCATCGCCTATGCGGCGACTCGCGGTTGGGTCACAGGCTATGCAGATGGAACATTCAAGCCGGGCAACAACATTACAAGAGCAGAGGTCGCCGCTGTCACCTGCCGCCTGCTCGAACGCAGTGCTGACAAAGAGTATATCCGTGCCCATCTGAAAGAGCTGCCAAGAGTCTTTGCTGACATGAACGAGCAGCACTGGGCATACTGGTATGTGATGGAAGCTGCCAACGGCCATGACTATACCAAATCCGGAAATACGGAAACATGGCTCCGGACATATCCATAAACAGGAGGGTTTTATATGCAGGTCACAATACAAAGCATCCCTGCAAGCCTGCAGGAATTTGAGACGCTTGCGGCAGGCGGAAGACAGCCGGAGCGCATCTGCGCCCTGTTTCTGTGCGCACTGGCACTGTTTGACAAGGACAGGGACGCCGGAACTGCCGCAATGAATCTCCTGCGCGGCCCGCGGCCCATGACGCCCTACGATGCGCAGTTCCTGCGCGACCGGCTGCGCGGCAAAGCCTATCTGCCGCTTGCGTATTTTGAAGGCGCGACGCCGGAAAACGGCTATCAGCCGCGGGCGCCATACCGGCTTAACGTGCTGGCAGACCCCAGGCCGCAGGATATCGAGCCGGGGTATCTGCGCGTGTTCCTGAAAACGGCGGGCGCAGATTCGCCGCGGCCCATGAAGCTGCGGCAGAAGGCATCAACCGGCGAGTGGTTCCTCTGGGAGTATTCCAGCATTCTCAGCGGCATCCGTATTCCTGCGGCGGAAGACCCGTGGGCATAGTAAACAGAGAAAGGGAGAACAGACAATGGGACTCATTAAAGCAGCATTGGGCGCAGCTGGCGGCGTGATGGCCGACCAGTGGAAAGAGTATTTTTATTGTGAATCCATTCCGGAGAACGTGATGGCGGTCAAGGGTCTGCACCGCGTTTCCGGGCGCAGCAGCAACTACAAGGGCAGCGAGAACATCATCTCCAACGGCTCTGTCGTCGCGGTGGCTGACGGTCAGTGCATGATCATCGTCGATCAGGGCAAGGTCACGGAGCTGTGCGCCGAACCGGGCGAGTTTGTCTATAATGCTTCGACCGAGCCGTCGATCTTCTCCGGTGAGTTGGGAACCAGTATCCTCGACACGTTCAAGAACATCGGAAAGCGCTTCACCTTCGGCGGCGAGCCGCCCAAGGATCAGCGCGTGTACTATTTTAACACCAAGGAGCTCATCGGCAACAAGTACGGCACGCCGTCGCCGGTTCCCTTCCGTGTTGTTGACCAGCGGGCAGGCATTGACATCGACATTGCCATTCGCTGCTTCGGCGAGTACAGCTACCGCATCTGCGACCCGATTTTGTTCTACACAAACGTCTGCGGCAATGTGGGTGATGATTATACCCGCGACCGGCTGGACGGACAGCTCAAGACCGAGTTACTTACCGCGCTTCAGCCCGCGTTTGCAAAAATCTCCGACATGGGCATCCGCTATTCTGCGCTCCCCGGACATACGATGGAGCTGGCGGACGCGCTGAATGAAGTGCTGTCTGGCAAGTGGCGCAACTTGCGCGGCCTTGAAATCGTATCGTTCGGCGTATCCAGCGTGAAGGCGAGCGAAGAAGACGAGCAGATGCTGAAAGAAATGCAGCGCAACGCGGCATTTATGGATCCGACGAGAGCGGCTGCACATCTGGTCGGCGCGCAGGCGGCAGCGATGCAGTCGGCCGCGGCCAATCAGGGCGCAGGCCCCGCAATGGCGTTTATGGGCATGAACATGGCGGGCCAGATGGGCGGCATGAACGCGCAGGGGCTTTATCAGATGGGTGCGCAGCAGCAAGCACAGCAGCCCGCTCCCGCAGCTCCGGCAGCGCCCGCGAACGGTTGGACGTGCAGCTGTGGACAAAGCGGTATCACCGGCAATTTCTGCCCGAACTGCGGCAGCAAAAAACCGGAGCCGAAGCCTGCGGCAGGAAGCTGGAAATGTCCGCAGTGCGGCGCGGCAGCAAGTGGAAAATTCTGCCCGGAATGCGGCACGAAAAAGCCCGAAGTACAGGCAGACGGCTGGACGTGCAGCTGCGGCGCGGTGAATAAGGGCAAGTTCTGCGCCGAATGCGGCAAACCCAAGCCGGCCGGTGTCCCGCAGTATAAGTGCGACAAATGCGGCTGGGAACCGTCTGATCCGGCACATCCGCCGAAGTTCTGCCCCGAGTGCGGCGATCCGTTTGACGACGGGGATCTGACGTGAAATCGGCAGTGAAAGCTGCGCTGATTACCCTCTCGGCAATTGCCCTGCTTGCGCTGGCAGGATGCTCACTGTATCGGCTTGTTGTAACGTCACAGATCAAAGACGGAGGCAGGATGGAAAACCCGGATGCATACAGAGCTGGAAAAGACCTGGTGGAATTTGAGTGGCGGCAGAACCATAGGAATTACTACAGCAGCTTTTCACTGAAATTTTATCAGGAGAACGATATGCCGCTGCTGACCGGCTGGTTCCCAAGCCAATCCGGCGGCGACGAGATAAGAGAAAGCCAGACGGATGCATTTTCCAACCCGATTCCCTGGCAGCTCACGTGGGTACAGTGGTTTGAGCTTCAGAATGTGCTGGCAGAGTCGGATCTTCCGGCGTACAGAAAACCGTCTTCTGACAGCTATGATGAAGTTGACAGCGAGCTCCGGATCGTCTGGCGCACCGACGATGGGGAAAAGACCCAAACGCTCAGCGGCAGTCAAGCGGAGGCGCTGGAGGCCTTGGTTCTGGGTATTGCCGAGGAAGCGTATGCTGCATCCAAGCTTGAAACAGAGCAGCGTGAGGTGCGCGAAACAGCAGAGTTGGTCGGAATTCACTGGGAGCAAACCGCCTCGTCTGCGCGTGACTGCTTCAGCTTCCTTCTCGATGAGCGGACGCTGCCATCCCGAGCGGAGAAGCAGATGCTTTTCTCCTACCGGTATCAGGATGGCAACGGTAAGCCTATTTTCAGGCAGGACATCGCCGTCGAGCCGGAGAAGGCGCAGGCGTGCTTCAGCAGCATCAGACAAGAGCTTCGTGCGCTGGAGCTTCCGGTCTACCATCCCAGCGCAGGCCCGGATGGCGCGGAGAATAGCTGCATCTGCGCGACATGGCAAGACGGCAGCGAGGTTTTCACAAACAACTACTGCGGCGAGAGCGCACAGAGCATCTTTAACCTCCTGGTAGCGTTTGCCGGGGAAACAGAGGCCGGGATTTTCTCAAGACCTGCGCCGGACGGCGGATGGAAATGTCCGGCGTGCGGGATGCCGAATGGCAGTAGCGTATTTTGCGCAGAGTGCGGAGCCAGACGCCCTGCGGAATAAATAAGCAAACAACAAGGAAGTGAGGAGGATTTATTATGAATGGACACAAGTTTTTGAAGGTCACTGGCATTCTGATGATCATTGCCGCTGTATTTTCCATCATAGCGGGTGTGTTTGTCGGCGGACTGGGTGCATTGGCGGCAGGACTCGGCGCAGCATCTGGTCTGACATTTGCCTACTGGGCAGCGCTGTTTCTGACACTGATCGGAGGGATTTGCCAGCTGATCGCCGGAATCAAAGGCGTCAAGCACAGCAAGCGCAGCGAAAAAGCAGGCGGGCTCATCGTATGGGGCGCAATCGTGGCTGTATTCAGCGTCTTGAGCGTCGTGATGAATCTGGTCAACGGCAGCGAGTTTAACGTCACAAGTGTTCTGACGGGCGTGGCTGTTCCGGCTTTGTACATCTACGGCGCGGTACTCAATTCCAAGGCAGACGCGCAGTACGCCGCATAGTGCAAGAAGCATACATAAAGGAGATTGATACATTTATGGGACTGTTCGATAAGAAATATTGCGATATTTGCGGGGAAAAGATCGGCTTACTTGGCAACCGCAAGCTGGAAAACGGGAATCTCTGCAAAAACTGTGCCAAAAAACTCTCCCCGTGGTTCTCCGACCGGCGCAACAGCACCGTCGAAGAAATCAGGGCACAGCTTACCTACCGGGAGGAGAATCAGGAAAAGGTTGCGGCATTCCATACGACCAGAACGCTCGGCACGAACACCAAGGTGCTTCTGGACGAGGACGCGGGAAAGTTTATGGTAACAAGAGCAAGAGATCTGCAAGAGGCAAACCCGGATGTTCTGGACTTTGCAGACGTGACCGGCTGCAATCTTGATATTGACGAGAGCCGTTCGGAACTCATGCGCGAGGATAAGGACGGCAAGGAAGTCAGCTACAATCCGCCGCGCTATGAATACTCCTATGACTTCTACATCACCATATTCGTCAACAACCCCTACTTTGACGAAATACGCTTCCAGCTCAACTCCAGTTCCGTGGACATTACGCCGCCGCCTGCAATGCGTCCGGGCATGACCGCCCGGTGCAATCCGGAAACCAATGTCGAGTACCGCAATTATAAAAAGCTCGGCGAGGAGATCCGGCAGGTGCTGACGCAGGTACGAAAAGATGTGCGTGAGAAGATCGAGCAGGCCGCCGCGCCCAAGATGGCAGTCACCTGCCCCTACTGCGGCGCAACCACCACGCCGGATGCAAGCGGCTGCTGTGAATACTGCGGCGGCGCGGTGAACGGCTGAACCATCCATCAAACGACGATTTAGAAAGAAGGACTTAAAAATGAGAAAGTATGTAGCATTACTCCTGATTGCAGCTGCACTCCTGACGCTTGCCGCCTGCGGCAGTAAGGATGCGCTGGCCGGAACATGGTCTGCTGATCTCGGAGAAGACGGTGTGATCACATGGACGTTCAACGGAAAAGGTAAATGCACCATGGAGAATGCGTACATGAAGCAGAACGGCACCTATACCATTGACGGTGACCAGCTTACGGTGACGCTGGAGGCATGGAGTGAACCGTCTACTTACACGTTCTCCGTGGATGGCAGCAGCCTTACCATGAATGAGAACTCCGGCTACGGCATCAGCGGCACTTTTACGAAAAAATAAACCGCATAGAAGCACAATACGTATCAACCACCCACCGGACTTTAGAAAGGAGAAAAACTATGGATAACCTTACTGGCAGCATGAAAGATGTCGCATTCGCGACCAGTCCCCGTGAATTTGATCTTTCCTATTCCACCACACTCGAGGAGATCATGGAGAAGCTCAATGCCCGCAGGGCAGCGTTCCAGATGCCGTTCCAGATCAAAGGCGGCATTCCCGGTCAACGCATCTCGTTCGAGAAAGAACCGAATGTGGACGTTGGTCTCTGGCTTTTCCTCAAGGACGGCACACACATCCGGATCCAGCCGGTCATTACGGAGGCCAAGATGTCGGTTGGCGGTATGCGCGTTGATAAGAACAGTGCATTGCGCAAGGGCCTCAAGGGTGCGACAGTCGGCCTTGCAACGGAGCGCGGCGCCTATATCGACACCGTGACTGAAACCGTGAAGAAGATTTTGAACGGTGAGGAAGTAGAGGACTATGTCGCGCCGGAGGTTCCGGTCGAAACAAAGGACTGGCTGACAACGTTCCTGCTCTGCCTCTTCCTTGGCGGGCTTGGCGTCCACCGCTATTATGTCGGCAAGATCGGCACGGGTATTCTTTATACGCTGACGGCAGGTCTGTTCGGCATCGGGTACCTTGTTGACTTTATCAAGATTCTCTGCGGCAAGTTCACCGACAAGGATGGGAATCTTATCCAGCGCGAAAAGAAATAAGGAAAGCAAAATGTCTCAGGGATGCACCGCTGTTTTTGCCGGAATGATATGTTATTTTCTGTTGATCGGCAGATTTGTGCATCCCTGAAGGATATTGGGAGGGAATTATGAAACAGACGAAGACCAAGCTTCTATGCCTGCTTCTTACGGCGCTGATGCTGCTCAGCAGCCTTACCGCCTGCGGCAAAGATAAGGCGAAAGACTCCAATTTGATCAAGCTCGGTGACTATGAGCTGCTCTACAAGGGCGCGTGCATCATGGAAGATTCGGACGGAAATGACGCGATCGTTCTGACACTGGACTTCACAAACAACGGCAAGGAGAATGCGTCGTATCTTTGGAGCGTCGATGAAACGCTCATGCAGAACGGCGTAGAACTGGAAGCTGCAACCGTCTTTGCCGACTACGACACCTTTGAAACCGTGATAGAAGGCCAGTTTACAGATGTCGCTCCGGGCGCAACGGTGGAAGTCCGGACAGCATATCTGCTTCAGGACACGACCAGTCCAGTCGAGGCAACCTTCGAGCAGTTCCTCGGCAAGAAAAGCGGCAAGATCACCATCGACCCATCCTCACTGAATCGTGAGACTCCCGCAGCTGATACGACCGGCGATGAACCGCCCGTTGACAGCACGCTGACCTCCGATCCAGCCGAGACTGGCGACGCGCTGCTCGACTGGTGGAACGGCGAATGGTACGGCTGGTGGAAGATGAGCGGCTGTTATGGCTACTACGAGAGCATGGAGGGAAAATGGTGGGATGTCTGCGGCGTCATTGACATCGGCACGGACTACACTGGCACGATCACGCTTTGGGACGAGGACTACACGAGGTCCGAACCCATGGCTTCCGCGCAGGTCAGTCTGAGCGAAGCCGGAACCGGCGAGCACGGCACGGTGATGTCCGAGGGCGGCTGGTTCACAAACGTGGCCCTGGAGCATGCGGACTGGATCGTTGATCCCGCGCTGTTGGACTATGACGACATGATCTGGATCAGCGGCGACTATGAAGATGGCGATGACGAGTTCCACTATGACATCTATCTGCGCCCGTGGGGACTCTACTGGGATGACATGGAGGAAGATACATATCCCTACCGCTATACCGACTGGTATCTGCCTCTGATTGACGCAGGCAAGTCCATGCCGGATGCCATCGGAGAAAATGCTTCGGAAGAAGCTACTCCGACAGAAGGCTCCCAGCCCACCTCGCCGGACGCTGCGGCCTCCGGCGGAGACGGCATCGTGACGGAGGAGCAGGTGCAGAAGGGCTACGTCTGGATGAACGAGGTCAATAATAATATTTTTGACGCTACTTACGATGATATCGTTGCCTACTTCGGCGTGGAAGGTCAGTTCGTCAAGGAAGAGTACAGCGACCACATGAAGGCAAACTACCGCTACTACAAATGGATCTCTGAGGACGACGACTCCCATTTCATCTACGTCAATTTCATGGAAAACGAGTCGGGCGTTTATACGGTGAGTGCGTACAACACCAGCGGCTTCTCCGGCACAGAAGCCATAGAAAAGTATCTGGACATCGTGAAGGCCGAGGCCGCCGAGGCGAACAAGGCAGCGTCTGCAAACGCCGAGATGAAGGACTTCTCCGTGGAAATCGCCCAGTTTGCAAAAGACGATGTGAAGGTCAAGATCATGACGAAGATCCCGGTATCCGGCTGGTCGTACGATGATGGACCGCGCTGCCTGGTGGAAAACGACGATCCCACAGCGTTTGGTGCGGGCGCTATCCAGTTTGAGGTAAGGGAGACCGTTGAAAAATTTGATTCCTACAAGGACAAATTCGAAAACTATCAGGATATCGAAGACCGCGTGATCGGCGGCATCACCTTCCGCGGCCGCACCTATAAGTACATCGGCTACGAATGGATTCAGTATATCGCGCAGCTTGACGACAACCGCGCCCTTTCCATCGGGCTTCGGAATATGGACTGCGTCCCGGGAACGATGCCCGACATCATTCTCAACAACATGACATTCCAGTAAGGGCGGCGTCCTTCTGAAAATTTGCACGAAAACCGGCTCCCGCTCCAATTTGGAGCGGGAGAATCCGGCTATTTGCGGAGAAACGGAGGGGATGCTGTGAAGCTCAAGGCGTTCCTCATCATGGCAGGTCTATGGATGGGGCTGTTCTGTCTGACCGCCTGCGGCGGTGCTGACGTGCGCACTTATCAGTACCCTGAGACATCGGTTCTTTTTGACGACTTCCACATTAAAAAAACCGTTTACAGCCCGGGGGTCATGAAGCTCTATTACCGCGGCGGGCAGTTCAAGGACACGCCCATCCGCTGCTACGACGCGAATTTTGAAGATCTGGGAGATCAGTTTGAATATTCCTTTCAAAACGGCGTTCTGACAGTTCAGGCGGATTTTGCAGAACAAATCAGCGGACTCACGATTGAGGATAAAGACCACGATACGGTCTATCATCTGCGCTATCTGGACTCTCCGCAGTTTGCGTGGCTGGCGGATACGTTCTGGCTGGACTACGGTATGATGACGATGGGAGACGAGGCGCGGTATTACAGCGATGCGGAGCGGCAGGCGCAGACAGAGCGGGAGAGCGCCGAGCATGAGCAGACACGCGATGTTTTTGCGCTGCTCGAGGGCACGTGGATCTCCGAGGATGGTCTGCAAAAATATGTGTTTTCCACGGACGCAGACGGGAGCGAATTGCGTGCGGCGGAGCTGTGGTTCGACGAAACGGAGCAGAAGTGGAATGGCTGGGAGCTGTGCGTCGAGTCCGCGTTTCAGACGCCGTATTTCGGCGGAGAATACAGTGAGGACGTGGCGGAGCACCTGCAGGAGATCGTGCTGGGAAACAGCGATCATGCGGCGGCGGATATGTGCGTCTTGTACGATTCGGAAGAAAACGTCATAAGAGACGCGAACACGATCTATCACAAGCAGTGAGCCTGCGGGACATATCCGGAATAACAAGATCATAACTGTGTTCGGCGCTGCAATCTGCCCTTGTGGGCTGTAACACTGGTCTGAGAAATGAGGAACTTAGATGGCAACACAAATCACAAATTATCAATGTCCCGCCTGTACGGGACCGCTCCATTTTGTAGGAGAATCCGGCAGGCTGGAGTGCGATTACTGCGGCTCAAGCTTCGATATCGCAGAAATTGAAGCGCTCTACGCGGAAAAAGAAGCAAAAGCGGCGGAAGCGGCACAGAAGCAGGGAGAAACGGAAGCGGCCCAAAAATCTGCCGAAGCGGAAGAACAACAGACTGCCGCAGACGGCTCTGGCTGGGATGCTTCCGGTCTGAGCGAGGACTGGGGCGCAGATGCGGTCGGCATGAAGGCCTACTGCTGCCCGTCGTGCGGCGCGGAGCTGCTCTGCGACGCGACGACCGCAGCCACGTCCTGCCCGTACTGCGGAAATCCGTCGGTACTTCCGGGGCAGTTCGCCGGCATTTTGAAGCCCGACTTTGTTCTTCCCTTCAAGCTGAGCAAGGAGGATGCCATCAAGACATTGAAGAAGCACTATCTCAAAAAGCCTCTGCTGCCATCGACCTTCTCCAAAGCCAACCATCTGGAGGAGATCAAGGGTGTGTATGTACCTTTCTGGATGTACGACGGCGAGGCCAGCGGAAGTGCGCAATTCCATGCTACGCAGGTACATACCTACACCTCAGGAGACTATGAGATCACAGAGACAAGCCACTATGATGTGCGACGCGCAGGCTCCATTGCCTTTGAAAAGATCCCGGTGGACGCGTCGAGCAAAATGCCGGACGATTATATGGACTCCATCGAACCGTATGATTACGCGGAGCTCAGGCCATTCTCCACAGCGTATCTGCCCGGATTTCTGGCGGACAAATATGATGTCAGCGTCGAAGACAGCCGGGAGCGGGCGGACACGCGCTGCGCGGGCTCGCTGCTGCGCGCACTGGAACGCACGGTTTCGGGCTACACCACCTGCAATGAAACGAGCCGGGATATCCACTTGAAGCGCGGCAAGGTGCATTACGCACTGCTTCCCGTCTGGATCTTGAACACAAGATGGGAGGGCAAGGACTTCCTCTTTGCCATGAACGGTCAGACAGGCAAGCTTGTCGGCAACCTTCCGGTCAGCACGAAACGGGTAATTGGCCTGTTTGCGGCAATCGCGGCACCTCTTATCGCCATCAGTGTGACCGCGCTGCTGCTTTTGGCGCGATAGGGAGGGCTGAGACATGAAAAAAAGAACACGCTGTCTCCTGCTGGTGTTTCTGTTCTGCCTTGTGCTCTGCGTGAACGCAGCCGCGGCTGAGCAGACAGGCGCACAGCTTTCTTATGTGACGGACGCGGCCGGACTTCTCAGCGAAAACGAAAATATGCTGCTGGAAAAGATGGCGGAAAGCGTCTCCAAAAAGTATGGCGTCGGCGTTTACATCGTAACCGTGGAGGACTATCGGGACTTCCATTCTGAAGGCGTCTATAAGGCGACCTACACCATCTACCATGAATGCACCATGGGCGAAGGACCGAACCGCGACGGGATCATGCTCCTGCTCAGCATGGATGATCGCGACTGGGCAATGTTCTGCTACGGCTCACGCTGTGAGTATGCGTTCAACAGCTATGGTCAGCAAAAACTTGAAAAGGTCTTCCTCGACAATTTCGGCGAGAACGACTGGTACGGCGGCTTTGAGGATTACGTCAAAGAATGCAGCGTCTATCTGGAAAAGGCTTCCGCAGGAAAGCCCGTCCGGGCGAGCTTGTTCTATCCGCTCCTTATCGTGATCGGTCTTTCTCTGCTGGCAGCAGCCGCGGTCGTCGCTGTGATATGGCGGAAAATGGAGACCGTATCAAAAAAAGCAACCGCGAACGACTACGTCTCCGCGGGACTCCGGCTTACGGAGCAAACAGATCATTTCACCCATAAGACGACCTCCAGCCGGAAGATCGAGCGCAGCTCTTCCAGCAGCGGAAGCAGTTACAGCGAATCCGGCGGCGGCGGTTCCGGCCGAAGCGGAAAATTCTGAAAGGAGCGGCTATGAAAACAACACCCAAACAAATACTCGCGCTGTTGCTGGCACTGGTTCTGCTGCTGTCGCTTTGCGCCTGTGTACAGAAGACGCAAACAGAGCCTAACGAATCGAGAACAAGTACAGATAAGGTAAAAATGCCTACAAAACTCGACAAAAAAACGCCTGAAATGCAGCCGGAGGAAGCTCCATTGCAAAACGATATGCGTGATCGCACGTCACGCGACGAGGCGTCAGACACACAGCCGGTACAATACGGGTTTTCACAGGAGGCAGAAACCTCGCTTGGATGGCTGCGGGATAGGATCGACTTTCCAATGACCATGTTTGGCGCGGCATATCTCGGTTATGTCGGCGGGCTGTTTGACGAGGGCTTCGAGGCGGGCTTCCCCGCATGGCTGTGGGAAACCAATGAGGCAATGCTCCTCGAATACCCCTTCATCGCCGAGATCGACGAGGAGCATATTATCGGCGGTGCGGGGCATCTGTACTGCATCGTGCCGGTCGACGAGAACGCGACGGTTGCGATCAACCGTGTGCAGTGGAACGAAAAAACACAGACCGACGAGGTCACGGAGGTGCTCTACCGGTCGGAGAGCGGCGAGCCGGTGCTGCTCTTTGCGAATCTCGACGGCGTTGCATATGAGGCCGACACCCAGGTCTTCATCACTGACAACAACGGGAATACCTGCGAATGGTATCCCTCGCTTGATGCGATGAGCTATCTTGCGCCGTGTATATCGGAAGCTGGAGACTATCTTTCGTTTGACTTTACGGAATATGCCTGGTACAACGCCCCGGCCGAGTTTTCCGCGTGGCTTGCCGACGGCTGGAGCGGCATGACCGCGCTCGGTCTTGCCGGATCGCAGCGTGACGGCATGGGCTGGATCACAGAAACCATGGTGGGGGAAACCAGCCGCTATGCCTATTTCTCGCTGCGCTTCTATCCTGAGGATGAGACGGGCGGTACGGTCGATCTGAACTGGGTATACGAAGACAGCGACGAATTTGAGGAGATGTGGAGCGGTTTCTGGACGATTCAGACCATTCCGGACGGGCCGAGCTATGTGACGCTCAGCTTGTCGCTTGTGGGCGGCAATAACTATGGCGTCACGGACGGTCCGATGTATCTGTGTGAAACGTATCCCCTCCTGATCAGCCCGAGCGGCACAGAGCTGCTGGTCGGCGCGGGTGAGAGCGGCATTTGCCTGCCGTTCATGTCGCAGAGCACAACGGCATGTGTGCTGACGCAGGCCGTAGGATAAAAGGTGTGCAGGGAGCAAACTGCTTTGAGGTTTGCATTCATAAATTCTGTTTGGTAGCAATCTACCGTTCAGGTCTGTGTCCGTGACAATAATCTGTTCGGTTCACAGTATGACTTGACTATCGACAAAATTCAAGTTACAATCCACATCCACCCCGGCAGAACCTCTCCAAATTCACCCAACTCCCCTGACCCAGATTGTGACCCAAGTGTGTGCGGAAGCGTGTGGATGCAATGGGGAAATTGCTGTGAAATTCCGCATTTTCCGCTGACGGAACAAACGTATTTGATGCGAAAACACTCAATATCACGAACCGATCGCAGCTGGCAGTCATGAGGTCAGCGGTTCAATCCCGCTTATCTCCACCAAAACAAAAAGTCATTCCGTAAGGAATGGCTTTTTTGTTTTGGCTGGGCATACGTGGCGCGAGAAGCGCTGTGGTTCGACCGAATGCATTTTTGCGGCGCAAAAGCGCCGCTTTTTCTGCATGCAATGCAGAAAACATAAGAAAATGCAATCGGCACGGAGGCGGCGCAGCCGCCGGAGTATCCCGCTTATCGTTCCACTTTCCTTTCTCGAAAATCAGCCGCATTTTTGCAGTCATGCGACCTGACCCAGATTTGACCCAAACGGGCGAAAACGCGGTGGATTTATTGAGATTTATTTGACAAAATAGCACGAATATACAATTTTCCAATCGTTTTCCGAATATTTTAACGGCGGCTGCAAGTTGCATCCGCCGCTTTGGTTTTGGGGTCAGATCGCGTTGCGGATGGTGTTTCCGATCGCGTCTGCCGCGCTCTGTTTCATCCCCGGTGTCGAGTGGACGTAGGTGCTGAGCGTGAATTCGTCGCGCAGACCGTTCGAGCCGTGGTTCGTGCCGCCGGTTTGGTTTTGTGATGGGGTGCTTGGTTTGTACTCCGGCCGATGATAGATCGCTCCTTTTAAAGCCATATGGTAAAATACCGCTTTGCCTTCTCCGGCTCGCCCTCGCCGAGGACTTTGGACACGAGGGCCGTGCCGCCCGTGCCGATCATGAAGCCGATGCCGCCCAGCACCATGATAAGCGGCATCACGAGGTTGATGGCCGCGAATGGTGTCTTCCCGGCGAAGTTCGACACGAACAGGCCGTCTACCACGCCGTAGATCGACGTGAAGACCATCATCACGATCGACGGCAGCACGAAGCGCAGCAGCTTTTGATACGTAAAATGGTCAGAAAGTTGAATTTGCGTCTTTTCATCTCTATCTTTGGCCGCGTTCCGCAACATTCCCTCCTTTTTCAGATACGCCCTACCCCTTAAATTGCGCCATTCTCGCGGAACCCTTCCTCCAGCAGCCGGCAGAACAAATGCATCCCCGGACAAACGCCGCACATTCCTCCTCCGGCATTGCACCCAGCGCCGCGGTCTCCGCCTCGGGCACGCGATCGATCCACGTTCTGGCGAACTGTTCACCCTTTTCGGTCAGCGCCACATGCTTGCTCCGCAGATCCGCGCTGCTCGTCCGCGCGAGATAACCCTCGGCCTCCAGTTTTTTCAGCGCGGAGTGGACCGTCTGCTTCGGCTCGATCAAAAACTCGCAGATCTCCGCCTGCGTGAACTGCCGTTCCTCTGCCCGCAGCGTGTATAGGATCCAGAACGCGCACTCCGAAATGCCGCACTGCGCTGTTCGCGACGAAGGAGCGTTACAGATGCGGCCTGCCCCTCACGGGTACTCATCGGCCCGTCCCCGCCGCAGCGGATAGCCTCCCTTGTGTAAAGGGCGGTGGCACGGCGAAGCCGTGACGGAGGGATTGTTATTTTTCGATTTGCCACCGCGCTGAAATAGAATTCGTAGGGGCGACCATTGGTCGCCCGCTTTTGAAAAAACTAAATCTCTTTTCTCAACACCCGATAAACGAATTCCATATTCAATCCCGCGCGCACCGCGTCCGCCAGCAGATCATACTGCCGCTCCCGATATGCCGCCCGGTCGAAGGTCCCGAGCGCCGAAAACGCCACGCCGCGCCGCGCGCAGATCGCCTTCAGGATCTCATCCGCGATGCCCGGCGCGTCAAATATCCCATGCACATAGCTGCCGTAGACGTTCCCGTTCCCGGCCAGCGCGGGCATCTGTGCCTCGCTGCGGCCCATGTGGATCTCATACCCTTCATAGCGCAGTTCGTTCAGCCCCGCGAGCATCCCTTCCACACCGGAAAACATCCCCGCCGTCTGCCGCTGCACCTTCTCCCCGTGGAACACGGTCTCCATCTCGAGCAGTCCCATGCCCCGCAGTTCCGTCAGCCCCACGGCCTCGACACCCTCCGGGTCCGAAACGGACCGGCCCAGCATCTGGTATCCGCCGCACACGCCGAATACCAGCGTCCCGCCTGCCGCCTCCTTCAGAATCGCGGCTTCCAGTCCCCGCTCACGCAGCCAGCGGAGATCGGCGATCGTGCTCTTCGTCCCCGGCAGGAGGATCATATCCGGCGTGCCGAGCGCGCCCACATGGTCAACATACCGCAGCGACACATTTTCATATCGCTCAAACGGCGAAAAATCGGTGAAATTCGAGATCTTCGGTAGCCGGATGACCGCGATGTCGACCAGCTTCCGCGCCGTGTCGCGTGAAAACCGCTCCGTCAGGCTGTCCTCATCGTCGATGTCCGCCGTCGTGTACGGCACCACACCCGCCACCGGCACGCCGCAGAGCGCCTCGAGCTGCCGCAGTCCCGGCTCCAGAATGGCCCGGTCACCGCGGAACTTGTTCACGATTGTCCCCTTGACGCGCGTACGCTCGTCCGGCTCCAGCAGCGCGATCGTCCCGTAGAGCTGCGCGAACACGCCGCCCCGGTCGATGTCCCCGATCAGCAGCACCGGCGCATCGACCAGCTTGGCCAGCCCCATGTTCACAAAATCGTCCTGTTTCAGGTTGATCTCTGCCGGGCTGCCCGCGCCCTCGATGACGATCACGTCATATTCCGCCGCAAGACTCTCATATGCCGCCGTCACCGCAGGCAGAAATTCCCGTTTCCGCCGGTAATATTCCGTCGCGCGCATGTTGCCTACGACCTGTCCGTTCACGATCACCTGGCTGCCAGAGTCCGTCGTCGGCTTCAGCAAAATCGGGTTCATCCGCACATCCGGCGCGATCCCCGCCGCCTCTGCCTGCACCACCTGGGCCCGGCCCATCTCGCCGCCTTCGGCCGTGATGAAGGAGTTCAGCGCCATGTTCTGGCTCTTGAACGGGGCCACGCGATAACCGTCCTGCCGGAAAATGCGGCAGAGCGCCGCGGCGAGCAGGCTCTTCCCCGCGTTCGACATCGTTCCCTGCAGCATCAGATTCAGCGCCATCTTCCATCCTCCCTCGCCCGCCGCATCGCATCCAGCAGCGCATCATTTTCTTCCCGCAGCCGCACAGCCGCGCGATACCATCCCGGCCCCAGGCCCTCAAAATTCGCACAGTCGCGGATCGCAGCACCGCGCTCGCGCAGCCGATCCGCCAAGCCCGCCTCACCGCGAAACAGAATGTAATTCGCCTGCGACGGACACACCCAGAAGCCAAGCTCCCGCAGCCGTTCTTCGAGCCGCGGGCGCTCCGCGCGGATGACCGCGCGGTTCCTCTCCAAAAATTCCGCATCGCCCAGCGCGGCGACGCCCGCCGCCTGTGCAAGCGCCGAGACATTCCACGGCGGCACCGCCGCCGACATCTTCCGCAGCAAGGCCCCATCCGCGCTCAAGCCGTACCCCAGCCGCAGCCCCGCCATACCAAAGCTCTTCGTAAAGGCCTTGAGAACAAAAAGCTGCGGAAACTCCCGCAAAAACGGCGTCAGATCGGTGCCGCCGTCCGACAGGCTCAAAAAGCACTCGTCGACAAACAGTGCAATGTTGTTCTCTCGGCAGACACGCAGGATCTTTTCCAGCAGTCCGCCCGCGATCAGCCGTCCCGTCGGGTTATTCGGATTGCAGAGGAACAGCGCATCGATCTTTTCGCGCGCAAGACGCGCCAGAAAGCGCTCCTGCAAGTCAAACTTTTCCTCCTGACTGAGCGCAAAGCGCACGACCCCGCAGCCCCTCCGCTGCAAAGCCAGCGAATACTCCGAAAATGTCGGCGCGAGCTCCATCGCGCGCCCTGGCCGCACGGCCTCGCAATAGGCGTAGATGAGCTCAGACGCGCCGTTCCCGCAGAGAATGAATTCTCCCGGCACCCCTTCATAGCGCGCGATCGCCTGCACAAGTGCCCGGCAGTAGGGATCGGGATAGCGGTAAAGCTCAGGCAGGCCCCGTTCGATCGCCTCGGTCACACACTTCGGCGTGCCGAGCGGACTCACGTTCGCCGAAAAGTCGAGCGCGATCCCATCGCCGTATCGGTCCCCGCCATGCGGGTTTTTGACTCCATAAAGCATCGCATTTCCTCAAAATTCACAGAACGATCAACAGCGCTTTCCCCGCGCCGAACACCACAAGCGCCAGAACCGCCGTCAGATACATCAGCCGCCCCGCGCGCGGGATGTCCTCCAGTTCGATCTCCCGCTTCGCGTCGCCGATATAGTCCTTCTTGTGCAGCACCCCGTGGTACCACGCATCGCCCGCCAGCCGCAGCCCCAGCAGTCCCGCGCAGACCGATTCCGTCTGCGCCGAGTTCGGGCTCGCATGCTTGCAGCGATCCCGGCGGAATATCTTCCAGCCGTTTTTCACATCCAGCTGCAGCAGCGCCCCCGCCGCCAGCATCAGCAGCGCCGACAGCCGCGCGGGGATAAAATTGAACACATCGTCCATCCGCGCGGGCACAAGTCCGATGTCCTTGTACGGCGGCTCCACATAGCCAAGCATCGAATCCATCGTGTTCACGGCCTTGTGGAAAAAGCCGAGCGGCGCGCCGCCGATCGCCAGAAACAGCATTGGCGCAATCACGCCGTCCGACGTGTTCTCCGCCACGGTCTCCACCGCCGCACGCATCACGCCGCGCGCATCCAGCCGCGCCACGTCGCGTCCGACGATCATGGACACGGCCTGTCTGGCCTCATCCAGACTCCCATGCTTCAGCGCCGCATAGACCTTCATGCTCTCGTCCCGCAGCGACTTCGCCGCGAGGATCTGTCCGCACATCACGCTCTCCACCGCCAGCCGCAGCCAGACGCTCACGCGCGCGCAGCCCCAGAGGAGCAGCGCCGGAAGGGCCGCAGCGATCAGTGCCGTCAGGATCCAGATACAGGCTCCGGCGGCCCGCTCGCCGCCGGGCGTCTTCGGAAAAAGGCGGCGGAACAGCCGTTCCAGCAGTGAGATGAGATGTCCGATCGCGGCCACCGGATGCGGCAGGCCGTGCGGATCACCGATCAGCAGATCGATGCAAAATCCGATGCAAAGTGCGAATAGGGACCATTTCATGCCTGTTCCCTCCTGTTTTGCATCGTGAAAATATACACAGGGTTCTGTCCCTGCATCAAGTGATAGCTTCCGGCCGTCCGCGCACGGGCCGCCTGCAGGCTGACGCATTCCGCCTTTTCAAAGTCCGCCATGCGCGCCGCCAGCGCCCCCACAGACTCCAGCGTCACCGCCGTCGCCACGATGCGGACGTGCGGATTCTTCCGCAGCGCGGCGTCCAATATCCCGTTCAAATTTCCCGCGGTCCCGCCGAGGAACACATGCGTCGGCGCCGGGAGCGCCTCGCACGCCGCCGGGGCCGTCCCGGAGACAATCTCCAGATTCCCGGCGGAAAACGCCGCCTTGTTGCGCGCCAGCAGCGCCAGCGCATCTTCCTGTCGTTCCACGGCGTACACGCGTCCGCGCTTCGCCTGCAAAGCCATCTCAATGGAGACCGAACCGGTGCCCGCGCCGACATCCCAGCAGACCGCGCGCTCCGTCAGCGCCAGCTTGGAAAGGCAGACGGCGCGCACCTCGCTTTTTGTCATCGGCACAACGTGCGCCGGATCCATCTCCCGCAAAAATACCTCGTCGGGCAGCCCGTGCGTCACGACCGCATCCGGGGCCGGATTTTCGATCAGCGCCACGCTGAGCTTGTCAAATTCCCGCGATGCCAGCTCTGCCGCCGTCCCGCAGGTGATCTTCTCGTCCGGGTAGCTCAGCCGCTCGCCGACGCTGACGCGCACCGCGCCAAGGCCCGCATCCACGAGCCGCGCGCAGAGCTTCGCCATGCCGCCCTCGCCGCCGACGAGCGCGAAGACCGTTTCCTGTGCGCGCACATCGGCCGCGATGTCGCGTTCCCGCCCATGCAGGCTGACCGGCACGGCCTCCTCATAGCGCTTCCCGAGCCGCGCGCAGAGATAGCTCATCGAGCTCAACCCCGGCAACACGCGGACATGACAATTCGGCAGCAGCGGGAGCAGTTTCTTCGTGCCGCTGAAAAATCCCGTATCCCCGGACATCAGGACCGTAAAATTCGAACATTCCGGGTGCGCCGCAATGGCCGCCGCGATCGCGTCCGGCGCGATGGCCGCGACGCGCAGCTGACCGGGCCGGGCCGCTACCTCCAGCATCCGTGCCGCGCCGATCAGGCAGTCCGTATGCTCGATCGCTGCACGGACCTCGCCCGTCTGCGCCGCCTCGCTGCCGGGCCCAATGCCCACAACGCAAACATGCGGCACGCGCCCAAACGAAAACCGCGCACAGAGTCTCGCGACCGTCTCTGAAAGTCCGATCCCGTCCGCCTCTGCGGGCCGTCCGATGACCAGAAGGCGCACGCCGGTCTTCGCGGCGGCTGCCGCCTTTTCCGCGAAGCCGCCCGCGGCCCCGCCGTCCTTCGTCACCAGCCATTTTGCGCCGATGGCGCGCAGCATCGCCGTGTTCATCTCCTCCGAGAATGGCCCCTGCATTGCCAGAATATGCGCCGCCTTGACGCCCGCCTCACGGCAAAGCACGAGCGAGTCCTCCAGCGGCAGCACGCGCGCATAGACGCGCTCCGCAAAGTCCTTGATCTGACTGTATGCTTTCAATTCCTTGCTCCCGGTGGTGAGCAGGATGTTTCCCTCTGTTTGATCCAAAAATTCGATCGCTTTTTCGGTACTTTCGACAAAAACGGCATCCTCCGGCGCATCCGACGCGCCGCGCAGCAGCCGCCAGCGCTCCACACCGGTCTCGGCGCACGCGCGGGCGATGCTCTTCGTGATCGACGCCGCGTAGGGGTGCGTCGCGTCGATCACGAGGTCAAAATGTCTGTCCGTCAAGAGCGCCTTGATCTCATCGGCCGGCAGCCGGCGGGCCGAAACGGTCAACCGCTCTGCCTCGGGCAGCAGCGCCTGTCCATATTCCGTGGCCACACAGGCCGTGACCTCGCACGGCTGCGCATTCAGAAATTCCACCAGTTCGCGGCCCTCGGTCGTGCCGCCGAACACGCAAATTTTATACATTCCGGTATCCTCTCGGCGTGATGAGCGCGCCGTTTACGACCTTTGTGGACGAATTTCCAACAAACACGGTGCAGAACATATCGACATCCGCCGCTTGCAGTTCGCCGAGCGTCAGAATGCGGCTGCTCTGCCCCTCACGTCCGATGTTGCGGACAATGCCGCAGAGCCGCTCCTCCGGCAGGACACGCAGTAAAATGTCACACGCGCGCTTTAAGTGGTCAGGGCGGCCGTGGCTCGCCGGGTTGTAGATCGCAATGGCAAAGTTGCCCTCCGCCGCGCAGCGCAGCCGGTTTTCAATGGTCTCCCAGGGCGTCAGCCGATCGGACAGACTGATGACCGCGAAATCATGCGTCAGCGGCGCACCGAGCACCGCGCCGCCGCTGCACGCGGCGGTCAGCCCGGGGACGACCTCGACCTCCGGCTCGCTGTTCTCGCCGCGCAGCTCATAGACCAGCGCGGCCATGCCGTAGATCCCGCTGTCGCCGGAGCAGACGAGCGCCACGGTTTTCCCGCTCTTCGCGAGGTCGAGCGCCATCTGGCAGCGCCTGGCCTCCTGCGTCATCGGCGTGGAGACCAGCTCCTTGCCGGGATAGCGGTCCTTCACCAGATCGACATAGACCGGGTAACCGGCGATCACATCACACGCTTCCAGCGCCCGGTCGGCACGAATAGTCCTGTTTTCCTCATTTCCGGGGCCGATGCCCACGATAAATACCTTACCCAAAGTCTACCTCCCATGTTTCCGCCGAGACCGCAATGGTCACGCCGTTTCCCGCACACTTCCGAACCAGAAGCCGCTCCGCACCCAGCATCGCCGCCCGTTCGCAGACGTTGCCGATGCCTGTCACCCCCTGCACGAAGGGAGATTCGGTGAACTCCCCCGTCACAGCCCGCAATTCTTCCGCTGTATAGAATGTCGCGGACCAGCCATGCTCTTCGCAGGCGGCGAGCAGCCCCGCCTCCTGCCGCTTTAAGTCGATGGAATAGACGCCCTTCACCGCATTCAAATCTAAGTCATGGCTCGCAAACGCCGTTTGAATAGCTGCCTCGACGGCTTCCCTCGAGATGCCCTTCCGGCAGCCGACTCCAACGCGCAGCACGCGCGGCACAAGGCGCAGCGTGTGCATAAACGGTGCAGAACACCGATAACCGACATAGATGCCGAGCTCGCCGGACTCGCCCAAAACCAGCCCGTCCGGCAGCGGACCTTGAATCGGAAAATCGCTGCAAACCGGAACAGAATGCTCTAAAATTTCCGCTGAAATCTGTTTGGCGCCCCCCATATCGGAGATTGCGCAGCCGTGCTCCGCCGCCCAGGTGTCGACAGAAAATTTGCCGTTCACATCCGTCGCCGTGGTGACGACGGCGGTCGCGCCGAGCGCTGCGGCAAGCCTGCGGGCGAGCGCATTGGCCCCGCCGATGTGCCCGGAGAGCAGCGGAATGACGAAATTCGCCCGCTCGTCGAGGCCGAGCACCGCCGGATCCGTCCGTTTGTCGCAGACATACGGCGCGATCTCCCGCACCGCGATCCCAGCCGCACCGACAAAGATCAGCGCGTCCATTTCCGAAAACGCCGCGCCATAGACCGCTTTTTCAAGCGGCAGAAATCCCGGCTCCGCCAGCCGCGGCACCGCATAACAAAGCGTTTCCGCCTCCGGCAGCGCCATACAGATACGCCGCGCCGTTTTGCATCCAGTACGGCTGTAAGCGAAAATCGCAATGTTCATTTTGTGGCCTCGCGGAATTCGGTCGTGAACGAGGGGTCGTAGAGCAGCGAACGGAGATAGTCGCCCCCGAGGCAGCCGCCGACCACGATCAGCGACGTCTTCGTCAGGCCGTTGGCCGTGACGGTATCGTGCAGCGTGCCGACGGTGCAGCGGAAGATCTTCTCCTCTGGCCACGTCGCCTTGTAAACGACGGCGGCCGGCGTTTCCGCCTCGTAGCCGCCCGCGAGCAGGTCGGCCTGAAGCTGCTTTGTCAGCGACGTACTGAGGAAGAGAACCATGGTGGCGTGGTGGGCCGCGAGGGCGCGGATGGACTCGCGGGTGGGAACGGGTGTGCGGCCGGGTGCGCGCGTGATGATGACCGTTTGGCTGACGTTCGGGAGCGTATATTCCGCGCGGAGCGCCGCGGCGGCCCCGCAGAAGGCGCTGACGCCGGGGCAGACATCATAGTCGATGCCCAGCTTTTCCAGCGCGTCAAACTGCTCCCGCACAGTGCCATAGATGCTCGAGTCGCCGGTATGGAGACGGACAGTGGTCTTGCCCTCGGCCTCAGCCTGACGGATGACGGCAATGACCTCCTCCAGCGTCATTTTCGCGCTGTCGTGGATCTCACAGCCCGGCTTCGTAGCGTCCAGCAGCGCTGGATTAACGAGCGACCCGGCATAGATGACGATGTCCGCCTCGCCGAGCAGCCGCGCGCCGCGCACGGTGATGAGGTCCGGTGCGCCGCTCCCGGCGCCGACAAAATGTACCATAGTTATCCCTCCATAATGGTTCCCAGCAGCTCCTGCGCGCGGCTGGTCCGGCACAGGAGGCCATATTCTTTGGAAAATACGATCGCGCCGGCGGCCATCTCGCCGCACTTGTGCGCAAGATGAAACTCGATGCGCTCCGCGAGGCGGGCCAGCACCGCGTCATATAACTGTTCTTCTTTCAGGATGCGGAGCGCATCGTCACACGTCGCGCAGTCCAGCACCTCCTCCACGCGTGCGGGCGGGAGGCCGAGGGCGGCGGCATGCGCCGCGATGAGCTCCATGCGGCAGTCGCCGCACTTCGAGTGTGTGTTCCACATGCCGCCCGCGAGCTTCACGAGCTTGCCGATGTGCCCGACGAGCAGCGCACCGCAGAAGCCGAGCGTACGGCAATGCTCCAGCGCGTCGCCGATGAAATTGCTGGTCAAAACAGCGGTGCGCGGGTCGAGGCCGATGGACGCGCGGATGAAATCCGCGCCATAGTTGCCCGGCGTGAGCAGGACATAGTCCGCGCCGTTCGCCCGACGCTGCCGCAGCTCGACATGGATGGTGTCGACGAGGGCCTGCTCGCTCATCGGCTCGACGATGCCGGTCGTACCGAGGATGGAAATGCCGCCGACAATGCCGAGGCGGGGGTTGAAGGTCTTTTTTGCGAGCGCCTCGCCCTCCGGCACAGAGATCATGACGGCCAGGCCGCCGCAATAATCGCAGAGGCGCATGACCTCTTCGACGTTTTCGCGGATCATGCGGCGCGGGACGGAGTTGATGGCCGCCGCGCCGACCGGCTGGTCGAGCCCGCGCTTCGTCACGCGGCCCACGCCCGCGCCGCCGTCGATCGTGACGCCGGGTGTTTCCGTGCGTTGGACGGCTGCAAACACGAGGGTATCGTGCGTGACGTCCGGATCGTCGCCGCTGTCCTTGCGGATGGCGCAGGAGACGGTATCGGGGGTTCTCATGATCTCGAGCACGTCCAGCGTCAGGGAGACGCCCTTTGGCGTGAGCAGATCGATGGTTCGTTTTTCGTGGCCGGTCAGGAGCATCCAAGCCGCCGCTTTCGCGGCGGCAGCGGCGCAGGAGCCGGTCGTATAGCCGAGACGGAGCTTTTTCCCGTCCTTGATGACGTATTCTTCCATCTCAGCGCCGGATCTGGTAGAGCATCGCGTTGCAGATCGCGGCGGCGACATTGCTGCCGCCCTTGCGCCCGCGCGCGACGATATAGGGCGCGCGGCAGTTCGCGATGACGAGTTCCTTGCTCTCAATGACGTTGACGAAGCCGACCGGCACACCGATGATGAGCGCCGGGTGCAGCTTGTCCGCTTCCATCAGGGCCTCGAGCGAGACAAGGGCCGTCGGCGCGTTGCCGATGGCAAAGATGCAGGGCTTGGGGAGCTGTGCGGCCCGCTCCATCGAGACGATGGCGCGGGTGACGCCGCGCGCTTTTGCCTCCGCGGCAACGTCCGGATCGGACATGAAGCAGTGGACTTCCCCGCCGAGGGAGGCCAGAATGGTCTTGTTGATGCCGGCCTTCGCCATCTGCGTATCGGTGACGATGTCGCAGCCGGCGCGCAGCGCCTCGATCCCCTTCGTGACCGCGTGGTCGGAGAAGACGAGATTGTCGGCATAGTCAAAGTCGGCAGTCGTGTGGATGGCGCGCTTGATGACGAGCTCGTTTTCAGGGTCGAGCTTACGGTCTCCCAGCAGCTCGGTGATGATCTCGAAGCTGCGGCGCTCAATGTCCATCGGTCTGATCTGTTCCAGCATGGTGTTTCCCCTTTCGGCACGCGTCCAGAAAGCGGACGGCAAAGGATGGATTCGCGTAAAAATGGAAATGCGGATAGCCCGCGTAGAGGATGTCCGTGGCGAAGACGCACGGCCAGCTGCGGCCGAAGGGCTTCGCCGCCGTGAAGGCGTCTCCGGTCTGCTCCGCATCCCAGCGGTGGAATTCGTGTGCAGGGATGGATCCGCCCGCGCGGCAGAGCAGGTTGTCCCGCTCGGCCGTCAGCGTGACGTAGCCAAAGCGTGCGAGCTTCCCGGCGTCGAAGCAGCGCCCCGGCAGAAAGCCCACCATCGGATGCTCCCCGATAGCCTCTGTCAGGTACATAAAGCCGCCGCATTCGGCAATGCAGGGCAGCCCCGCCTCCAGCGCGGCGCGGACGCTGCTGCACATGGAGCGATTTTCGCTCAGCTGCGCGGCATAGAGCTCCGGATAGCCGCCGCCGAGATAGAGGCCGTCGAGTCCGGCGGGCAAGGCGCTGTCAGAGAGCGGAGAAAACGGCACGAGCTCCGCGCCGACCGTCCGGAGCAGGCCGAGGCTGTCTTCATAGTAAAAGCAGAACGCATTGTCCCGCGCAACACCGATGCGCACCGGTGCGCCGGGCGCCGGAAGCGTCGGCGGCACAACGTCCAGCGCTGGCGCTTCGCGCGCGATGGTCAGCAGCGCGTCCAGATCGATCGTCTGCTCGGCCTCAGCGGCGAGGCGCTGCATTTTTTCGCGCAGATCTGCGACCTCCGCCGCAGTCACAAGGCCGAGATGGCGGCTTTTCAGCGCGCAGTCCGGCAGATTCGGCAGAAAGCCGCACGCCTTGACGCCAAGGCGGTCTTCCAGCACACGCGCGAGCGGCGCGTAGGTCATCGCGGTGCAGCCGTTGAGGATGACGCCGCAGATGCGGTTGTCCGGCAGAAAGTCCAGAAAGCCGCGTACCGACGCCAGCACCGAGAGTGCCGCGCCGCGCGCGTTCACAACGAGGACCACGGGCGAGACCGTCTTCTGCGCGAGTTCGTAGGTGCTGGCGCGCGTACTGGTCAGGCCGAGGCCGTCGTAATAGCCCATGACGCCCTCAATGACCGTGACATCACAGCCGGAGGCATTCTGCGCGAGGAGGAAGCGAAGCGTATCTTCGTCGAAGAAAAACGGATCGAGATTCGAACTTTTGGCCCCGATGATGCGGCTATGGAACATCGGGTCAATATAATCGGGGCCGCATTTCGCGGCGGCGACTGAAAGGCCGCGGTTCACGAGCGCCTGCAAAACGGCACAGGTCACGGTCGTCTTGCCGCAGCCGCTGTTCGTCCCGGCGAGGATCAGACGCGGAAGATTTTGCTGCATAGGCTCACTCCGATCGGACAAGAATGGTGGCAAAATAGCTGACATTTTCCGGGATCTCCCGCAGATCGCGGAAGACCCGCTCGCTGGGCAGGCCGCAGTCGGCGACCATCGAGGCCCGCTTCAACAGACCCGCGCGCCCCAGCGCTGCAACGGTCTCGTGGATGGCGGAGCCGGATTTCATCAGCACCTTCGTGCCCAGGAGGGCCAGCGCCGCATCCAGATCGCAGCTCGCCGAAAGGATGTGGAGCGGCTGCTCCATCTCGGTCAGGCTCTGCCCGAGGCGGGCCGCCACGGCGGCGACGCTCGTCACGCCTGGGAGCATTCTGGCCGGAAACCCGTCCCGCTCAATCTCCGCGAAGATGTAATACGCCGTAGCGAAGAGGGCGACGTCACCGAGGTTGACCATCGCAACGTCTCTTCCCTGCCGCAGCTCGGCCTCGACGGCGGACGCCGCCGCGCGATAGCTTTCCGCCCGGACGGCAGCGTCATGCGACATCGTAAATCGGAGCGGCAGAACGGATTTTCCGGTCAAATCGACCGCGCCGCGCGCGATGTCGAGCGCGAGCATCTGGCCGGACGCCGTCTGCGGCGCGGCGATGACGGGCGTGTTCTCCAGAACGCGGACGGCCTGAAGCGTCAGCAGCTCCGGGTCGCCGGGCCCGACGGAGACGGCATAGAAGGTTCCGGTTTGTTCGCTCATCTGGCACCTCCGGGGACAAATTCCAAGGAATCAAAGCAGGGATCGTATTTTCCCGGCTCCATGCGATAGAGCGCCGCGATATAGTCGGGCGTGAAAATTTCCGAGGGCGGGCCGACGCGGTCGATCCGGTCGCCCGCGACGCAGACGACGGTATCGGAGACGCGGGCGGCAAGATCCAGCTCGTGCAGGGACATGAGGACGGCGAGGTGCTCCTCGCGCACCATGCGCTTGAGGATGGTCAGCAGCTCCAGCTTATAGCGGATGTCGAGAAAACTCGTCGGCTCGTCGAGGACGATGAGCTCCGGCTGCTGGCAGAGGGCCCGGGCAAGCAGGACGCGCTGCCGCTGGCCGTCGCTGATGGACTGGAAGGGCCGGTCGGCAAAGTCGAGCGCGTCGGTCTCGCGGAGGCTCTGCTCGACGATGGCCTTGTCCTCCGGGCGGAGGACGCCGAGATGGCCGGTGTAGGGATAGCGGCCGGTGCTGACGACGTCGCGGCAGGTCATGAGCTCGGGGTCCATGCGGGCCGTCATCAGGATGGCCATGCGGCGGGCGACGTCGCCCCGGCTGCGGCTGCGCATGTCCGCGCCGTCGAGGAAGACTGAGCCGGAAATGGACGGGAGCTGGCCGATGATGGTCTTGAGGATGGTCGACTTGCCGGAGCCGTTCGGGCCGATGAGCGTGACGATCCTGCCGCGCTGTACCGAGAGGGCGACCTTGGAGATGAGCGTCTTGCCGTTGTAACCGACGGACAGGGCATCGGTTTGCAGATAATCCATCACTGCGCCCCCTTTCTGTGGAGCATCATATAGATGACGACCGGCGCGCCGAAGACCGCTGTGACGGAGCTGATGCTGACCTCGGTGGGCGCGAAAGCCGTGCGCGCGATGAGGTCGCAGAACAGGCAGAACGCGCCGCCGCCGAGGAAACAGGCTGGGATCATCAAAAGCGGCTCTGCGGACTTAAAAAGGGACTTCATCAGGTGCGGCACGGCGATGCCGACGAAGGAGATCGGGCCGGCAAAGGCCGTGACGCAGGCGGAGAGCACACTGGAAAGTAAGATCAGCGCCGCGCGGAACGCGCGCAGCGGCACGCCGAGATTCTGCGCGTAGACCTCGCCCAGCTGATAGGCCCGGAGGGGCTTGGAGAGCAGGAACGTCAGGATCAGGGCCCTGCCGCAGACCACGGCCATCGTGCGGACATTGTCCCAGCTCATGCCGGAGAAGGAGCCGAGGGACCAGTTGTGCAGGTTGACAATGTTGCTGTCGTCGGCAAACGTGACGAGAAAGTCCGTCAGCGCGGAGCAGATATAGCCGATCATCACGCCGCAGACGATGAGCAGGCTCATCCGGCGGACGCGCCGCGAGATGAGCAGGACAAAGCCCATTGAGAGCATCGCGCCGACAAAGGCCGCTGCGATCAGCGCGGCGGAGGACGACGTGACGCCCCGGCTGAGCAACAGGATCATCGTGACCGCGACCGTGAACTTGGCCCCGGACGAGATGCCGAGGACGAAGGGCCCGGCGATTGGATTGTGGAAAAACGTCTGCAGCAGGAAGCCCGAGACGGAGAGGGCGCCGCCGAGAATCATCGCCGCAAGCAAGCGGGGCAGGCGGATATTCAGCAGGATGCGGCGCTGCGTGAGGTCGCCGCCGCCGTGGAGAACCGCCCATATTTCAGACGCGGGGAGCCGGACGCTGCCCGCGAGAAGATTCCAGATCAAAAAGGTAACAAGCAGGACGAGGAGCAGCAGGAAACCGCCCCATGTGTGAAGTTTGCGGGTATGTTCCATGCTGCTCCTCCTGTTATGATAATTTTTTTAGGAACCGGAGATCGGCGGCGTCCGGGTTGTTCAAAACGGCGTGGACGTCGAGGATCATGTCGCCGAGGGCGAGCGATTCCTGATAGAAGTTTTTCGTGATACACCAGACATTGCCGGTCTGGACGGCTTTAAAATCCGCAAACAGCGGACTTTTGGCGAGCAGCTCATCGATGGAGGTAATCCCGCCGTCGATGGTGCTGTTGTAGATGAGGACGTCGGCGTCCAGGGCGGTGTCGTAAAAGGACTCCATCTGGATGGTCATTGTGGACAGGGCGTTTTCCTCGCCGCTCTCGTCGAACGAGACATACTCGCCGCCCGCCATACGGATGGCCTTGGCGATATAGTCGCCGGATTTGCGGACATTGACTGCGCCGGACGTCGTGATGTAGAAGAACGCGACGGTCTGGCCCGTCGGTTCCTGGTCGAGCACGGGCGCGAGCGCGGCGATGAGGTCATCATAATATGCGCAGGCCGCGTCCTCTCTGCCGAGCAGGGCGGCATAGAGCTTCAGCCACTCCATGCGGCCCAGCGGCTCCGGCTCGTAGCTTGAGCGCTCGATGAGCACGGGGACGCCGATGCGCTCGAGCTGCTCGATGACCTCGGGCGTATGGTAGATCATCGTGTTCTCGATGGCAAGGTCACAGCCCGCAGCGAGGATCGTCTCATAGTCCGGGGCGGAATATTTGCCCGCGTAGACCATCGTCCCGGCCTGCATCGCGGCCTTGGCCTCGTCGATATACCAATCCGCCTCCTTCTGGCCGCTGAGGGCGATGGCGTCAATGGCGTCCAGCTGCCGGAAATAGTCCATCGCAGCGGTCGCGACCAGATAGATGTGCGAAAGGGGCCGGGTCAGGACGGTCACATCCGCGGGGACGCCGTCCGGCACGGGCGCGTCCCCGGCGACGACGAGGAATGTTTGATCGTCGCCGATCGTGAGGCGCGTATAGTCCTCGCCCGCGTAGGAAACAGAAAACTGCGTGGCGTATTGAAGCGGGAGCGTCCGGTCAAACGTCAGGTCGTCCCACGAAACCGCGCTTGCCGGCTCGCTCTGCGCCGGTTCCGGCGCGGCGGTCTCCTGCTGCGGCGCGGCGCAGGCCGCGAAGGCCAGCAGCAGCGCGGCGAGGAGCGCTATAAAGAGCTTCTTCATTCGGCAGCGGTCAGCGTCGCAGAATCGAAGTTCAGCGTGTACTCGATCTCATGCGGGGTGCTCATCGCGGTGGTGTCGCCGATGACCGTGAGCTCGGTGTCAAAGGCCGCGACGGGGATCTCAAATGTGGAGCCGGGCTCGGTCGTGAGGACGTCATAGCGTTCGCCGTCCACGAGCATGTAGTCATATTTGCTGCTGCTCCAGACGACGGTAGCCACGGCCTTGCCGTCCGCGACGGTCAGCGTGCAGGGAGACTGGATATAAGCCTTGCCGGAGCCGCCTGCGAAGGTCAGCTCGGCGGTGTAGGTGCCGTCGGCCAGGGCGAGATCGTCGACGGTCTTGCCGGATTCCTCAACGGGAACGGGGTTGGAGACGGAGACCTTGTGGTCGTACCACGTGCCCTTCTTGCCGATGAGCGCGAGGTCAAATTCCTCGTCCAGCGTAGGAACGGGGATGTCGAAGCCGAAGACCTCGTCAGAGAGGCCGTCGGAATAGGTAACGGTGTCGGTGGTGGGCTGGAGCAGCTCGGCCCCTTCCTTTTCCGCGTCTTCCTTGACGCCGGGGAAGAGGTTGAGGATGCTGGTGCCCGCAAGGCTGACGTGGATAGTCATCTCGCCGTTTTCGACGGTGAGCGTGCCCTTGCCGTCGCAGGCCTCATTGGCATGGAACATGGAGCTGTCGGTGTTGAAGTCGGCAGTATAGACGCCGTCGGGCAGGGCCGGTTCGGCGGGCTGCTCCGGTTCCGCGGGCGTCTCTTCTTCGGCGGACGCATCCGCATCCTCCGCAGTCTCGTCGGTTTCGGGTTCGGCGGGCTGTTCGGTCTGCACGGTCTGTTCCAGCTCTGCAGGTTCGGTCTCTGCGGGCTTGGCCGAGCAGGCGGTCAGCAGCACGAGCAGCATCAGCGCAGCGAGCGCAAGGGCGATGGTCTTTTTCATGATGGTTCCTCCTGAATGGCGCTTGGCTCCGGGGCAGGTCTTCCCCACCCCGGAGCTCAGTTTAAGTCAAATTAGGCGTTCAGCGAGTCGATCGCAGCCTTGGTGTGGGCGACATAGAGCGCCTGCACATCGGCGATCTCGCCGAGGCCGTGGATCTGGCAGTCGACGGTGAAGCCAGCGGCTTCGAACATGGTCTTCCAGGAATCTTCCTCGGAACCGGCCATATCGTTGTTGGCGTGGTCGCCGGCGACGACCATCAGCGGGCGCAGCACGACATTGGTATAGCCCGCAGCCTTGACGGCCTCGATGACAGCCTCGCAGGCGGTCTCTTCCGGCTCACCCTCGACGGTGCCGATAAAGACGTTCTCATAGCCGAGGTTCTGCATCTGGGTCTGCATCTGGCTGTACGTCACCTTGGCAACGTGTGCGGTGCCGTGACCCATGAAGACGAACGCGGTGCCCGCGTCCTTGGCGGCATCAAGGCTCTCGAAGCCGGAATCGGCAACAGCCGCAGCGGTGATGGCCTTGGCAACAGCTTCCTTGTCGGCATTGATGACGGTAGCGTCGGAGCCGACTTCGCCAAGCAGCGGCTCGGCAATGGAGACGGATTCAAACTTGTCCTTATACTGCTCGATGGCTTCGCACATCTCGTCATACTCTGCGCCATGCATCAGGTGCGTCGGCTGGACAACGAGGTTCTTGACGCCGTTGGCGACGGCACGATCGAGCGCCTGATCCATGTTGTCGATCTTCTCGCCATCGCGGGCCTGCACATGGTTGATGATGATCTGCGCGGTGAAGGCGCGGCGGACGGACCAGTCGGGGAATGCGGCCTGCAGGGCGTCTTCGATGCCCTTGATGTCGGCAACACGGCTGTCATTGTAGGACGTGCCGAAGGAGACAACGAGCAGTTCGTTCTCGCCGATCTCATCCTGATTGCGCGCATCGTCGAGCGAAGCGTCGCCGGTATCGAGGCCGAAGTAATCGGTGCTGGCCTCGTCGCCTTCGACGAGCTCCTTCTGCGCATCGGTCAGGGCGTCCCAGGCGGCCTTGGCCGCTTCGCACTGGGCGTCGGTCTCATCGGTGCGGGACTGGACATAGATCGCGTCGATCAGGGTGGCGACATTGTCGGCGGCTGCCTGATCCAGCTCTTCCTGAGAGGGCTGCGGCTCTTCCGGAGTCTGCTCCTCGGCGGGCGTGGTCTCTTCGGGGGTAGTGGTCTGTTCGGTTTCTGCGGGGTCTACGGTGGGGGTCTCGTCCGCGCTGCTCTTGCAGGCGGAGAGGAGGCTCAGCAGCATCACGGCTGCGAGCACAAGCGCGAGGGTCTTTTTCATGTGAGGTCTACCTCTTTTCTAAAATGTTCTGAAAAATATAAAAACGGCTGCGCTGGCGCAGCCGTTCTCCCTAGCCGTATCGAATGTCGTCTTCCAAAGCGGAAGACCATACAAACTTGCAGGAAGGCCGACCCGTGGACAGCGGATCTGAGATTCCACGCCAAGGCAGGTCTCCTGACTTCGTTCTTCGCGGCTCTGCCCTTCCCGGTTTCCCAGTGGTAAGGACGCACACACCGGCCATCTGGCCGGTCCGGCGCTTCCTTTGCAGGTCCGCTCCCGTACACAGTGACTGCATCGCTCCGGATTCTCACCGGATTCCCTTTTCATCCGCCTTGCGGTGGACACCTTGGCGCTACAATTTTATATTGTTTCAGACAGTCCACATTATAACACGCATCGGAAAAGAGTCAACCGGAGAAATCGACAGTTTTCCCCGGTCGGCAGCCGCATTTCCCGGCGAGAATGCCCGAAAACGGGAAAGTGCCCGGCGGACACAGGGTCCGCCGGGCGCTTTGGGCGTTCCGCAAGAGATTACTGCATAAACGTGCCCGCGATCATCTGGTCGATGTAGGCGAGGTACTTCTCCTGCACGTCGGCGGGAACAAGATCGCTCAGCGCGCCGGCGGAGAGGGTGTTGTTCTGCAGCGTGCCGTAGAGCGTCGCGCCGCCGAAGGTGCCGTCGATGACAGCCTGCATGGAGGCGACGATCATGGCGGAGTTGTCGGTGACCTGAGAGCAGATGATGCACTCGTTCTGGCCGAGGATGTCGGCAGGCTGGCCGATGTCGTAGATCTTGACTTCGCCCGCGGCGGCGTTGGCCGCGTCGATGGCCTCGCGCGCGCCGGAGTCGACGGCGGAAGCGTCGCCGAAGAAGACGTCAGCGCCCTGGGCGATCAGCTCAGTGGCAAATTCCTTGCCCTTCGGGGCGTCGGAGAAGGAGTTGGCATAGGGGACGTTGAGCAGCTCGACGGTCTTGCCTTCCTGCTCGGCGACGTACTTGGCCGCCTCTTCAAAGCCCGCGATCTTGCCCTTGGTGGTGTCGAGCTCCATGCCGCCGATGAAGCCGAGCTTGCCGCTCTCGGTCATGAGGCCGGCGAGGGCGCCCGCGATCCAGCCGATCTGCTGCGCGTTCGGGAGCAGGGAGGAGACGTTGCCGTTGACGGCCTTGGCGGGGGTATCTTCCGCACCGTTCAGCAGGGCGAAGGCCACGTCGGGATATTCCTCAGCCGCCTGCAGGACGGCGTCGGTGTACTGGTTGCCGGGGGCGTAGATCATGTCGTAGCCGAGGGTGCAGTAGGCGACGATGGAATCATAGTAGGCGTCCTGCGAGATGGAGTCGGTGACCTCGGTCTCCCAGCCCATCTTTTCGGCCGCGGCGATCATGGCGTTGTAGCAGGCCGCGCCCCAGCCGCCGTCGTTGATGCTGGAGTCGCAGATCATGGCGACCTTATAGGCAGAGCCGTCAGCCTTGGTGGTAGCGGTGGGCTCTTCCGTGACAACGGGTTCAGCGGTCGTGTCGGCGGGCTCGGTGGTGTCAACCGGTTCGGCGGCGGTGTCGGTCGTGTCGGTCTTGCTGGTGTCGTCCGCAGGAGCCGTGGTGTCGGTCTTCGCAGTACCGGCACACGCCGCCAGCGACAGGAGCATGACAAGCGCCAGAAGCATTGCAATGATCTTTTTCATTTTTTGTCCTCCATAGAATATTAGGATTCGGCAGCAGCGCACAATGCGGTGCTGCCATAAGTTTATAACAACGCCGAAGCGTTATTACCGGTTTACCGCTGTTCACGGCGGTAGGGCTTGCCGTTGGCCTTGGGTCCGGCCTGGCGGGCGCCGATGAGCGTGAGGACGACGACCGTCGCCACGTAGGGGATCATCTGGAAGAACTGATACGGGATGGCGATGCCGGAGACCTGGAGGCGGATCTGGAGCGCGTCGCAGAAGCCGAAGAACAGGCAGGCCAGCAGGATGCCGCCCGCGTTCCAGCGGCCGAAGATGACGGCGGCCAGCGCGATGAAGCCGCGCCCGGCGACGATACCATCGGTATAGGTGCTGGAATAGCAGGTGGTGAGGTACGCGCCGCCGATGCCGGACAGGGCGCCGCAGATCACGCAGGCGAGGTACTTCACGCCGACGACCGGGATGCCGAGCGTGGCGGCGGCCTGCGGATGCTCGCCGACGGCCTTATAGCTCAGGCCCGCGCGGGTCTTGCCGAAGAAGATGGCCGTGAAGAGGACGAGCAGGAATGTGAGATAGACCATCGGGCTCTGGTCGAAGAGCAGCGGCCCGAGCACCGGGATGTCCTTCAGGCCGGGGATGGCGACGGAGGACATGGTGGTGATCTGCTTGAGGTCGGACCCGGTGCCGAAGTAGACGCGGTAGATGAAGGACGCGAGCGCCGGGGCGAAGATGTTGAGGGCCATGCCGTAGACGGTATGGTCGGCGCAGAGCGTGACCGTGGAGAACGCGTAGATCATGTTGACGATCACGCCCGCAAGCGCGCCGCAGAGCAGGCCCAGCCAGTTCGATCCCGTGACATAGCAGACGAGGAAGCCGACGAGCGCGCCGATGGAGGCGAGGCCCTCGAGGCCAATGTTGACCATGCCCGCGCGCTGGCCGTAGAGCTCAGCCAGGGAGATGAGCAGCACGGGGATGGCGAGACGGACCGTTGCAAGAAGGAGGCTCGAGATCCAATCCATTATGCTTCACCCGCCTTTCTGCCGTGGAAGACGCGGCTGCGCCACGCCTGGAATTCCGGGAGCTTGGTCAGCGCCATGCCAGCGACGGAGAAGACGATGACAAGCGCCTGAATGATGTCGGACACGCTGGTGGGCACGCCGGTAGCGGCCTGCATGGTGGTGGAGCCGACGCGGAGCACCGCGAAAAACAGCGCGACGACCATCGTCGCGATCGGGTGCAGCTGGCCGATGAGGGCCATCGCCACGCCGTCGAAGCCGTAGCCCGCGCCGTAGCCGTTGATGAGGCGGAACTGCGTACCGAGCAGCTCCGCGCCGCCGCCGAGACCGGCAATCGCGCCGGAGACAATGAAGCTGGCGAGCATAAAGCGCTTGACGGGAATGCCGTTGAAGCGGCTGGCCGTGAGGTTGCAGCCGACGGCGCGCAGGCGGAAGCCCGCGCTCGTCCAGAACAGGACGTAATAGAGGATCAGGCCGACCGCGACCGCGATCACAAAGCCCCAAGTGAAGCGCATTCCGGTGATGATGCGCGGAAGATGCACCTCATCGGCGATGGCGGGTGTCTGCGGGACGGAGGCATCGCGGATCCAGCTGGTGTAGATGACGCCCATGAAGAGCGTGGCAACATAGTTGAGCATGATGGAGATGATCATCTCGTTCTGCCCGCGGCCGATTTTCAGCACGCCGGGAATCATGCCCCAGAAGCCGCCGGCCACCGCGCCGGCCAGCAGCGCGAGCAGCACGCCGGCAAAGCCGGTCAGGCCGGTGAAATAGCAGGTCAGGAACGCGGCGATGGAGCCCATCAGGAACTGCCCCTCGCCGCCGAGGTTGAACACGCCGCACTTATACGCGAAGCAGGCGCAGAGGGCCGTGAAGATCAGGGGCGTGGCCTTGGTGAGCGTGGTACCGATGCCGGCCTTGGAGCCGAACGCGCCCTGGAACAGGAACTTCACGGCAAGGAACGGGTTCGCGCCGAGGGCAGCCATGATGATACCACCGATCAGGAACGCGAGCAGAACGGACAGCAGCGGCACAAGGAACGCGCCGAACGCTTTTTTCACTTTTCCCATACCTCTCCCCCTCACTTACCGGTCATGGCCAGGCTGATCTCGTTGATCGGCGGCTTGCTGCCGGAGAATTCGCCCATGATGCGGCCTTCGAAGCAGACGACGATCCGGTCGGACATCTCGAGGATCTCGTCAAAGTCGGCGCTGATGAGCAGAATGCCGACGCCGCGGGCGCGGGCGGCGATCATCTGGTCGTGGACAAAGCTGGTCGCGCCGATGTCGAGGCCGCGCGTAGGATGCGCCATGACGAGGACGGACGGGCCGCTCTCGAGCTCGCGGGCGATGATGACCTTCTGCTGGTTGCCGCCGGACAGCTCGCGCACGCTCTGGCTGTCAGAGGTGGCGCGGACATCATATTTTTCCATCATGGACTGCGCGTAGGCGTGGATGGCGCGCTTGTTCAGGCGCAAACCATGACCGTGGCTGAAGCGCGGATCGTCGGTGTCCTTGAGGACAAGATTTTCCGCGATCGACATATCGCCGATCAGGCCCTGTAGGTTGCGGTCCTCGGGGACGTGGCTGACGCCGTGCTCGATGAAGCCGTTCGGGTCGAAGACGGCGACGCGGTCACCCTTGAGCCGGACCGTGCCGCTCTCCGGGGCGATGACGCCGGTGATGAGCTGGGCCAGCTGGGTCTGGCCGTTGCCGTCGACACCCGCGACGCCGACGATCTCTCCGGCGTGGATGCGGAGCGACAGATCGGCGAGGCCGCTGTGCTTGCTCTCCTTGTTATAGTCCACATGGTCGAGCTCCGCGACGATCTCATGGCCGGAGGCGTCGACCTTTTCATAGTGTGACTCGGTCAGCTCTTTGCCAATCATCATGCCGGCGAGCTTCTGGCCGTCGGTCTCGGCGCGGTCGACCGTGCCGACGACCTTGCCGAGGCGGAGAATGGTGATGCGGTCGGAGATGCGGAGCACCTCGCGCATTTTATGACTGATGAAGATGATGGATTTGCCCTCGCCGACAAGCTTCTGCATGATGGCGAACAGTCCCTCGACCTCGATGTCGGTCAGGGCGGCGGAGGGCTCGTCAAGGATCAGCAACTCGGCCCCGTGGTAGAGGGCCTTGAGGATCTCGGTGCGCTGCTGTTCGCCGACGGAGATCTCCGTGATGAGCTTGTCGAGCTGGACGTCGAGGCCGTATTTTTCCGAAAGCGCCTCGATCTCCTTTCTGCGGGCCGCGCGGTCGATAAACAGGCCCTTGGCGTGTTTGTCGCCGAGGATGATGTTGTCAAAGACGGTCATCGCCTCGACGAGCATGAAGTGCTGATGCACCATGCCGATGCCAAGCTTGACCGCCTGGCTCGGCGATTCGATGCGGACCTCCTGCCCGTTCAGAAAGATCTTGCCCTCAGTGGGCTGGTAGAGGCCGATGAGGATATTCATGAGCGTCGATTTCCCCGCGCCGTTCTCTCCGAGGAGCGTATGTACCTCGCCCTTGGCGACAGAGAAATTGATGTCCTGATTGGCGTAAAAGTTGCCGAACCGTTTGCTGATGTGCTCCATGCGCAGCAATTCACTCAATCCGGGCTTCCTCCTTTTTTCTCTTGATATTCCGAGTATATCACGTGCCTGGGTGGATGAAAAGAAATTTTGTTCCGGTTTTCCTTTTTCTCCGTTTTGCCGAAAATATGTCCAGATATTGGGGCACATTTTCGGGCTTTACCAAATTCCGCAGGCCGGAGCGGCCCACCGCAGCTCTGCCCACGGTTCCGCGTCCTCCGGCGCGGCGATCCATGCGTTCACACCGCCCCACGGGCGGCTTTCCCCGGAGACGAGCTGCTCCGCGCCGTAAAGCGCCGCATCCGGATACCACGCGCGCGGCTCATACACCTCCGGCTCCCCTGTTTGTCCGCAGTGGAAGCCGATGCGGGCGCGCTCACAGACCGCTAGGCTGACCAGCGGGTTTTCCTCAAACGACCAGCAATCGCTGCCGCTCATCCGTTCGTTGATGATGCGCCCGCCGCAGCCGAGGATCTTCTCAATATGTGACATATCGTAGGCGTAATCCGGTGCAATGAAGGAGACGGGATGATCTTCCCTGCGCGTGTAATAGAGAATGGAATTGCCGAGCGTTTCATGGTTTCCGTTTCCGACCGAAAACGGAACGCCTGCCTTTGCGCTGACCGTGCCGTCGCCGGTCGCGTCGATGAAATAGTCCGCTTCAATATGAAACTGCCGCTCGCTATCAGGATCAACGCCGCCCATCTGTTGAAGCTGGGTTAGGAATTGAACCTGACTGAGTATGTCGGATATTTTCTTGTTAAGGGAGATCACGTCTTCGCTCCAAAGCATCCGGCTGTAGCGGATCTTTTGGAGATTCGAGAGCATCTGCGCGAAGATGGGGCCGCCGTGATGCTTGAGTTTGTAGTACAGGTGGAAACATGCCGCAGTAATTTGTTTTTCCGGGACAGCTTGATTGAGGCATTTATCTTTTGATTGATTATGCAAACGGCAAACCCAATAAGTATTATCCGCAATAAACTTTCTCTGATATGGTGTTCCGCATACGCCGCAGCAAATTCGCTTTCGGAATGCCTTTGAGGTGTCTGTAAATGATGCACGATCTGCCTTTTTTCGCTCAGCACGAAGCAATTGGACTGCTTCGTAAGTGCTTTTAGCTATGATCGCGGGATGTGTTCCTTCAACATAATACTGTAAACACGCACCGGTATTCTTGATTTGTTTTCGCGGCAGCGTGTCAGTTGCGTATGTTTTCTGCCACAACGAGTCTCCGATATAACGTTCATTCGATAGAATATAACGAATTGTTGTATTGTACCATCTACGGCTGCCCGCTTGTGTTTGGTTTAGTTTTTTAGCTATTTCATCTACATTTTTTCCGGCAAGATATGCAGTATAGATTTCTCGCACGATCTCTGCCTGCGTCTCGTCAATTTGAATGCTTTTTTCTATCATCGTATATCCGAAGGGAAGCGATGATGGCAAATAGGTTCCGTCCTGCATTCGCTTCTGGACACCCCATCTGACATTTCCTGAAATTGACTCGCTGCCTTTCTGCGCCAGCGATGCCATGATTGCCGTAACCATCTCACTAGACACCTTGCTGGTGTCGATGCCCTGTTCTTCGAACTGGACGCTGACGCCAAGTTCTTTGAGTTCCCGAACGGCTGCAAGGCAGTCCTTTGTATTTCGGGCGAACCTGG
>OLSX01000405.1_pt1 | contig 43253 bp, 33 predicted proteins | sample 1673141 | NCBI WGS metagenome assembly OLSX01 (sample SAMEA3136759, study PRJEB25190) | human gut metagenome | biome: human gut; feature: human-associated habitat; material: faeces | place: Austria | collected 2013 | reverse complement strand
TGTCGTATATCAACCACTTACAACGATTGTTAATCGTTTTTAGTGGACACTAGTGGTTGAATATAATTATTCCTTGTATTCAACCTTCACCACAACAACTCGTATGTTTTGGTCTTCCTTGTCGGTCTTAATCTTGGCAATGTGCCAGTCGCCAGGGAAGAAGATAAAGAACTTGTTGGGTTCTGAGTCAACAAACTTGGTTTTGTCCACCTCGTATGTATAGTTGATGATGTCGGGGCGGTAAGGACCCTTAGGCTTGCTTGTAACGTGGTCGAGCAAACCAAAACGCTCGCTACCCTTAACTACATACTGGAAGTCGACATACTGACGATGGCTCTCGGTGCCTCTTTTCTCAAGGTCTCCATTCTCGCCATCTTCTACATTAGCCTTCATGGTAGTGCCAGGTATGGGATGTTGACCAGCTGGTAGAGCCAAGAGATCGGTCTTTGCAAGCCATGCAAACAGTTGCTTCCACTGCGGATTCTTCTTGTATTGGGTGTAAAACTCAGGAAGGTTGACGGTAGCATCGGGCGATGCGGCGTCAAATCCATTGCGCCATTTGCCTGCCTCAGCCCACTTAGTGGCCTTCTTCTCAAGTTTCTTGTCGTTGCATGGCTTGGTGTACACGCCTTGCGCCATTGTTGTAAGAGATGCGGCAAACGATATAGCGACTGCCGCAAGCATTGTCTGTAGTCTGTTCATTTTGTTTTAATTATTAGTATAATGTAAATACGAAAAAAGGTGCGCCACACTAATGACACACCTCTTTAAATTCTCTCATTATTATCTTAAATGTGGGTGGTGATGGATTCGAACCACCGAAGGCATAGCCAGCAGATTTACAGTCTGCCCCATTTGGCCACTCTGGTAACCACCCGTTGCTCTTTTAAAGCGAGTGCAAAGGTAGTTATTTTATTTTAAACTCCAACACTTTTGCTTAATTATTTTCTAAAATATCAAGTTTTTTTCTTTCCCGTGTGTGATATTTAAGCTATCTTTGCAGAAGATAGGCTTCACCTCAGCAATTGAAGCAAGCTTCATTGCATTCATTACAAACTAAAACAAATCATATAAAAAGACCTAAATTAAAATGAAGAGAACCCCATTAGTATTGTTTATTGCCGCAGCTGCACTTGTTGTCAGCACGTCGGCATTCGCGACATCTACGGTAGCCAAGCCGCAGCGCAAGGCAGTTAAGACACATGTCGTGGATCAGCAAGCTACAGTATTTACTGATGCTTGGGTGGAGGACGAGACAAAGTTTGAGGATCGCAAGCTTAAGGCACATGCAACATTCATTCCTTACTCGTCTACTAAACTTATGCAGAAAGACGAACACTATCGTCTGGCATGGGCAACACCGCTGTATGCCGATTATCTTTTGCTGAATGGCGAATGGAAATTTCGCTACACTCCAGATTGGCGTAAGGGCAAGCCCGAAGAGAAGGACTTCTATGCCGACAACGCTGACGTCAGCTCTTGGGATAACATCAAGGTGCCCCTAAATTGGGAGATGGCAGGCTATGATGTGCCTGTATATAATAATGTGGGATTCCCGTTCAAGGCAAATCCTCCACATATCGAGGCTTTTGATGATAACTTCGACAAGAATCCGGTAGGCTCATACCGCCGCACATTTAATCTGCCTGAGGGTTGGAACCAAGGCAAGCGCGTGTTCCTTCACTTTGACGGTGCGTGCAGTGCCATTGTGGTTTGGGTAAACGGCAAGTATGCTGGCTACTCTCAGGGAGCTAACACCGATGCAGAGTTTGATGTAACATCGCTTGTACGTAAAGGCGAGAACAATGTATCGGTACGTGTATACCGTTGGTGCGATGGCTCTTATCTTGAGGGTCAGGATATGTGGCACCTTGCAGGCATACACCGCGATGTGTATCTTGTAGCTACGCCGCAGACCTATATAGCCGACCATTACATTACATCTAAGCTTGACGATACATATCAGGCTGGTTCAATGTCGGTGGAGCTTACCATAGACAACGCTCTTGCCAAGAAGACAACCAAGCAGATAGAGGTAGAGCTTCTCGACCCTAACAACCTGCGTGTGGCAAGCAAGCAGGTGGCAGTGGCAATGAATGCGGCTGACCTTACACGCAAGATTACAGTAAACTTAGACAACCTTAAGGACATTAAGGCATGGTCGCCAGAGAGTCCGTCGTTGTATACCGTTATTGTGCGCCAACTAAATGGCAATGCCGAGGAGATGGTGTTCTCTACACGTTATGGTTTCCGCGAGGTAGAGCGTCGTGGCAACCTTATATACGTAAACGGTAAGCGCGAGTATTTCAAGGGTGTCAACACACAGGATATACATCCGCTATACGGACACGCTATCGACGTGCCTACAATGCTGAAGGATGTAGTGCTGATGAAGCAAGCCAATGTCAACACTGTGCGCACATCACATTATCCACGCCAACCTAAGATGTACGCCATGTTCGACTACTATGGACTGTATTGCATGGACGAGGCAGACATAGAATGCCACGGTTATCAGAAGATATCAAACGTTCCGTCTTGGCGAAACGCATATGTAGACCGTATTGAGCGCATGGTGCTGCGCGACCGCAACCATCCGAGCGTTGTGTTCTGGTCGCTTGGCAACGAGGCAGGTGGCGGATGCAACTTTGATGCTTCGTACGATTGTGTCAAGAAACTGTTGCCTGGACGCGATGCTATTGTACACTACGAAGGTAGCGAGCAAGGCAAGAACAACTCTGACCTTGGCACAAGTATGTATCGTAAGATAGATGTGGTAAAGGGGCTGCGCGACGGATTGCACGGCAAACCTTACTTCCTATGCGAGTATGCACATGCTATGGGTCAGGCTGTGGGCAATCTGCAGGAATATTGGGACCTTATAGAGGGCAGCACAGGCATAATAGGCGGTTGTATATGGGACTGGGTAGACCAGGGCATCTACGACACACGTCGTATAAAGGCTGGTCAGCCACTTGTAGACCCAAAGACAGGTTTGCACTATTACACCTCTGGCTACGATTATACCAAGATGAACAAGGGATATCGTGGTTTCCAGGGCGACTTTATGAGCAACGGCATCATAACACCAGGTAGAGAGTGGACAGCCAAGCTTACAGAGGTGAAGTATGTATACCGTTATGTGGATTTTGACAAGCTCGACGGACATACACTTACATTGCGCAACAAGTATTGTTTCACCGACATTGCCAACCTTTTCTATCTTAAATATACAGTACTTGCCAATGGATCGGCCATAGAGACAGGCAACTTGGAGCTGCCCCCGTGCGCTCCCGGTCAATCGGCCTTTATAAACATTCCTTATAAGGACGTGGCAGACGACGGCAAGGAATATGTCGTTACGCTGAGCCTTTGTCTAAAGAACGCTACAACATGGGCAGAACGCGGATATGAGATGTTGGCACAGCAGTTTGCCATTAATGCGGCAGGGGGCGTAGCCAAGTCGGTTGCCGACCCAACATTTGTTCAGCAGCCTCGTGCGGCACTTCCGGCAGTAACCGCAAAGGGCAAGCTTAAGGTAAAGGGCAATACTGTTACAGGCGAGAACTTCAGTCTTGCGTTCGACGCCGATGGCTCTATAGCCAATTGGACATATAACGGCACACAGATTGTAGAGCCTTCTACAGGTCCCGACTACTGCGGTTTCCGCAGTATAGCCAACGATAATGTATCGCTTGGAGCAACTGGTGGCGTGGCAAAGAACGATAATCTTGTAGGTGGTGTTATTACTGGCAAGAAGACTTTGGTAAAGGCCCCTCGCAAGGTAGGCAAGAATGTGGTGGTTGAGACAGCTGTAGCCAACAGTGTCGACACTCATGCTATACGCTATACTATCTACCCTGACGGTACGGTGGATATGCGCATAGCCTTCAACAACTCTAATGCTGACAATCGCCGTGTTGGCGTTACAATGCAGTTTGCACCAGGCATGGAGAAGGTAGACTATTATGCCAAGGGTCCTTGGTCTAACTATATAGACCGCCAGCGTGGGTCGCTGCTCGGACTCTATCACACTACTGTTGATGGCATGTTCGAGGAATTGAGTGCCCCACAGACCATGGGCGACCGCCAGGGATTGCGCTACTTGCAGCTTACGGGCAACGGTATTAAGCTTGGAGTGCAGACAGAAGGCCAGCTGGCTTTCTCGCTATCGCATATCGACGATGCACAGCTCGACTACGACGTGTTCTACGGTGGCAAGCACCCGTACGATCTTGTTCGCAAGCCTCAGATATTTGCTCACTTCGACTTCTGGCAGCGTGGTATAGGCAATCGATCTTGTGGTGGCGACTCATGTCTGCCGCAATACCTTACCCCGACAGGCGAGCATGTGGTAATGTTGCGCTTTAAGCCGGCAGCCGAATAAGAATATTAATATAACGCCAATTGCCAGTTTGTACTACTATTTTAATAGTTGTATTTCCACTAAAAAAGGTGTTGCATTCATAGGAATGCAACACCTTTTTTGGTAGGAATGCAACACCTACTATAGGAATGCAACATATCAATATCAAATTTTATTTCTACCTTTGTACAAGATAGGCTGCATCTCAGCAATCTGTAGGAGGATATGGCAGGGAATCCTATTATTCTTACTGCTTACAATAGTAGACGAGTTGTGGATGTATAGCTTGAATTAAGGTTAATTATAAACAAAAATAAATTATGGAGAAAAATAAAAGTATTGTATGGAGGACGCTCCTCGTCCTCTTTATCGCTTTCCTCTGGGGGGGCGAATTGAGTGCTTATGCTGCTAAGAAGGCATGGGCAAAGTATGACAAATCAGTCAAGTCTCTCACCTTTTATTATGGTGAGAAGGGCGAGTTGGGCGATGGAGAGTATGATATGAATCGCTCTCAGAAACCTGGGTGGATTACTGAGCATAAAGCTGATATTGTCAGAGTTGTATTTGATGTCTCGTTTGCGTCTGCACGTCCTACGTCTTGCAATTCTTGGTTTATGGAATGTGAGAAGTTGGAAGCGATTGATGGAATAGAGAATCTGAATACTTCTAAGGTTACAGACATGTGGCACATGTTCTATAACTGCAAAAGTCTTACTTCTTTAGACTTGAAAACTTTTGATACTCACAATGTCTTTAGCATGTCATACATGTTCTCTGGTTGTAATAATTTGACATACTTGAATGTTTCAAGTTTTGATACAAGCAATGTGAATGATATGATGTGGATGTTTTCTGGTTGTTGGAATTTGACAAACTTATCTGTTTCAAATTTTGATATGCATAGTGTGAGATATATGACCGGAATGTTTTCATCATGTAAAGGTCTTACACATATCGATGTGTCTCACTTCAATACTGAGAACGTGAAGAATATGCAAGCTGTATTCCAAAGGTGCGAAAAACTTACCTCTTTGGATCTATCAGGATTTAACACTTCGAAGGTTGAGGATATTGCTTGTATGTTTCTTTCCTGCATGAGCCTTACATCCTTAGATTTGTCTAATTTCGATACTCAGTTGGTTACTCAGAGCACAAGTTTGTTTTTTAAATGTCAAAAACTTGAGGCAATTTATTTGGGAGATAAGTTCTCTTTGGAGGGGCTGAGCAAACTCTATGCAAGTGTGAATATGTTTGGTGACTGTTCGGCGACGCTCTATTGTTCGCCCGCAACTTATTGGGCTTCAAAGAACTGCTCGAGAGTAATCGAAGCAGGCCAAGCCGTGAAGCCATACGTCAGCATCAACAAGACGTCGGAATATGGCACGCTTTGTGTGCCAGTGGGCAGTAGCCTCGTAGCAGGCAGCTTCACAGGTTTCGACAAGCTCTATCAGGTGACAAATGCAGATAAGAACAAGGGTACGATTACCTTGACTGAGGCGAAGAGCATTGAGCCAGGAGTGCCTTATGTATATCACCGCTATCTCGAAGGCGTGGACTTCGATGGCAAGAATGATATGAGCGTCATTACATTCGATGCAGATGCTTCATCTTCAGTTACTGCTCCTAAGAATGAGGGAAGCCTCTTGAAGGGAACCTTCGAAAGCATGGTGGCTAAGGGTGGTAGCTATATCCTCCAGACCGATGGCAACTTCCATCCAGTAGCGGCAGACAACAAGACCTTGATGGTGGGTGCTTATCGTGCTTATCTCGACCTCAGCTCTACTGAATTCGGTGGAGGCGAAGCCAAGGCTTACAGCATGGTATTCGTGGATAGTGAGGCTACGGGCATCGACCGCATCAACGGCGATGGCTCTAACAAGGGCATTTACGACCAAGCCGACCAGCAGCCTAAGGTTTACTTCGACTTGATGGGTCGCAAGGTGGCTGCTCCTCAGAAGGGCGAGATCTACATAGTGAACGGCAAGAAAGTAGTGTATAACAAATAAAAAGATAGAAAATTATGAAGAAATATATCAAGCCAACAATGATATTGTTGGAAATAGAGAGTGAGGGCATGATGGTTGCTATAAGTAAAACAAATGCCAAGGAAGACGCCTGTGCCAATGAGTATTCTGGCTGCTTCGTCTGGGATGATGAAGACTATTCCTCAGAGAGCACTGGCTCGAATTCTAATGCTTTCGATGAGTAGTAACTAACACATACAATATATATAATGTGTTCAGGAGCCGAAAGGCAAAACCGTCGCATATCCGAATAGTCAGGATATGCGGCGGTTGTTTTTTGTATATTATGATTCTGTATCTTTAGTACAACTATGTACTGACGATCAATGCCATCATTCGATTTCCTCGCAAACCACCATCTCTGCTCCTCGATACATCACTACGAGCTTGTGGAGGTGAGTGGTTTTTACGGCATCTCTCACTATGTCGCTATCGGCATAACGGGTGATTTGAGCAGAGGCCTCCTTGAAGAGTTCTTTCACTTGCTGGTCCGTGGTGCTCGTCTTGCAATATTTCAGTTCGATGATGTAGCTTTGTTTCGCCTTTATGTTCTCCATTTGTATGTAGTTTCCACAGAATATTCTGTGGGAACTACAAGCAAAGGAGATACAAGTACAAGAGCCTCTCCACGATAAACTGCAATTTACACTTCTATCACTCCATATTCCGGATGAACCTTTTTTTTCTTACTTCATATACGAAGAATAAAAAATACATCATAATATAATAGTGATACCGATTTTTTTGTAACTTTGTAAAAGACAAGCTGCACTCGGCAATTTAAAAGCAAGCTTTCATTGCACTCGTTTGCATTGTCTTTGCAAAAAAACTAAATATAATGACACAATTATTTATATTGCAACTGGTATGTTGCACCATTACAGCTATGTTGGCTTTGCATCTGGCAATGGCAAGTTTGCAAGTAAGATGGAAGGAGAAACGGTATGAGATATCAAGATGGTTGCTTTGTGGAGCAATGCTCCTGTTCTCTATACACTATTTCTTGCAGATGACTTTGGGCTTTCGTGGCCAAGGTGCAGACGTAGGTGCGGTGTTCAATATCATGTTCTATACCCCCATATCTTTTATAATAACCCTCTCTATCATCAATATGGAGAGCACAACAAACAATGTGCTTCGCTACTGCTTGCGAGGAGCAGCGGCCTATGCGCTCATTGTCATTGTCTTTGTATGTGGTGTAATACAAAATGGTAGCCTACGTATTGGCAGTTTGCTATACGTTATGCTTGCACTCTTTGTGGCAAGTATGGCTTACTTCATATATTCTATCCGCGATGAGATACAAAAGCGTAAGAAGAAGCTATTGGAGGAGTCGGCTACAGACCTTATGCCATACGTGCGTTATGCGCAGACCAGTCTAACCCTACTATATATTTCGGCAGCCTTTATGCCCATTGTTATCCTCTTCAACACCTTATTATTATATGTAGGTCCGCTAATGTTGCTCATAATCGTCTTCTTTGTTCATAGCTTCGTTTCATTGGGCTATTATATTTCGCCTGATGACAATATTATAAACGAACAAGACGAACTTGTAGAACAGATAGACAACGCTGATATAAAAGATGAAGAGCTTAAGGTACAAGCTCCACAAGAACTGCTATCACAAGAGCGCTTGAAGCAGATAGAAACGGCACTAAGAAAATGGTGTGAAGATGGAATGTATAAAGACTGCAATGTAACCATATACTCGTTGGCTGCCAACTTAGGTTGCAAGAAGTATGAGCTGACCGAGTACTTCAATCTTTCGGAGCATACAAACTTTAGAACATGGCTAAGCGATATACGATTTAATGAAGCTATACGAATAATAAAAAACAATCCCGAATACAACAATGATACCATATCTATAGAGTGCGGATTTTCATCGCACACACAGATATACCGCATTTTTAAGCAGAAAACGGGGCTTTCGCCAAGTCAGTGGCGCGATCATATTAGGCAACAACAACTATAGGAATGCAACAAATCAATACCAAATATTATAAAAAAGAGGGTGTGCAAAATAGAACTTCCTATAACTTCTATTTTGACACACCCCTTTTATATTTTTCGTGATTCTGCTTGCTTTACCAGCAAGCATCTATTACCTTTTGTGTAGCACCAGTATGCTCTTCAACAACACGGCCTGCCACATCACCAAGTTTCTTTATTAGTTCAGGCGAACTCATAAGGCAGTCCATTTGAGCCTTGAAATCGTCGTACGAGCTAATTTCTATGCCGCCTTTCGACTGCAATAGCCACTGAGCCTCCTGGAAATGTTTGTTGTTAGGGCCAAAGAATACTGGCATATTCCATACCGCAGCCTCAAGCACGTTGTGAATGCCAACACCGAAACCGCCGCCAACATAAGCTACGTCACCATAATTATATATAGACGACAGCAAGCCGAAGCAATCGATGATAAGACATTGGGCATTGGCAGCCTCCTCGGGTGATGTCTGTGTATAGCGCACCGTTTTGCGGTTGAGCTTAGACATTATCTGCTGCAAATGTTCCTCGCTTATGACGTGAGGCGCAATGATGAGCTGCCAGTCGGGATGCTCGTTAAAGTAGCGTATGAAGATATCCTCGTCAGGTCCCCAAGACGAACCCGCAACAAAAGTCTTGCGGTTGCCTCTGAAAGCCTCAACAATAGGCAGTTGCTTAGCAGCATCGCGTATCTGCAATACACGGTCGAATCGAGTGTCGCCTACAACCTCTGACGCGTCGATGCCAATACTATGCAACAGCTGTCGGCTCTCCTCGTTTTGTACGAAGAACTTAGTAACGCAATGCAACACCTTGCCATACTGCTTGCCGTACCAGCGGAAGAATATCTGATTCTTACGGAATATGCACGACACGCTATATACTGGCACTCCACGATGCTGCAAGATGTGGAAGTAGTTGTACCAGAACTCGTACTTAATGAAGAATGCCATAACTGGACGCACAGTACGCAAGAAGCGTCGCGAGTTGCGTATTGTGTCGAGCGGCAGATAGCATACAATGTCGGCACCCTTATAGTCTTTGCGCACCTCATAGCCCGAAGGCGAGAAGAAGGTAAGTAGAATCTTGTATTCAGGGTGCAGTTCTCTAAGGCGCTCCATTAAGGGGCGCCCCTGTTCGAACTCGCCAAGCGATGCAGCATGAAACCATACATACTTGGCTGTAGGGTCTACCTGCTCGCGCAGCAACTTTATGGTCTGTCGTTCGCCCCGCCACATCTTTTTAACCTTTTCGTTAAACAGACTGGCTATGGCTACACCTATTAAATATAGGTATATTACTATGTTGTACATATTTAATGTGTCTTACTTCAACACTTCGATAGCCTTGCGCAGACGGCGCAGAGTTTCCTCCTTGCCCAAGAAAGCCGATATGTCGAACATACCTGGACCCTTGCCAATGCCTACCAATGCAAGACGGAAGGCGTTCATAACGTCGCCCAGCTTGTAGCCCTTGTCTTCAACCCACTTCATTACAACGGGTTCCTGACCCTCGATAGAGAAGTCGTCTATCGACTCGAGCACGTCGGCAAGCTCGCCCATAACCTTGGCTGAGTCTTCCTTCCAACGCTTCTTTACGGTCTTAGCATCATACTCGGTAGGAGCGATGAAGAAGAACGAGCACAATGGCCAAAGCTCCTTAACGAAGTTTACACGATCCTTCATCATAGACACTACCAATGTGATGCGCTCCATAGTCTCGTCGACACCATTGTTGGCTACAATAGGAGCAAAGAGATTGGCAATCTCCTCGTTAGACTTGCGCAAGATATACTCGTGGTTGAACCATATGCCCTTCTGGAAATCGAACTTAGCACCCGACTTAGAACACTTATGAATGTCAAACTGCTCTACGAGTTCGTCAAGAGAGAATAGTTCCTGCTCGGTGCCAGGATTCCATCCAAGCAGAGCGAGGAAATTGACTACAGCCTCTGGGAAGTAGCCGCTCTCACGATATCCTGAAGATATATCGCCTGTCTTAGGATCGTGCCACTCTAATGGGAATACTGGGAAACCAAGGCGGTCGCCATCACGCTTAGACAACTTGCCCTTACCTTCTGGCTTGAGCAACAATGGCAGGTGGGCAAATGTAGGCATAGTGTCTTCCCATCCAAAAGCACGATACAACAGAACATGAAGTGGAGCACTTGGCAACCACTCCTCGCCACGAATAACGTGGGTAATCTCCATAAGGTGGTCGTCAACGATATTGGCAAGGTGATATGTAGGCAGCTCGTCGGCACTCTTATACAGTACCTTGTCGTCGAGAATGTCGCTCTTGATCTTGACATCACCGCGAATCATATCGTTTACATGAACCTCGATACCCGGCTCAATCTTGAAACGTACAACATACTGCTGACCATCGGCAATGCGCTGCTCAACCTCCTCCTTAGAGAGAGTAAGCGAGTTGCACATCTCACCACGGGTGCGTGCGTCGTACTGGAAGTTTTGTATCTCGGCACGCTTAGCCTCAAGCTGCTCAGGAGTATCGAAGGCAATGTAAGCCTTGCCTGCTTCAAGCAACTGCTCGACATACTTCTTGTATATACCACGGCGCTCGCTTTGGCGATATGGACCATGATTGCCGCCGAATGATACACCCTCATCAAACTTGATGCCGAGCCAGCGGAATGATTCTATGATATAGTCTTCGGCTCCAGGAACAAAGCGATGAGAGTCTGTATCTTCGATACGGAACACAAGGTCGCCGCCATGCTGACGGGCGAAAAGATAGTTATACAATGCTGTACGCACACCACCGATGTGCAAAGGTCCGGTAGGACTTGGTGCGAAGCGCACCCTTACTTTTCTATCTGACATAACTTATTTTGTTATTTATTTCTGTGCAAAGATACTATAAATTTCCCTATTTTCACATTTTTTTTGTAATATTGCAGTCCAAAGGGCAAGAAAAGCCAAAATGCATATAAAAACACTACGCGTATGTATAGATTAGACAACAGTAATGGTCGCTTCTGGCGCAACCTAATGAGCCGTTTGGCACTCATCGTGGTTACGGTTACGGTGATAGTGTGGTCGTTGCCACGCTACGAGAGCCAAAAGTTTAAGTACGATATCGGCAAGCCGTGGATGTATGGTTCGTTCATAGCCAAGTTCGACTTTCCTATCTACAAGACCGATGAAGCCATAAAGGCTCAGGAAGACTCCTTGCTTGAGACCTATCAACCCTACTACAACTACGACCAGTCAGTAGAGAAGAAGCAGATAGACAAGTTTACTGCCGACTTCCATAACGGAATACCAGGCTTGCCGGGCGAGTATGTCAACATCATAGCAAAGCGCCTGCGCCAGCTGTATAGTGCAGGTATTATGGACACGCCAGAGTATAACGAGATATATCGCGACTCTACTACGATGGTGCGTGTGGTTTTAGGCAACAATGCGCAAGGTGTGCCTCTCTCCAACTTCTACTCTACGCTGTCTGCCTACGAGCAGTTGTTTCTTGATGAGCATATAGCAAGTGTGCGCCCAATACTGCAACGCTGTAACCTAAACAACTACATAGAGCCTAACCTTGTGTACGACAAGGAACGGTCGGAAACCGAGAAGAACGACCTCTTGTCGTCAATACCGCCTGCAAGCGGAATGGTGATGAGCGGACAGAAGGTTATAGACCGTGGCGACATTGTGGACGATTACACCTATCGTGTGCTCAACTCGTTTGAGCGCGAGATAAAGCGACGTTCGGCAACACAAAGCGAGATAACGAGCACCTTCATCGGACAGATAATATTCGTAACACTTATGGTGGTGCTATTCACGTTGTATCTGGCATTGTTCCGCCGCGACTACTTCAATAAGCCGCGTTCAATAGCCATGCTCTACTCGCTTATAACGCTATTCCCTGTGGTGGTGTCGCTTATGATGCGGCATAACTTTATGAGTGTCTACATATTGCCGTTTGCCATGGCGCCGATATTTGTGCGTGTGTTTATGGACTCGCGCACAGCGTTCGTGTCGCATATCACCATGATATTGATATGTACAACTGCGGTTAGATACCAGTACGAGTTTATCATCATACAGATTGTAGCAGGACTGATTGCCATCTATTCGTTGCGCGAACTTACACGCCGTGCACAGGTGTTTAAGACAGCAATCCTTGTGGCAATGGGCAGTGCCTTTGTGTATTTGGCACTACAGATGATACAGGACAACGACTTCACGCTGATGGATCACGATATATACTACCACTTTGTGGTTAATGGCGTGTTCTTGCTCATATCTTACCCAATGATGTATATCATCGAGAAGATGTTTGGCTTTGTATCGAGTGTTACCTTGTTCGAGCTTTCGAATACCAACCGAGGATTGTTACGCAACCTTTCAGAGGTAGCTCCGGGTACGTTCCAACACTCTATCACCGTGGGTAACCTTGCGGCAGAAATAGCCAACAAGATAGGAGCCAATTCGTTGCTTGTGCGTACCGGTGCCTTGTATCACGACATAGGCAAGATGGTAGACCCAGTGTTCTTTACCGAGAATCAGGCTGGTGTAAATCCGCACGACAATATGCCGTACAAGGAGAGTGCGCGCATTGTTATAAGTCATGTTACCGAGGGTGTGAAGATGGCAGAAAGGGAGAATCTGCCTGCCATCATACGCGACTTTATCGTTACGCATCATGGCACAGGTCTTACCAAGTACTTCTATATAAAGTATAAGAACGAGCATCCAGACGAGGAGGTAGACACAGCTCCATTCAGATATCCTGGTCCTAATCCGTTTACCCGCGAGCAAGCTATCCTTATGATTGCTGATGGGGTAGAGGCGGCGTCGCGCTCATTGCCAGAATATACAGAAGAGAGCATAGCCGAATTGGTGAACAAGATTATAGATGGTGATGTTGCTGATGGATATTTCAAGGAATGTCCTATCACATTCCGCGATATTGCCCTTGCCAAGCTTGTGCTTATCGAACGTCTTAAGTCGATATACCACACCCGTATCTCTTATCCGGAAATGAAGAAATAGGGGTTGTGGCATATAACATTGAAAGCAAGTGCTATCAACTAAAAAGCTGCACAAACTAAAAGGTTTGTGCAGCTTTTATTAATTATTCTGTTAATAGAACTTAAATAACCTATCTCTTATTCGGAAGAATAGGACAATTCACTTACCTTTGCAACCAATTTTTTAAAGGTAATTAAGATGAATAAGTTAAAAATGGCTTGCTTGACAGCAGCGATTGCATCAAGTAGCGTATCGTTTGCAGGAGGACTGCTAACAAACACAAACCAGAATGTAGCGTTTAACCGTATGATGAGCCGTGAGGCTTCTATTGGTATTGACGGTGTATATTACAACCCTGCTGGCGTTGTATTTCTTGGCGAGGGACACCATTTGTCTCTCAACTGGCAGTTGGCTTACCAGACCCGTACTATCAAGAATGGCTACGAGTTGTTCAAGAACAATGTGAACAACCCTATTACTCCACGTGAATTCAAGGGAGAGGCTTTCGCTCCCGTTATCCCTTCTCTTCAATATGCATACAACAAGGGACGCTGGTCGTTCCAGGCTAACCTCGCACTTACAGGCGGTGGCGGCAAGTGTACATTCGACAACGGACTGGGTTCGTTTGAGAAGATTGTAGGCGAGACTGCTATGGGTGCTTGGGGCTTGGCAAAGTCTTTGGATGGTGCTCTTGGTGCTAATATGTTTGCTACCGACGCAGCTTTCGGTTCTGAGCCAGGAAAGTATAGCTACAACAGCTATATGCACGGTCGTCAGTACTACTATGGCATCTCTATAGGTGCTGCCTATAAGGTGAGCGATAACTTCAGCGCTTTCGCAGGCTTGCGTACCGTATATGCGTCTTGCAACTACTATGGATACGTTCGCGATATCAAGGTAGGCAATACACCGCTTTATACAGTTCTCGACCCTACTAAGACCGAAGCTGCCGACATTCTTCTTAGCTGTGACCAGACCGGTCTCGGTTTTACACCAATCATTGGTATTGACTACAAGACAGGTCGTTGGAACTTCTCTGCCAAGTACGAGTTGAAGACACGTATGCGCCTTAAGAATAAGTCGGTAAATCAGGCTCCATCTATTGGTAACCTTCCTGAAAACCTCGCTAAACAAATAACTGGAGGTCTTACACAGAAGTTTATGGGTGCTGGTATGTCACAGGCTGATGCGTTGGCAGCTGCTCAGGCAAAGACAGCAGAGGTGCTTTCAAGTCCAAATGTAAAGGACGCAATGGTCAAGATTAAGGGCAAGTTCGACAGTTCTCTTAGCGAGGCAGTAGGCGAGTACGAGGATGGCAAGAAGATTGCTGGCGACATCCCTGCTTACCTCACTCTTGGTGCTGGCTATGCTCCAACCGATGATCTTCGCATCAACGTTGGTTTCCACTGGTTCGATGACAAGAACGCAACATCATACAACAACCGTAACAAGAAGCTCGACCGTGGTACTCTTGAGTACAACGCCGGTGCCGAGTACGACATCAACAAGCGCCTTACTGTAAGTGCTGGTTGGCAGTGCACAAGCTATGGTTTGAGCGACGAGTATATGGACGACAAGTCGTTTGTTGTAAGCTCCAACTCGGTAGGTGTTGGTGGTGTTATCCGCCTTACAAGTCGTATGAAGCTCAATGTGGCTTACTTCCACACCTTCTACGAGCACAAGAAGACATCTGAGAAGTCGACCGTTATTGCCGGTGACTACACTTCCGACTACACACGTAATAATAATGTGTTTGGTGTAGGATTAGATGTTAAGTTCTAAGCTTTCATAACCATTCCATTTAAAATGTCATAAATAATTTCATTTCAAGGGGCAACCTTGCAGAGATGCAAGATTTCCCCTTTTTAGCAACAAAAAGAACCGGAAGTGAAATCGCTTCACCTCCGGCACACAATGTCTACTAATCCTAAACTAACTCTATAACCTACTAAATCTAAAACAACAATCTTAAATATGGAACCTATTTCCCCACGCATGGGGCTGAAAATTTGAAGCTTTAAATATTGTAACTAATATTTGATCTGGTGTGTGTATATCTGATATCAATTATTTTTTTTGACATTGCAAAGTTAGCAATAACGAGTGGTAGACAATTTAAATAATCGTTCCTTGAGTTGCAAAAATGTTGCAGGAAACAAATGTGCAATAAAATGAAATATGTATAGATAAAAAATATCGCTTGTTTTTTTTCTTCGTATTCCTCTTATAACTCAATATTTTTATATAAATTTGCAAACAAACTTAAACCAAAACAAACTTAAACCCCAAAAACAAATCAGATGAACAAAATGCTCAATATTCTGCGATGGTCGGTGTTTTTAGTATTTCTTGCCATAATTGTGTCTTGCAACAAAGGCGAGAAGAAGCACTTTATCATTGCAGTTTCGCAATGTTCTGAGGACGTGTGGCGTGAGAAACTTAATGAGGAGCTGCGTATCGCATGCCTATCTTATAATAATGTGGATCTGCGAATACAATCGGCCAATGATGATGTGCGTTTGCAGACCAAACAGATAGAGCGATTTGTCGATGATGACGTAGATCTCCTTATCGTTGCACCTGGTCAGGTGAGTATATCGCCAGCTATAGATCGTGCATACGAGAAGGGCATACCTGTCATTATATTCGACCGTCGTACACGCTCCAACAAGTATACGGCATATATTGGTGCCGATAACTACGAGATAGGCAAGACGATGGGCGAATATCTATCAAGTACGCTGCCTGAAGGAAGTAGAATTATTGAATTGTGTGGACTGTCTACATCGTCGCCAGCAATTGAGCGTCAGTATGGATTCGACAGCATTGTGACACAACGGCCTGCTGTAAGTATAGTGCAGAAGCTACATGCCGATTGGACTGAACAAGGAGCCTTTCGTGTGATAGACTCTTTGCTGTCACATCCTTATAATGCCTTCGATTGTATCTTCGCACACAACGACCGTATGGCTATGGGTGCAAGACGAGCAGCCTTGAAGCATGGATTGGATATCAGCAAGATAAAGTTTTGCGGTATCGACGCTATGCCACAGCAAGGTGGCGGACTGCCTCTTGTAAACGATGGCACTCTCTTCGCATCGTATATATATCCTACACGCGGCGACGAGGTGTTGCAGTTGGCAATGAACATACTAACTGGCAAGAAGTATAAGCGCGAAAACCAACTATCGTCGGCTCTTGTTACCAGCGACAATGCACGTGTGCTGCTTATGCAGAACGATGAAACCGTAAGACAGCAATACCATTTGTCCACCCTGCGCTCGCGTGTGGACAAGGCAGCTGACGACTTCAATACGCAACGCTTTTATCTGCTGATACTGATTGTATTCATGGTGATGCTCATTGGAGCGTTTGCCTACTCTATACGTGCCTACTTTACCAAGGCACGTATCAACAATAAGCTTAAGGAGTCGATGGAACAACAGCGTCGTATGACAGAGGATATGGAGCAGATGACAAAGACGCAACTACAGTTCTTTACAAACGTAAGCCATGAGTTGCGCACACCGCTAACTCTTATATCTGGTCCGGTAGAACAACTTCTGGAAGATCCAACTGTGCGCGGAACACATCGCACTATGCTCGAAATGGTGCAGCGCAATACACGAATATTGATACAGCTTGTGGGCGAGATACTCGACTTCCGCAAGGTGCAGAACAATAAGGCGACATTGCATCTAAACAATTTTGCCTTGCAAAACGAATTGCAAACATGGGCAGATGACTTCAGGGCTGTGGCTATGCGTCGCAAGATAAATATAGAGGTGGATACATCTGCCGTAGATACAGAGGCTATGGTTATAGCCGACCGCGACAAATTGGAGCATATCTACTTCAACCTGATGTCCAACTCGCTTAAGTATACCCCCGAAGGTGGCTGTATAACAACAAGTCTGCAGCATAAGGATGGATTCTATACACTACGTGTGGCTGATACTGGCAAGGGAATAAGTGCCGATGAACTGCCACGCTTGTTTGAGCGTTTCTATCAGGCAAAGGGAGCAATAGGCGGTACAGGCATAGGTCTGTCGTTAGTCAAGGCATACGTGGATATGCATAATGGTGATGTGCATGCCGAAAGCGAGTCTGGTAAAGGCACTACCTTTGTTGTGCGCATACCTGATACACAGCCTGGATATGATGCTTCCAAGGATCAGCCAGCTACATCGCAAGCTATAGATCGCAATATGATAGACGACAGCTATATTGCTGCCGATACCAATGCCGAGACGCTTACCGAACATATAACCAATGCAGAGGACTTTGACAACGACCGCCATCTTGTACTTATCATCGACGACAACAATGGCATGAGGACATATCTGCGTTCGCTGCTCTCGGAGAAATATAATGTGGTTGAGGCTACAGACGGCAAACAAGGACTTGAAGTGGCGCACCGTTATGTGCCGCAACTTGTGGTATGCGATGTTATGATGCCAGTTATGGATGGCATTGAGTTTACGGCAAGGCTTAAGGAAGACACGGCTACAAGTCATATACCTGTTGTTCTGCTTACAGCACGTTCGTTGTCAGAGCAACGTGAGGAGGGATATGCCAAGGGTGCCGACTCTTATCTAACCAAACCGTTCTCGGGTTCGGTGCTGCTTGCACGTATAGACAATTTGTTACGTTCGCGCACTATGCTACGCTCTATATTCTCTGGTGGAGCGCAAGAGGTTGCTGACGAGGAACAACTTGGACAGCAAGACCAAAGTTTTGTTACACGTCTGCGTGATATTATAAAGAACAACCTTTCCGACTCCGATTTCTCTATCGAGCGATTGGGAGAGAAGATTGGTTTGTCGCGTGTACAACTATACCGCAAGGTGAAGGCACTTACCGGACAGACGCCAGTAGAGCTTCTGCGTAAGGCACGACTTGTAAAGGCACGCCGTATGGTGGAACATACAGACAAGGCAGTGTCTGAGATAGCATACGAAGTGGGATTCACCTCGCCGTCTTACTTTAACAAGTGCTTTAAGGACGAGTTTGGTGTTAGTCCGGGAGCGTTGCGCGAATAGATAAATCAACAGAACATGAAGACAATAGTCTGTGTATAAGGGCTTTTTGTTTCTTTTTGTTCTGTCATAATAATATTTTTGTATATCTTTGCATGGATATACAAAAATATACAGATACCAAACTTTTTATAACACAATGGCAACAGACAATTCGCAATATACCGTCCTCGTTGTGGACGGAGGACTTACAAGTATCATTATTTCAACCAAGATGGTTGACGAGAATATTGAAACTACAGACATGCGTGTTGAAATAGCACTCGAGATTGCTTCGAAGATGAACGGAGCTGTGGTTTGCGACCGCAACGACGACGGCACATGCCAATTCCAAATTCTTTTACAAATCTAATAGCTATGATTATTATTAGTGTTCTCTGTTCGTTCTTGGCGGCACTTGGATGCATTCTTGTATAAACAAGGCCGATGAGCTGAACAACCTAAAGTCGGCTTTCCTTGCCAATATGAGTCATGAGATACGCACACCGCTTAATGCTATTGTGGGTTTCTCCGAACTGCTTATCAATTCTGATTCGCCTAAAGAGCAGCAAGAGTATTATCCTCCAGCACTGCCAAAATGCTTGACATTGTTGGCAATGTGCTGGAGGATATACAGCATGTATAGTTATAAGTATTTATCTCTTGGGCAACTCCGCCTTCAGACCTTCTGTAGCAAGCTTAACACCCTTGCCCTTGCCAAACGACAACTTGCGTGTATTGGTTGTTGCAGTGCCGCTTGCTGCACGTGTGTTGTTTGCACGGTCGCAAGAGAAGTATACGCGCTCGTCTACGTTGATGCCTTCCATTACGCCATCAAATATCTCCTTGTTATATTTGTCGCTCCATCCAAGCATGAAACCAGAGTCGTTAGTGTTGCCATTGAAGTCGAGTAGATACTTTGCGCCCGATTCAACATACTCCATATATATATTGTACGTGCGAGGGTCGATGTACCATTTGAACTGCATAGTCTGATTGTCGTATACAGGTGAGCCGTCTGTGTTGTACAGCGGATTGCCGTTTTTGTCGTAAGCCTGTGCATAGTCAGTCTCATATCCAACACCATTGTTTGAGTTGCGCGAGTATTGTGTGAAGGTGAAGTCGACGAATATTTTGGTCTCGTATGCCACGTTGTCCTCGTATACAACGTTCTTTGCTTCGCCTCTCCACATACCGTTAAGTGTCTGTGCCATATCTACTAACTGGTCGCTGCCTTGGTCGTAAGGCTTGTTGTATCGGTCGTCCTCATCTTCGTACCAACCGTAATAGTCGTCATACCAAGGGTCGTCATTGTCACAACTTGTAAGCATAGCTGGCGAAAGAGCCAGCATAAAGAGTGTGAGGTAAGTATAAATCTTTTTCATATTACTGTTTGTTTTAAATTGTTGCACTTTTGCTTTAATAATAACGTGCTTGTTTGTTTTATGTTGCAAATTTAATAAAACAAATTTGAATGAGTATAGATAAAATCCATATTATAAAGTAGGGTTTTCCCTATTCATTTCTTGTTTTTCATTATTTTTTTCTAATTTTGTAGCTCATATATAATAAGGTAAGAAGAACAAGAAAACTTATAAACACAAATAAATAAGAAAATGAGAACTGTATACGAATTCTCTGTTAAAGACAGAAAGGGAAAGGAAGTATCTCTTAAGGAGTATGCCAACGAAGTGCTGCTCATCGTAAACACAGCCACTAAGTGCGGCTTTACACCGCAGTATGAGGAGCTGGAAAAGTTGTATGAGAAATATCACGCTCAAGGATTTGAGGTGCTCGACTTCCCTTGCAACCAGTTTGGCTCACAGGCCCCAGGCACTGACGAGTCTATACATCAGTTCTGCAAGACAACCTTCGGTACCGAGTTTCCTCGCTTTAAGAAGGTTAAGGTTAACGGCGATGATGCCGATCAGCTGTTTAAGTTCCTTAAGGATCAAAAGGGATTTGCCGGTTTCGACCCAGCACACAAGCTTACACCAGTGCTTGAGGAGATTCTTGCCAAGGATGCTCCCGACTATAAGGAAACAAGCGACATTAAGTGGAACTTCACCAAGTTCCTTACAAACAAGCGTGGACAGGTAGTTGCCCGCTTTGAGCCTACCGAAAGCCTTGACAACATAGCAAAGCAGATTGAGGAGTTGCTGTAACTCCGATACATAACCAATAAGCAAACTATAATAATGGAAAATAGAGAACACGTAAAGTGCCTTATCGTAGGTAGCGGTCCTGCCGGATATACTGCTGCCATATATGCAGGCCGTGCCAATCTGGCTCCAGTGGAGTATTGCGGCATACAGACAGGTGGACAGCTTACACAGACTACTATCGTTGAGAACTTTCCTGGATATCCTGAGGGAGTTGACGGCAATCAGATGATGCTCGACCTTCGCAAACAGGCTGAGCGTTTTGGAGCTGACATTCGCGAAGGTTCTATAGCCAAGGTCGACTTCTCGAAGAAGCCATATGTACTGACAACAGATACTGGTAAGGAGATTGAGGCCGACACCGTGATTATTGCCACTGGTGCAAGTGCCAAGTATCTTGGTCTTGAGGACGAGAAGAAGTACAACGGACAGGGTGTTAGCGCATGTGCCACATGTGATGGTTTCTTCTATCGCAAGCGCACAGTAGCTGTAGTTGGTGGTGGCGACACTGCATGCGAGGAGGCTCTATATCTTGCTGGATTGTGCAAGAAGGTGTATATGATTGTGCGCAAGTCTTATCTGCGTGCATCAGACGTTATGCGCAAGCGTGTTGAGGAGAACGATAAGATAGAGATTCTTTACGAGCACAATACAGAGGGTCTGTATGGCGACGATGGTGTTGAGGGTGCTCACCTTGTTAAGCGCAAGGGCGAGGCAGACGAGGAACACTACGACTTGCCTATAGACGGTTTCTTCCTTGCTATTGGTCATCGTCCTAATACCGAGGTATTCCGCCCATATGTAGAGTGCGACGAAACGGGTTATATAAAGACTGTATGTGCTTCACCCCGAACAAATGTTGAGGGTGTTTTTGCAGCAGGCGACTGTGCTGACCCTACATACCGTCAGGCTATTGTAGCAGCAGGTTCTGGTTGTAAGGCTGCATTGGAGGCAGAGCGTTATCTGGGCAATGAGGGTGTGTTAAAATAGGAGTTCTATTTTGACACAGCCTCGTTCATTAATGAATAAGGCAATAACGTCAATTATATATTTAAACAATTAACGCCAATTATGCGCTCATGATAAGCGTATAATTGGCGTTAGTTGTATATTTACTTCTGGTTACTTCAAGTTGCCAACCTTATACAGGTACTCTGCTATCTGCACAGCATTGAGAGCCGCACCCTTGCGAATCTGGTCGCCTGATAGCCAGAATGTCAAACCGCAGTCGTCAGCAATGTCCTTGCGTACACGTCCTACATAAACATCATCCTTGCCGGCTGTCTCAAGTGGCATAGGATAAACAAGGTTTGCTGGGTCGTCCTTAAGTGTACAACCAGGAGCTGCAGCGATAGCCTTCTGAGCCTCTTCTACAGAGATAGGCTTCTCGGTCTCAATCCATACACTCTCAGAGTGAGAACGCAATGAGCTTACACGTACACACATTGCTGAGCAACGAACGTCGCTGTGCATAATCTTGCGTGTCTCGTTGAACATCTTCATCTCTTCCTTAGTATAGCCATTGTCGGTGAATACGTCAATCTGAGGTATTACGTTGTAGGCAAGCTGATGTGGGAACTTCTTTACAGTTACTGGTTTACCCTCGATAATCTCCTCGTACTCCTGCTGCAATTCGGCCATTGCTGCTGCACCGGCACCACTTGCACTCTGGTAGCTGGCAATATGAATGCGCTTGATGTGGCTAAGCGCCTCAAGAGGCTTAAGTACTACAACCATCATAATTGTGGTGCAGTTAGGATTGGCAATAATGTTGCGTGGACGGTTAAGAGCATCCTCTGCATTGCACTCAGGCACTACCAAAGGCACATCGTCGCACATACGGAAGGCACTTGAGTTGTCTATCATTACGGCGCCATACTTGGTGATGGTCTCGGCAAACTCCTTTGATGTACCGCCACCAGCAGATGTGAACGCAACGTCAATATCCTTGAAGTCGTCGTTATGCTGGAGCAGCTTCACTTCGTACTCCTTGCCTTTAAAGGTATATTTGCTGCCAGCAGAACGCTTTGAGCCAAACAATACAAGGTTGTCAATTGGGAAATCTCTCTCAGCAAGTATGCGCAGGAACTCCTGTCCTACAGCTCCACTCGCACCAACAATAGCTACATTCATGTCTTAAATCTGTTTAAAATGTTATTTGTTGTATGTTAGAATATAATCGCTTTGTTATCCGTATTTATGGATTTGATTGCAAAGTTACAATTTTTCCTATAATAACGTGACAATTATTATGTGTTTTTTATATTAGTACATACTAATATGTTAGTAGTCGAAACTGCTTGTATATGTGCTTTAGTATGTTAGAAATATATAAAACAGAATTATAGGACATTAAATATGTGTTTTGTGGCATACACTATAAGGTAATAATGACTATCTTTGCAAAGCATAAAAGAATGAAGTGTATGACTAATAACGACAAAAAAGAACAGAATATAGACTACGACTTTATCCTGGGTAAGGGTATAGCCGACTACTCTGACGGTGATTTAGTGATAATCGACAAGATTGGAGCTAAGCCTATTGAGGGTACGGTCAAGCTGGATATGGTGTTGATGATATACTGTAAAAAAGGACGTATACAGGGCGATATCAACAACAAGACATGGCTTGCCGAGGAGGGCGATGTGGTGATTTGTCTGCCCAACTCGTATCTTAACAACTATATGATGACGCCCGACTTCGAGTCGAAAATCATCGGACTCTCCTATAATGCCATCCGTCATAACATCCCGATGACAAAGGATGCTCTCGACCTTCTGTCGTATGTGGCAAAGAATCCTATTATACATCTCGATTTGGAGCGTCAGGCTCTCATCAACAAGTACTATTCTATAATAGAGCATAAAGTGCAGCACCCCAGTGCCTACTTCCACAAGGAGATTATGCACAGCATCTTCACATGTGCTGTATTTGAATTGTGCGCCATTATTGCTCCACATGTCAATTACACCAGAGACGGTGGCACCATGAAGCAGGCCAATTTGCTATTCCATAAGTTCATTGATTTGCTTGCCAAGAACGAGGGCAGGACATGCTCGGTCAAGAAGTATGCCGAGGAATTGTGCATTACACCCAAGTATCTGTCGTTTATATCCAAGTCGGTCAGTGGCAAGACTGCTCTTGAGTGGATTCATGAGTATACGGTTAAGGCTATTGAGCGCTATCTTAAGCACTCCAACCTGTCTATTAAGGAGATAGCCGACAGGTTAGGTTTCCCCAACCTGTCGTTCTTTGGTAAGTTCACTAAGAACTATCTCGGTGTGTCGCCTACCGAATACCGTAGACAACAGAGTATGAAAAAAGAGGTTTTAGAAGTTCACACCAAAGTTTAGTGTTAAACATCCGTTGTGCGACTTGTCGAACTCGTCGTGGCAGATGTTCGATAGGCCCACATCGTATGTAAGGTCGGCATAGAACATGTCGTAACCTACGCCGCAACCCAAGCGCAAACCACCGTCAAATCTCTGGAAATATTGTTTTGAGAATGAGCTTTCTGCTTTGCGCTCCTCATAGTTGCGTATCTTTCCGCTTATTCCGCATGCAAGATAGCAGCCAGCAAAAGGCTGTACAGAGAAGTCGTCGTCTATCTCGATGGCATACTTAACCACTGCTGGCAACTCAAGGTAGTTAAGGTCGTAGGTCATCTTCTTGCCGTCTTTTAGCATCTTCTTTCCACCTTTCTCGGTATAGAATAGTCCGGTCTCGATGTAGAGTGGCTCTTGGTCGATAAGGGCAAATCCCACAACGGCACCGATGTTGAGACCTGTCTGCGAGTTGCCACCGTCAAGATTAGGGTCGTCCGAATTGACTGTTGAGAACGATGGACCTATACGTAAGCCATAATAGTTGGCTCTCTGGCCAAAGAAGCTGTCGTAATGGTTCTGCGAGTAGTCAAGGTGTCCTGTGCGGTCGTTGTAGTAGCGGCTGTTCTTGTATGCCTGTGCATTGGCAGGTGCAATATACAGCATAAGGGCTGCTATTGCCATCAGTAAAATCTTCTTCATCTTTGCTTGTTTTTATTGTTTCCTTTTGTTTTCAACGGCGAAGGTAGCAATTTATGCGACAATATCACAAGGATTTTCCCTAAAATAGAGTAGGGAAACCCCACATTTCTTATTTTAGCTTATTTATAGTAGCCTTTACCCTTTCTGCCGATGTGTACATCAGTGTCGACTCGTCGGCATCCTTATCGCCCATATATACGTTGGGGTTGGCATATTGCATATGGCTCTTTACAGGTATGCGTGCCGAGAAGTGAAACTCGTTCACTCCTGTCTCTTCGTGTATCTTGCTTATGTTGTTCTCGTTCACTCCGCAACCGGCAAGTATCTTTATGCGTCCGGCTGCTGCCTTGTTTAGTGTGCGCAACAGGTCTATGCCTTGCTCTGCAGTGGGCTGCTGTCCTGATGTCAGTATACGGTCTATGTCAAGCTCACACAGTTGTTCGAGTGCAAGCATAGGGTTGGCACAACGGTCGAATGCACGATGAAATGTAACCGACATATCGCCTGCTGCATCCTTCAAACGTTGGTTGTTCTCTATGTCAATACTGCCGTCTGCCTTAAGGCATCCTATTACAACTCCGTCTACACCGAGCTGGCGGCACATGCGTATATCCTCTTCCATGCGTTCCACTTCTAATGGCGTGTACAGAAAGTCGCCACCTCGTGGGCGTATTATCACATGCAGACGTGTCGTGTTGAGCATACGTCGTGCTATTTTTATTTCTCCGTATGATGGTGTGGTGCCTCCTTCGGGTATTCCAGCACACAGTTCTACACGGTCGGCACCGCCTTCTTGCGCTGCCAGACAACTCTCTACACCATTGGCGCATACTTCAAAGAGACATATTTTTGATTCGTTTTGCATTTTGGATTGATTTTGTTCACGAAAATACATAATTATGTTGAGAATGGCAAATATTTTGAATAACTTTGCAACGTAAAACTAATCAACAATAATACTATTAATAACTATGAACAAATCTTTTATTCTTTCGGCGGCTCTTTTCGCCTCTTCGTTGTCTGTCTCTGCACAGTCTACACCACGCAATCAGCTTACTCCCACTCCTCCTATGGGTTGGATGACATGGAATCTCTTCCAGGGTGATATTTCAGATAAGCTGATACGCGAGACAGCCGACGCCATGGTGGAGGGCGGTTACGTGGACGCTGGTTACAAATATATATTTATCGACGACCTGTGGCAGGGTGGCCGCGATGTTCACAATAATATGATACCCGACCCAAAGAAGTTTCCTAACGGTATCAAGGCACTTGCCGACTATGTTCACTCTAAGGGTATGAAGCTTGGTATATACTCGGATGCTGCCCAGCTTACATGTGGCGGATGGACCGCAAGTCTTGGGTTCGAGGAGCAGGATGCCCGTACATTTGCCTCATGGGGTATCGACTACCTTAAGTACGACTATTGTAATGCTCCTATCGACAGTGCCACTGCACGCCAACGCTATCGTACAATGGCTGATGCTCTGTCAAAGTCTGGACGCGATATAGCTCTTGGTATTTGCGAGTGGGGACAGCGTCAGTGCGAGGAATGGTGTGAGGAGGTTGGCGGACAACTTTGGCGTACCACTTACGATGTTCGTGATATGTGGAAGGACGTAACTAATGAGGGTGGCATGGGCATCCTCGATATCGTCAATATCACTTCTCCGCTTTCTTCATACGCACGCAAGGGGCAGTGGCCTGATATGGATATGCTCGTTGTAGGTTTGCATGGTGTCAGCGGTCCGTCAAGTGCTTTGGGCGGAAAGGGATGTACACAGGCCGAATACCAAACACAGATGAGTCTATGGTGTATGTTCTCGTCGCCGCTTGCCATGACCAACGATATGCGCAAGGTTAGCGAGGAGGATAGACGCATATTGCTAAACCGCGAGGTTATTGCTATCAACCAGGATCCTCTCGGAAAGGTGGCCGAGCGCAAGGTCAATACTGATACTCATCAAATCTTTGTACGACCGCTTGCCGATGGCTCTTATGCTGTGGCTCTGCTCAATGTGTCGGATGCTCCGCTTACACTTACTGCCGACTTTGCCAAGCTTGGTCTTTCGGGCAAGTATACTGTGCGCGACCTTTGGCAGCACCGTGATATTGCCAAGAATGCCAAGAACTGGAAGGGCAAGGTGCAGGCTCACGAGACAAAGGTGTTCCGTTTGAAGTAATATAGCAATATCGCTGCTTTTAAATTGTAGAATACTTCTTTATAATTGTTCCATATTGCTCTCTATAGAATGTTTTAAATTACTTTTATAGATTAAATATTGTCTTTTATGTCAGAAAACAATATCTTTGCAATATAAAACTGAACTATTATGAAGAAGTATTCTGTTATTATAATGAGTGTGGCTCTTGTTGCAAGCAGTTGCACTACAGGAGCTGGAGCGGGTGCCTATGCTGGCAGCTCGTTCGGTTCTGTATTGGGTTCTGCCATTGGTGGTATTGTTGGTGGTCCGCATGGCAGTGATGTGGGTACTATAGTTGGTATGGCAGGTGGTGCTGCTATGGGTGCAGTTATTGGCAATGCAGCCGACAAACAGCAGCATCAAGACCAAAGCGATGATTTGGCTCGACGCAATCAGCGTATACAGCGCCAAAAGGCTCAGCGCGATAGGTCGTATAACGATTCGTATACCCAGCCCGACGATACATATATGCCGTATTCTGATAATGGTGAGCCTACAGGTAGGTCCACTACTCCTGTTTACGAACAGCCTTACAGCAATAATCAGCAACCGTCCAACGATATTTACCCTACACAGATGGTTGACAGCACAAATTCGGGCGACGATCGTATCGACTTTGATATGTCGGCTTCGCCGGCACAGTCAAGTTATAGCGAGGGCATGCAAGAGTCGGTTGATGCCAGTCGTGTGGAGCAGATATATGGTGCTAAGGCAAATGCCGAGGTAAGCAGAATCACAATCAAGAATGTTCGGTTTGTAGATACTGCAGAGCCTAATGTGCTTCATGGAGGCGAAGTGGGCAAGGTGATGTTCGAGATGTACAACGAGACACAGGCTCCTATATACGACTTCTTGCCTACAGTTGTTGAGGCTGAGGCCAATAAGCGCATATATATATCGCCGAGTGTGCGTGTAGAGAACATAATGCCTGGCCAGGGCTTGCGCTATACTGCTACGGTTAAGGCCGACAGTCGCATTAAGGATGGAGAGATACGTCTGCTTGTTTCGGCGCAAAAGAACGACAAGCCTATATCTTATGTCACTGTAGTTAAGGTTACCACTGTGCGATAATTGTCGCACGGTGATAGCCTATGGCTGTTTGGTGACTGTTCATTGAGTGTTTTTCAGTCGTCATCGTCCACTGTCTTCACATACTGCTTGTATTGTTTTCCCTTTTTGGGGAAGTGGAGTATGCCGTTTTCCGGCAAGGTATATTCGGTTACCTCGAAGTCTATCTCTGGCATATCTTCCTTTTCTGGAAGATATGGTATTTGGCTGTTATGGTAGCGTTCTACCTTAACAACCGCTATACCTTGGTCTATCATTCCTATTTTTCGTGCCGCTCTATGCGACAGGTCTATTATTCTGCCGCGTGTATGTGGACCACGGTCAGTAACCCTTACTATTACCCACTTACCGTTGCGCTCGTTGGTTACTTTTAGCAATGTACCAAATGGATATGAACGATGTGCACAGGTAAGACTGTCATGGTGTATGCGCTCACCACTACTTGTGCGTGCTCCAGTGGCGCGTTTAGAGTAAAAGGAAGCCTTTCCCCTCTGCGTCTGTGCGCTGATGGGAATAGCTATCTGTGATGTGAGGGCAACAACTGTTGCCAAAATTATCCTACTTAAATTCACTATAATAATATAAATATGGTTGTGTTTTCATTGAAGAGTGGGGCGCAAATGTGGGGTGATATAAAGCAATAGGGTGTGTCAAAGCTCAACCAATGAGACTTGACACACCCTTATTAATGTTATACTATACCTTGAGCCATCATGGCGTTGGCCACCTTCATAAATCCAGCGATGTTTGCACCGCGAACATAGTCGATGTAGCCGTCGGCCTGCTTGCCATACTTCACGCACTGCTCGTGTATAGAGTGCATAATGTAGTGCAGCTTCTCGTCAACCTCTGCCTCACTCCAGCTCAGACGCATTGAGTTCTGAGTCATCTCAAGACCTGATGTTGCCACGCCACCTGCGTTTACAGCCTTGCCAGGAGCAAAGAGTTGCTTTGCAGCAACAAACTTGTCAACAGCTTCGGCTGTGCAACCCATGTTAGAAACCTCGGCAACACACAATGGCTTCTGTGCCAAAATCATGTCGGCATCGGCACCGTTAAGCTCGTTCTGTGTAGCACATGTCAGGTATATATCGGCCTTAACCTCCCAAGGCTTTTTGCCTGCAACAAACTTAGAGCCAGGGAATTCGTCCTCGTAAGGTTGGCAAATGTCGTTGCCAGAGCCGCGAAGCTCGAGCATATAGTCAATCTTGTCGCCTGCGATACCAGCCTCGTCAAGGATGTAGCCGTCAGGACCAGATATTGTTATCACCTTTCCACCAAGTTCGGTTGCCTTCTTTGCAGCACCCCAAGCCACGTTGCCGAAGCCAGATATAGCCACTGTCTTACCCTTAATGTCAAGACCATGTGTGGCAAGCATCTGCTGTACAAAGTATAGGGCGCCATAACCTGTTGCCTCAGGACGGATGCGTGAGCCACCAAACTCAAGGCCCTTGCCTGTAAGCACGCCCTGATACTGGTGTGTAAGTTTCTTGTACATACCAAATAGGTAGCCTATCTCTCTGCCGCCTACGCCAATATCGCCTGCAGGAACGTCCTCGTCAGGACCGATATGACGGTAAAGCTCTGTCATGAATGCCTGGCAGAAACGCATAACCTCAGCGTCGCTACGTCCACGGATAGAGAAGTCGGAACCACCCTTGCCGCCACCCATAGGCAGTGTAGTAAGGGCATTCTTGAATGTCTGCTCGAATCCGAGGAACTTAAGGATAGAGAGGTTTACAGAAGGATGGAATCGCAAGCCGCCCTTATACGGACCAATGGCGCCGTTGAACTGTACGCGATAGCCTATGTTTACATGCACTTCGCCCTTGTCGTCTGTCCAAGGCACACGGAACGTAATGATACGCTCGGGTTCTACAAGGCGCTCGATGAGCTTTGCTTTCTCAAACTCTGGGTGCTGGTTGTAAACGTCCTGGATAGAGATAAGGACTTCGCGAACTGCCTGCAAGTACTCTGCTTCGCCCGGGTGCTTAGCCTCGAGGTCGTGCATAATTTTTTCAACATTCATAGTAAAAGGTTTTTTAGTTGTTTTATATAGATTATCGTTGTGTCATTTCAACAACGCAAATATAGCTTTTTTGATTGTTACTACCAAGTAAAAAACCGAGTTTTTCGCTTTTTTAATTTACTTTTAGATACTACCTAATATTGTGTGCGTAAACATAAAAACCTGTTGCATCCCTATACCTTATTATATATGTGCTTTCTCCGATTCGGTTGTTACGGCTGTTTAAGTGTTTGTCTCTACCTTTTATGGTATGCGCTTGTCGTCAATATTCTTATTGGGTATTTTAAGCAGTTTAGTATATGTCTCAATCTGTTAAATAAACATAAAACTCTTGTCCCTCTATACATCTCTATTCTTCATGTCATAAAAAATGAGTAATTTTGCAGACCGATTAATCGGGGATACACTTAGAGTCCCCTGCATGAGAGTGTTAATAGCGTGCGCTAAAGAATAGGCCAAGCGGCGTGGTTAGTGAATCGCTCGTGCAAAAAAATGAATGTTTTTTAGTAGTAATATTTTAATTTAAACAATGAACACTTTAAGTTACAAGACTATTTCCGTAAACAAGGAAACAGCTAAGAAGGAGTGGGTGGTTATCGATGCCACAGACCAGGTAGTAGGTCGTCTCTGCTCTAAAGTAGCAAAATTAATCCGCGGAAAGTACAAGCCAAGCTTCACACCTAACGTAGACTGTGGAGACAACGTAATCATCATCAACGCAGCCAAGGCTGTTTTCTCTGGTAAGAAGGAAACAGACAAGGTTTACACACGCTATACTGGCTATCCTGGAGGTCAGCGTTTCAATACTCCTGCAGAGCTCCGCAAGCGTCCTGATGGCATGGATAAGATTATCCGTCACGCCGTTAAGGGTATGCTTCCTAAGGGTCCTCTCGGTCGTCGCCTCCTCGACAACCTCTACATCTATGATGGAACAGAGCACAAGCACGAGGCTCAGCAGCCAAAGGCTATTGATATTAACCAGTATAAATAAAGCATAGAAGATGGAAATGATTAATGCAATTGGTCGCCGTAAGAGTGCCGTAGCTCGTGTATATCTCACAGAGGGCACCGGTAAGATCACTATCAACAAAGTAGAACTCGCTAAGTACTTCCCATCAGCAATTCTGCAGTACGTGGTTAAGCAGCCGCTGCAGTTGCTCGGTGTAGAGGAAAAATACGATATTAAGTGCAACCTCGACGGTGGCGGCTTTACAGGTCAGAGCCAGGCTCTTCGCCTTGCTATTGCCCGCGCTCTCGTTAAGGTAGACGCTGAGGACAAGAAGACGCTTAAGGTACAGGGCTTCCTCACTCGCGATGCTCGTGAGGTTGAGCGTAAGAAGCCAGGTCAGCCTAAGGCACGTCGTCGCTTCCAGTTCAGCAAGCGTTAATATTTGGACTCTGGCTGAGACACCTTATTATATATATAGCACACCGTGCACGATATGTGTGGCTTAGCTATCTCCAAAGTTTAGCATCCAAACTCGCGAGACCGAAAAGGAATGACGAGTTACGAATGACGAGTTACTAATTATAACTCCTAATTCTTAATTCCTAATTCAACACTCGTTACTCGTGGGCTGGTTCAATTCAACTCAAAGGAAAGTAAACAATTTAACAAAACAAAGAAATGTCAAGAACTAATTTTGACCAGTTGTTAGAGGCAGGCTGTCACTTTGGCCACCTCCGTCGTAAGTGGAATCCCGCAATGGCTCCTTATATCTTTATGGAGCGCAACGGCATTCATATCATTGATTTGCACAAGACTGTAGCTAAGGTTGACGAGGCTGCTGAGGCTTTGAAGCAGATCGCTAAGTCGGGCAAGAAGATTTTGTTCGTCGCTACTAAAAAACAGGCTAAGGACATCGTTGCCGAGAAGGCTGCGAGCGTAAACATGCCTTACGTTATCGAGCGTTGGCCGGGCGGTATGCTCACCAACTTCCCGACAATCCGCAAGGCTGTGAAGAAAATGGCGAACATCGATAAGCTCATGAACGACGGAACATTCTCTAAGCTCTCTAAGCGTGAGCTTCTGCAGGTGACACGTCAGCGTGCTAAGCTGGAGAAGAACCTCGGTTCTATTGCCGACTTGACTCGCCTTCCTAGCGCTTTGTTCGTTATCGATGTAATGAAGGAGAATATTGCAGTGAAAGAGGCTAACCGCCTTGGTATTCCTGTATTCGCTATGGTAGATACTAACTCTGACCCACGCGATATCGACTACATCATCCCTGCTAACGACGATGCTAAGGATTCTATCGACGTAGTTCTCTCAGCTTGCTGCGGTGCTATCGCAGAGGGTCTTGAGGAGCGCAAGGTAGAGAAGGCTGATGAGAAGGCTGCTGCTGAGCAGAAGGAGGGCAAGGCTCCCCGTAAGGCTCGCAAGGAAGAGGCCGCTGCCGAGTAATCAATAGACTATTATACAAAATCGGAAATTCTTTATCAGGAATGGAGAATTTCCGATTTTTGGGTTAATGGCATAAGCGTTTATTAAGAACATTATTAATTAATAACTAATAAATAAAAAACAATGGCTATTTCAATTGAAGATATCAAGAAGCTTCGCGCCATGACAGGTGCTGGTCTTGCTGACGTTAAGAAGGCTCTCACTGAGGCTGAAGGCGATTTCGATAAGGCAAAGGAGTTGCTCCGTGAGCGTGGACTCGCTATTGCTGCTAAGCGTTCTGACCGTGAGACTTCTAACGGTTGTGTTCTTGTTAAGAAGGAAGGCAATTTTGCTGCTATGATCGCTCTTAAGTGCGAGACCGACTTCGTTGCTAATGGTGCCGACTTCATCAAGTTGACACAGGATATCCTCGACGCTGCTATCGCGGCTAAGGCTCAGACTCTTGACGAGGTTAAGGCTCTTAAGCTTGGCGAGGCTGACGTTCAGGCTGCTGTTACACAGCGCTCTGGTATCACTGGCGAGAAGATGGAGCTTGATGGCTACAACGTTCTCGAGGGTGAGAACATCGAGGTTTACGACCACATGAAGAAGCATACTCTCTGTACTATGGTTCAGCTCAACCAGAACAACGAGGAGGCTGGTCACAAGATCGCTATGCAGGTTGCTGCTATGAAGCCTATCGCTCTCGACGAGGCTTCTGTACCTGAGGCTGTTAAGGAGGAAGAGCACAAGGTTGCTGTTCAGAAGACTAAGGAAGAGCAGATTGAGAAGGCTGTTGAGGTTGCCCTTAAGAAGGCTGGTCTCAATCCTAATCACTTCGACTCTGAGGACCACATCGAGTCTAACCAGGGCAAGGGATGGATCACAGCCGAGGACGTTGCTAAGTTCCGCGAGATCAAGGAGACCGTTTCTGCTGAGAAGGCTGCTAACCTCAACGAGAACATGATCCAGAACATTGCTAAGGGTCGTGTTGGCAAGTTCCTTAAGGAGAACTGCCTCGTTTGCCAGGAGTTCCAGTTCGGCGATGGCGACAAGCAGAGCGTTGCCGACTACCTCAAGAAGCAGGACAAGGATCTGAAGATTGTTGCTTACAAGCGCTTCACTCTTGCTGCTGAGTAATTAGAGCAATCAATTACGCATATTATTATATTGGGAGTTGCGAGGAGTGAAAGCTCTTTCGCAACTCCTTTTTTGTTTTTGCCACCATATATCATTGCATTATGAAGATATTTGCTGTAGGTATGAACTACCTCGAACACAATAAAGAGCTTCATGGCTCGTTATATAAACCAGAGAGTCCTGTGATTTTCACTAAGGCCGACACTGCCTTGCTTAAGGATCACAAGCCTTTCTTCATCCCCGATCACCTCGGACGTATCGACTATGAAACCGAGCTTGTTGTGCGCATCTGCCGATTGGGCAAGACTATTCCACAGCGTTTTGCTCATCGCTATTACGATGCTGTAACCGTAGGTATCGACTTCACTGCCCGCGAACTACAGTCTAAACTACGTGCCGAGGGCAAGCCTTGGGACTTGTGCAAGGGCTTCGACGGTTCGGCTGCTTTGGGCGAGTGGGTGTCTATTGACAAGTTCCGCGATATACAAGCCATTCATTTCCATCTCGACATCAATGGCAATACCGTTCAGGAGGGATGCTCCTCAGATATGCTCTACAAGGTAGACGAGCTTATTGCTTACATCTCGCAGTACTTCACTCTTAAGACTGGCGATATTCTCTATACCGGAACTCCGGCTGGCGTAGGACCCGTTAATATCGACGACCATTTCGAGGGATATATTGAGGACCGCAAGGTGCTTGAGTTCAACTGCAAATAGTCACGCCACTGACTGTCACCCCTAAAACAAAATACTAACAATGTAACTAATTATGAAAATAAACTTGCGAGCCATATATATAATAATGTGTCTGTGCATGACGTCCGTGTCGGCAATGGCGCAGAAGTTCTACAACCTTACTTCGCAGGAAGTGAAGGTCGACTCTGTTTTGCCTCTTTTTGCCCATACCGAGAGCCTGCCTGCTGCCTATCGCGACTCCACATACACGTTCGAGATAGTATATCCCGAGTTTGTAGATATGCCCTCTGCCGATATTGTAGCCTATAGCCGTCTCGCTACAGCTTTGCCTCCTGCATTGCCGCAGGTACGCAGCTACGTGTCGTTCGACCGCAAGCTGCCTATGCTCCATGCCGAATTCTGCCCTGTCGTTATGCGTAATGGCAAATATCAGGTGCTCGCAAGTTTTATGCTTCGCCGTGTAGCCCAAGCCAAGGCTGCTTCTATTACGACGCGCCTTGCCCGGGTTAACTCGCCTATGCAGTCGTCTCAGTTGACCGAAAATGTTGCTCCAGCCGATAGATACGCCAAGAAGAGCGTATTGCGCAGTGGCAAGTGGGCTAAGATTCGTGTACCTTCTTCTGGCATCTACCAGCTTACCGATGCCGTTGTGCGCAAGGCAGGATTCAGCAATCTTGCCAAGGTTAAGGTTTATGGATATGGCGGAAACCTGCAAAACGAGAAGCTCAATGCCAACGATCTTATCAGTTGCGACGACCTTCGTGAACTTCCAACATACAATACTGCAGACGGACGCCGACTGTTCTACGGTCGTGGACCGGTGTCTTGGTCGGCCGATACCGACAATCATGTGCGTATACGCAATCCATACTCCGATTACGGCTACTATTTTCTTACCGAAAGCGATGCCGATCCCACCTACTATGCCGACTCTATACAGTTTGTCGCCACTATTCCTCAAGCCGATTTGTGCCACGATCTCTACGAGGTCGACGATTATGCCTATGCACAGTTGGGTCGCAACTTATGTGGCTCCAAGCTACTTTATGCAGGCGATTCGCTTGTTGTCGAGTTCGACAGTTCTCTGCGTTTTCCTTCATCAAGCTCTGCTCTCACAGTAAGCATTGTGTCTGATGCGCCTACTCTTATGTCTGTCACTCACAACGGCTACACCTTTCCGACGTATGCCTCTATATACAGCTCGGCATCGGGATATATCAAGGCACAGAGTCAAACCGTAACATTCTCACAGTTGCAAAAGCGCAGCGCGTCTGGTCGCGAGCGCATAGTGTTGCGTGTCATGAGCGGATACACACGTCTCGATTATGTGTCGCTCTCTTGGGGTTCCCCGCAATCCGTTCCTTCTCTTTCAGCTACCGCCTTTCCCGCACCCGAGTATGTGTACAACATAACCAACCAGAACCATCATGCCGACCCGCAAGCCGACATGGTTATAATTATACCTACATCCCAAAAACTCCTTGCTCAGGCGCAGCGCATAAAGAAGATGCATGAGGAGCGAGACGGTATGACTGTCAATATTGTGCCTGCCGACGAGCTGTACAACGAGTTTTCAAGTGGCACACCTGATGCCTCTGCCTATCGCCACTATCTCAAGATGCTGTACGACCGAGCCTCTTCGCAGGCCGAACAGCCTAAATATCTCTTGCTGCTTGGTGGTAGTGTATGGGACAACCGATTCAAAACTTCGCTTTGCCGACAGTACAATGCCGACGATTATCTGCTTGCTTTTGAGAGCGAAAACTCATTTGACCTTACAAACAGCTATATTGATGATGGCTTCTACGGTATGTTGGACGATGGCGAGGGAGCCAATCCTCTCTACCGCGACAAGGTGGATGTTGCCGTTGGACGTATGCCGGTTGTCAATGCTTCTGATGCCAAGGCAATGGTTGACAAGTTGCTTTCGTATGTCGACAATGCCAATCGCGACGCTTGGCTTAATACGGTGTTCTTTATGGGCGACGACGGTGACCAGAACACGCATATGACCGATGCCAACAATGTTGCCGACCAGGTTATAAGCTCGTACCCAGGATATCTTGTAAAGAAGGTTATGTGGGATGCCTACAACATGGAGAGCACAGCTACGGGCAATTCGTATCCCGATGTTGGCACAGCCATAAAGAAGCAGCAAAGCCAGGGAGCTCTCATCATGGACTATGTGGGTCATGGTTCCGAGTGGCAGTTCTCCCACGAGAATGTATTGCGCATTGCCGACTTCCAAAACTTCACCAACACCAACCTTCCGCTTTGGCTAACGATTGGTTGCGAATTTATGCCTTTCGACCGTCTTGCCGATAACATCGGCATGAAGGCTGTGCTCAACCCCAATGGAGGTGCCGTTGCGCTCATAGGTTCTACACGTACCGTCTACTCCAACTATAATGCTTATCTGCACAAGGCTCTTATGCGTTATCTGCTTTCTATCGACAACGACGGCAAGGCTATGGCTGTAGGCGAGGCGCTGCGACGTGCCAAGAACGCCGCCAATACCGAGAGATATGCCAACAACTCCTTGCAGTTCTCGCTGCTTGGCGACCCTGCCATGCGTCTTAATCTGCCTACCGCACAGATTGTTATCGATTCTATCTGTGGCGTTAATGTCAGTCAGACTGCCTCTATGCCTAAGATGAAGGCAGGGGCTCTTGTTAAGGTGGCAGGACATATCGAGGGTGCCGATGCGTTCAACGGCAATCTCTCTCTCTGCGTGCGCGATAGTCGCGAGACTATTGTCTGCCGTCTCAACCAGCCCCTAGATGCTTCTAAGGCCTTTACTTATACCGACCGCACCAAGACCATATACAATGGACGCAACCGCATTGTTGACGGACAGTTCAACGTAGAATTTGCTGTGCCCAAGGACATCAACTATTCTGACGATACTGGTCTTATTACGGCATGGGCTGTATCCGACGACCACAGCATTATAGCCCAAGGCTATAGCGAGAGTTTCACGGTAGGCGAGAGTCAGCTTGCTGCCAACGACTCTATTGGCCCTTCGGTATATTGCTATCTCAATTCGCCCTCATTCCAGAATGGAGGCACCGTAAACAGTACGCCATATTTTGTTGCCGAGATAACCGACCGCGATGGCATCAACGCCTCAGGCGCGGGCATTGGCCACGACATGCAACTATGTATTGACGGACGAGCCGATATGACCTATTCGCTCAACGACAACTTCCTATTCGATTTCGGCTCCTACACCTCAGGCTCTACCTATTACAGTCTGCCACAACTCGACGAGGGATGGCATTCGCTAAGGTTCCGTGCGTGGGACATTCAGAACAACGCCACTGTATCCGAACTGCGCTTCTGTGTAGCCAAGAGTCTTAAGCCTACGTTCTCTATATCTTGCACCGACAATCCGGCTCGCGAGTCTACCACATTTATAATATCTCACGACCGACAGGGCTCCAACCTCGATGTCACTGTTGAGGTGTTCGACCTTAGTGGCCGACGCTTATGGTCGCATAACGAGAGTGGGGTGGGCAACGGTTCGGCTTACACCGTAACGTGGAATCTTACTACCGATGGAGGTGCCAGCCTTGACAGCGGCATCTATCTCTATCGTGTAAAGCTTGGTGCCGACAATGCCGTAAAGACATCCAAGGCCAAGAAACTCATCATTACAGGCAATAAATAGCACATTGCTGCGTTTTTTATAATGATAATATAATAATAAATGAAGAAGATATATCTTGCGGCTCTCACCCTTATGGGCATCTCGCCGCTCACAGCCACTGCTCAGGAGAAGGTGGATATGTTCAACCCTGAGAAGAACTCTGTAACATCGCAGTCGATAGCTCCCGATGCCCGTGCTGGTGGTATGGGTGATGTGGGTGCGGCTACCGACCCTGATGTGGCGTCGCAATTCTGGAACCCTGCCAAGTATCCTTTTACAATATCGCGCGCTGGTGTGTCGCTCAACTACACACCATGGCTGCGCCAGCTTGTTAGCGACATCGACCTTGCCTACCTTGTGGGCTACTACCGCATTGGCGACTATTCGGCTGTGTCGGGTTCGTTGCGCTACTTCTCACTTGGTGAGGTGTTCTACGGCGATACAAACGATACTCAGATGACACTCAACCCGTATGAAATGTCGTTTGATGTGGCTTACTCCATCATGCTTAGCGAGAAATTCTCTATCGCAGCTGGTGTGCGCTGGATATACTCCGACCTTACTTACAACTATAGCGATACATCATCGCCGGGTAGTGCTTTTGCGGTGGACCTTGCTGCATATTATCAGAACTACGTAAATATAGGGCAACGCGAGTGTCAGCTTGGTATTGGTCTCGACATATCCAACGTAGGTTCGAAGATAAACTTTGGTGGCGACGAGAACTCAGAGTTTCTTCCTGCCAACCTACGTCTTGGTGCTTCGCTCATGGTTCCGGTTGACGAGTACAACCGTTTCTCTATAGCTGTCGATGCTAATAAGCCTCTTGTGCCAACTATGCCAGTTAAGATGGACGGCGAGTCGGACGAGGATTTCATCACACGCAAGCAAAACGATTACTACGACGTATCGCCTATCAGCGGTATATTCAAGAGCTTTGGCGATGCTCCTGGCGGTTTCAAGGAGGAAATGCAAGAGATACGTTGGAGTGTTGGTGCCGAGTATGTATACAACGACAAGTTCTCGCTGCGTGCCGGTTATCATCATGAGTCGGAGAACAAGGGCAACCGCAAGTATTTCACAGTAGGTGCTGGCTTCAAGATGAATGTCTTCTCGCTCGATGCCGGATATGTTATAGCCACAGCCAAGTCTAACCCGCTCGACCAAACCCTTCGCTTCTCGCTGTCGTTCGATATGGATGGCTTGAAGGATTTGTTCAAAAGGAGATAAATGGAATTCAAAACTCAAAATTCAAAACTCATGATAATTCGTACCGGATTTGGATACGACGTCCATAAACTTGTAGAGGGCCGCGAACTGTGGCTCGGAGGCATACGTCTCGACTATCCTCTTGGCTTGCTTGGCCATAGCGATGCCGATGTGCTTATTCACGCCATTTGCGATGCTTTGCTTGGAGCTGCCAATATGCGCGATATAGGCTATCATTTTCCCGATACTGCTGCCGAGACTCTCAATGTAGACAGCAAGATATTGCTGCGTAAGACCATTGATCTTATTGCAACCAAAGGCTATCGTCTTGGCAATATCGATGCCACTGTATGTGCCGAGCGTCCCAAGCTCAATCCGCATATCCCCGATATGCAGCGCTGTCTTGCCGACGTTATGCAGACAGATGTAGATAATGTGTCTATAAAGGCTACCACAACCGAGAAGCTTGGCTTCACTGGACGTATGGAGGGAATATCGGCATACGCCACTGTACTTATTGTAAAATAAAAGCCCTACCCCCCAAGAGGGTCAAAAGTCTCAAGTGGTACGCCCCGAAGGGGCAGAAGCTCCTAGCCCAGGGCAGCGCCCTGGGTGTAATACATCCAAAGCAAAGCGCCCTGTAAGGGCAGAAGCGTTGATAATGAATGCTTTTGCCCTTACAGGGCGTATTATTATAATATTCGTTTACCCAGGGCGCTGCCCTGGGCTAGGAGCAATTTGGGCTTTTAGCCCGCATTGTTTGAGTTTTTACACACCCTCAGTTATATGTTCTCTTGTCTTTCTAAACCCTCAAGTTCTTCTGTTCTCTTGTCTTTAAAAAAACATGTTCTTCTGTTCTCCTGTCTCTAAAAAACCATGTTCTCATGTTCTTCTGTCTTTAAAAAACCATGTTCTCCCGTCTAAAAACAACTTTTTTCAAAAAAAGTCTCCAAAACATTTGGCAGTTTCAAATAAAACCCTTACCTTTGCACTCGCTTTAAAGAACTAAGCAATGTTACTAAAGCAATACCGATAGGTTTTATCGGGCGTTTAGCTCAGCTGGTTTAGAGCATCTGCCTTACAAGCAGAGGGTCGGCGGTTCGAATCCGTCAACGCCCACAGGGGTGTTTCCTCGTGGCTTTCTCTTCGGAGAGGCTGCGGGGATTTTTTTGTTTATATACTTTTTTATTTCCCATACAGTAGGAGGTACGGTCTCCGAACCGTACCACTCAAGTAGCATATTTCGCCAAATATGCACTTTCAAAAGTGCACATTCTTATCAAATATGCACTTTCAAAAGTGCATTTAACTAATTTATCAACAGCTTTGCGACGTATGATTCAGCGTAAAAGAGAGCTGGAGAAAAGGGTGCAAGAAGAATTTGTAAAAGCACGTAAGGAAGCAATCAATCATCATTCCTTGGCACGTATGAAGACATTGTCAGGCAAAGAGTAGGAGGGTATGGCATCCCTGCCATACCCACTAAATCGGCTGAACAATTATGTCAGAGTGGGTATGGCAAGGATGCCATACCCTCCTACAGATTGCCACTCATATATAAAGATAAATATGAACTCGTACTTATGCCTGTTCCAGAAGACGAAAATGATTTCCGTGCTTCTTCTATTTTCCTTTTTTAACTTTATTTAATCTCCACGTAACCCCTATGTAATATAAAAGTCCTACTTTTGCATTTGTAAACCAGATGTATTTCAACTACATATACACCTACGAAACTAACAAACAATATATATCAATCTTTAAAACTTATTATTATGACAAAACATTTACGATTTTTAATTGTTTTACTGATGACCTTGGTGTGGTCGGCAGGATGGGCACAGACGACAATTTGGTCGGAAGACTGGACTGGTAAGGCTAAAGATACCCAACCCCAAAATATGAAGTATGATAATGTTGTGTATAATAACACAAATACATCAACTAAGATTTATCTTGAAAGTATAGGAGGCGGCACATCTCCAGAATTACTAATCAAGCAAAATGATACTTGGACAGTTACAATAAAAGACTTGAAGGGTTGTTTTGGTACTTTTAAGCTTGAGTATAAGTCGAATAAATCATTAAAAGTAACGGCAAATTCGAAGACTGTGAATTTATCTAAAACGGATAAATTTACAGGAACCTTTGATGTTGCAGTAGGCACAACACAGCTTGTTTTGACGTTCAAAGCATCAACAAATGCGCGTATAGATGATATTGTCTTGACTGCTACTTCTGCGGGCGAAAGCAAAACTGCCACTAACGTTTCTTTCGATTCAAACTCTAACAAGACTTTCACCTTCACCGAAGGAAAGCTTGAAGGTTTCACAGCTCCTACAGCCACAGAAACTAACAATGTTGCAGGTACAATTAAGTATTCAAGCAACAACGAGTCTGCCGTAAAGGTTGATGCTTCAACTGGCGCATTGTCATTCCCTGGATATGGCGAGGCTACTATTACTGCTACTTTCACACCGACAGATGCAGATACCTATGCTGAGTCTAAAGACAGCTATAAGGTAGTGAATAAAGCAGACTTAGGTGACTTTGTGTTCTATGAGTCGTTTGACAAGTGTGCAGGTAAGGGTGGCAATGATGGTACTTTTAATGGTACCAGATCTGATAAAGTCGTTTATGAAAATAATGGCTGGACTTTTACCAGTGTAAATGGAGCAAATAAATGTATTAAATTAGGCTCAAATAGTAATGGTGGTTCTGCTACAACTCCTGCAATTAACTTGTCGGGTAAAGGAATATTGACATTTAAGATTGCTTCTTGGGAAGGTGATGGATCAAAGGTTACGATAAGTGTAGATAATGGATCGTTGTCTTATAATGGAAAAAATGCGACTTCTTTTGCTGTATCTCCTACAGATAAAGAATGGAATGATATTAATATGACAATTTCAGCAACTGGTGCTGTTAAGATAAAATTCTCTTCTATAGCTAAGAATCGTTTCTTCCTTGACGAGGTAATGGTGAAGGAGATTACTACTCCAGCTGTTGAAACCCTAACCCTCAAAGAATCAGACACCAACACCATTGAGGCAAAGACTGGTGTGAATGTAACTCTAAACCGTCCTATGAAGATAGGTAGATGGAATACATTCTGTGTACCATTCTCTATCGATGCAAATCAGGTTACAAGCCAGTTTGGTGAAGGCACACAGATTGCAGAGTATTCTGTTTCTGTAGATGATGAGATTGCTTTCGCTACTGTGCAATCAAATGCTATTGTAGCAGGCAAGGCATATCTTGTAAAACCTACTAAGGTGGCTGCAACAGAAGGATATACTTTCAGTAATGTCAACATCACAGCTCTTGTGCCAACAAAGGAAACTGTAGACAATGGTGCTATTGATTTCAGAGGTATATACAACCAGACCGATATAACTGTAGGTCTTCCTACTAATACATTCGCTGCAGGTATTGTAGGCAATGTTGTTAAGAAGGCGGTTCGTGGCTCTAACATGAAGGGCTTCCGTGCATTCTTCATCATACCTGAAGGTGTTGGTGCACAGTCGTCTTATATGCTTAAGATAGATGGCACAGCCACATCAATCAACTCTATCAATGGTGCAGATGTTGTGGTTAACGCTCCTGTATACAACCTTCAGGGTCAGCGTGTAGACGGTAACAACCTTACACCGGGTATCTACGTTAAGGCTGGCAAGAAGTTTGTAGTTAAATAATACGAGATATATATTTACATAACAATTAAAAAAATTTATAGCAATGAATAAGAAAATATATACAGCCCCTAATATTGATGTAGTTGAGTTGCAGGGCGAGGTAGTGCTTTCTGCTACTTCGGGTGGTGACAACACCATTAACGATGGTGGCGCAGATGGTCCTACAATCAATACCAATAATGGTACAATGGGTAGTGTTAACACCAACGGCGAGTTTGAGTCAGGTGCATACTTCGATGTATGGGAAGATGAATAATCGAATCATTTAGCCCAGGGTTTCTCGGCTCTGCCGCTTGCCTAAGCAAGAAATGCCTTGGGATACATGTAATATAAAGTAGCGTTACGCCCTGAATTTGGCTTAAGTCGGATTCAGGGCGTAATTGCTTAAAGTATATCAGCATACAAACTAATACACTTTCTAACTCTTCAAATAACTAATATAGTAGGAGAGGGTGTGCAAATGTTGCATGAGGTACGCCCCGAAGGGGCAGAAGCACCTAGCCCAGGGCAGCGCCCTGGGTATAATTCATTTAAAGGCAAAGCGCCCTGTAAGGGCAAAAGCGTTGATAATGAATGCTTTTGCCCTTACAG
>OLSX01000398.1_pt1 | contig 43518 bp, 44 predicted proteins | sample 1673141 | NCBI WGS metagenome assembly OLSX01 (sample SAMEA3136759, study PRJEB25190) | human gut metagenome | biome: human gut; feature: human-associated habitat; material: faeces | place: Austria | collected 2013 | reverse complement strand
TGCAGCTGACGGCACAGAGCCTGACAAGCCGCATCTCCGATGCGGAGGGGAACATCAGCACGCTGCAGCAGACATCCACCAGCCTGCTGGCGCGGGTATCGGACGCGGAGGGAAACATCTCCTCCCTGCAGCTGACGGCACAGAGCCTGACAAGCCGCATCTCCGATGCGGAGGGGAACATCAGCACGCTGCAGCAGACATCCACCAGCCTGCTGGCGCGGGTATCGGACGCGGAGGGAAACATCTCCTCCCTGCAGCTGACGGCACAGAGCCTGACAAGCCGCATCTCCGATGCGGAGGGGAACATATCCTCCCTAACGCAGACGGTCAACAGCATCACCCTTTCGGTCAGCAACGGGGAATACAGCAGCACCATCCGACTGCTGATGGACGGCATCGTTATGTCCAGCCGGACGATTCAGTTCAGCGGCATGGTGACGTTTTCCGATCTGGAAGGCAGCGGCACCACCATCATCAACGGGGACAACATCCAGACGGGCACCATCTCCGCCATCGACATCTACGGCTGCATCATCGAGGGTTCCGTCTTCCGCTCAACCCTGGACTACAACGGGGATTCCGGCGGAGAAATCGAGTTTTACTACCTGTCCACCAGATACCTGGCGGGCGGCATCCGCCTGGACGACCGGGGCGCGGGCACCCAGTATGAGAACCGATACCGGATGTTCGTCTACACCGAGAGCGTGGCGGGCGTGGCCTTTGCTATGAAGCTGCAGGCGGCGGGCGGTATCAGTATCGAGGCGGGCGAAAATGTGTACATCGAGGCAAGCACTCGGCTGACCATGGACGGGAACATCGTCACCATCAGCGGGAGCACGGTATATCTCGACGGAGACGTGTACATCAACGGAGACCCATACACCCCGGCGGGGTGAGGAAAGGAGCGGAACATCATGTATCTGAAACAGTGCGTGGACGCCTACGCGGCGGTGGTGGCCATGATGGAGAAGGAGTGGGACTACAAGACCGCCCACGCCCTGGTGATGCTGAAGCGGAAGCTGCAGCCACAGGTGGACTTCTTCGCAAAGGAGGAGATGAAGCTGGCGAAGGAATACGCCAAGCTGGACAAGAAGGGCAACATCATCTTCACCGAGCGGGGCACCTTCCCCTTCCGGGAGAAGGAGAAGGCCCAGGAGTACGCCGAGCGGCGCACGGAGCTGGGCATGGTGGAGGCCCAGGAGGACTTCAAGCCCCTGCGGGTTCCTATGCCGGAGCGCATCACACCGGCGCAGCTGGACGCCCTGGAGGGCTTCCTGGAGTTCGAGGAGCCGGAGGGAGGCGGCGGGGCATGAGTGTGGGCCTGCCGCAGATGCTGTACTCCGACGGCATCAAGAAGGCGAAGCAAACGGAGTTCAAGGGCTACAACCACAACCTGTACGCCCAGGACGGGGAGCTGTGGGACATGAAGAACCTGACCAGCGACCTGTACCCCCTGCTGTCCCCCAGGCTGCCCAGGTATATCGTGGAGACCCTGACGAAGCCCAACGGCTTCTATGCCAAGGACGGGATGTACTGGGTGGACGGCACCGGCTTCTACGCGGACGGCGAGAAGAAAGGCGACGTGGCGGACAGCCGGAAACAGTTCACCAGTATCGGGGCCTATATCATCATCCTGCCGGACAAGAAGTGGTACAACCGCTTGACCGGGGAGTTTGGGGACATGGAGGCATCCTGGAGCGGGAGCGCAAAAATCCAGGACGGAACCTACGCCGGGGAGAGCGCGGAGGCCAACACCATCTACGCGGCGGGGGCCAACTGGGCGGACATCTTCCAGGTGGGGGACGCTGTGGCCATCTCCGGCTGCACCATCCACGAGAGCAACAACCAGACCATCATCATCCGGGAAATCGACGGGGACAACCTGCGCTTCTATGAGAACAGCTTCACCATCAATTCCGGCGGGGACACGGAGACGCTGACCATTGCACGGGAGATGCCGGAGCTGGACTTCATCTGTGAGAATGAAAACCGCCTGTGGGGCTGCAAGGGGGACACGGTGTACGCCTCCAAACTGGGAGACCCGTTCAACTGGAATGTGTTCGACGGGCTTTCCACGGACAGCTTTGCGGTGGATGTGGGCAGCGCCGGGGACTTTACCGGCTGCTGCAGCTACCTGGGATACCCCTGTATGTTCAAAGAGGAGAACATCTACAAGGTCTACGGGGACAAGCCCAGCAACTACCAGGTGATGGGCAGCGCCTCCCTGGGGGTGGAGGCAGGCAGCCACATGAGCTTGGCCATCGCGGGGGAGGTGCTGTTCTATTTGAGCCGGGTGGGTATCGTGGCCTATTCCGGCGGCATCCCGCAGAGCATCGCGGCCCCCTTCGGGACGGAGCGATACCGGAACGCCGTGGCGGGCAGTGACGGCGTGAAGTATTACGTGTCCATGGAGGACGTGGAGGGGGGCTGGACACTCTTCGTCTACGACACACGGTTCAACCAGTGGCACAAGGAGGACGCCCTGGAGGCGGTGGGCTTCGGCTGGAACACGGAGCTGTACTTCCTGGACGCCACCGGGAAGCTGTGGCTGAACGGGAACACCAGGACGGTGCCGGAGGACGCCACGCCGGAGGGCGCGGTGGAGAGCCTGGCGGAGTTCGGGGACTTCGTGGAAGATGACCCAAACAAGAAGGGCACCAGCAAGCTGCAGGTGCGCATGGAGCTGGACGCCGGGGCGTCCGTAACGGTGGAGATGGAGTTCGACAGCGACGGGACGTGGCGAGCGGTGAGCACCCTGACGGCCACGGTGAAGCGGAGCTTTTACCTGCCTATCATTCCCCGGCGCAGCGACCACTTCCGCATCCGCTTCCGGGGAACCGGGGGCTGGCGTCTTTACTCCCTGGTACGGGAGAGCTATTCCGGCAGCGAGCTGAAGAGCACGCCGGGCAGACAGTGAGAAAGGAGCAGAGCTATGCCGACTTTTACCTATGACCAATTCCAGAAAGCCGCCCAGGACAGCGGCCTGATGGGAGAGTTTTCCCCGGCGGATTTGAGCCTGGCCCAGCGGAACCCGGACGCGGGAATGAGCCTGCTGAAGTACAAGCAGGACTACCACGCGGCAACAACAGACGAGGCGCGGGCACTGGCCAACCTGGGAGCGGAGGGCATCCGCAGCAGCTACGGAAACTACACCGGCGGAGACAACGGCGGGAGCTTTTACCTTGACCGGCTTTCCCCCTCCAGCTTCGACGGAGGGCGGGCACCCACCTATGAAAACCAGTATGCCGGAGATATTGCAGACCTGTGGGAGCAGCAGAAGAATTACGGGAGCTACGACTACGGGGAGGCGGCGCCGGTTTACAACAACCGATACGACGACACAATCCAAGATCTGATTCAGGGCATCCTGAACCGGGAGGACTTCAGCTATGACCCGGCCACCGACCCGCTGTACCAGAACTACCGAAAGCAGTACACGCGGGAGGGGCAGCGGGCCACGGCGGACACCCTGGGCCAGGCGGCAGCAGCCAGCGGGGGTATCCCCTCCTCCTACGCCACCACGGCGGCGGCCCAGGCGGGCAACTACTACGCCGCGCAGATGACGGATAAAATCCCGGAGCTGTACCAGCTGGCCTACAACCAGTACCTGAACGACTACAATATGCAGCTCAGTGACCTGGGCGTGGTGCAGGGCGCGGAGCAGAGCGACTACGACAAGTACCTCAATGAGCTGAACCAGTTCAACACTGACCGGGCCTTCGACTACAATGCCTGGTTGGACGAGTACAACATGACCAAAGACCAGCTGCAGACCGCCCAGGGCCTGGAGCAGCTGGACTACACGAAGTACCTCAACGAGCTGCAGCAGTTCAACACAGATCGGGAGTTCAACTATGGGCAGCTGCTGGATGAAATCGACAGCCAGACCAGGGAGCGGCAGGAGGACATCGACAATGCCCTGCGGGCGGCGGAGTTCGGGGACTACTCCTTCTTGCAGGACATGGGCATCGACACCAGCAACAACCCGGCGGACTTCGAGCGGCAGTACACCCTGGCGCTGCTGGCGGCGGAGTACGGCGACTTCTCCGGCCTGGAGGCCCTGGGCATCACCCCCAGCGCGCAGAACCTGGCCAGCTTCAACCGGACGGCCAGCGGGAGCACCAGCAGAAGCTCTTCCGGCGGCGGGAGTTCCGGCGGGAGCAGCGGCAGCGGTTCCAGCAGCACCGGAGGAAGCACCGGGACGAGCGCGGCCAGCGCAGCCATGCAGCGAGCCAATGCCAACCAGGGCCGCGTGACCAGCGAGGCAGACTGGAACGCACTGGTGGCCGCATACGGAGAGGACACCCTGCGGGCAGCCGGATACACCTATGCCGGTTCCGGCGGCGGAAGCAGCGGCGGAGACAGCGGCAGCTCCGGCGAGGACAGCGGGTACAGTTTGAGTGATCTGAACACCAACTCCGTGCTGCAACTGGGCATCGGCCCCATCAGCTACCAGACGGTGGAGCAGCTGGTGGAGCAGGGTAAGGTGGAGGCATACACCGACAGCAACGGGAATTTGAGCGTGCGCTGGATGCCGGGATACAATGCCAACAACTACAGGAATGACCGGAGCACGGCGGGCGGGCTGACGCAGGCCCCCTTCCTGCCCACGCCGTAAGGAGGAGAGACCATGAGCAGATTGAGCGACGCCATCGACGCCAACCGGAACCGGGCCACGGGACAGACCGGTGGCAGCACCGGCCTGCAGAAGGCGGGACGGCCCACCGGAACCCAGGGAACCAGCAGCACCAAAACCACACAGACCAGCAGCCGGACGGGCGGCGGGAGCGTATTGAGCCAGGCCATAGACCGGGCCAGGAGCGGCGAGACGGTGGAGCGGGCCACCGGCGTGCAGCTTCCGCAGAGCTTCCGGGGGCTGACGGACACGCAGCGGAGCGGGGTGAGCACCACCCCCTCCGCTTTGAGCCTTTTCCAGAACCGCTTCAACCGGGACAGCGGCGGCAGCCGGACGGCCACCACCACCCAGCGGCGGACGACGGCGGGGGGCTTCTACTCCATGCCGGACTTCGGCGCGGAGAGCCAGCGCCTGGAGAGCGCGGCCCGGACGGCGCAGAGCGCCATGAACGCCAAGAAGACCGAGCTGGAGGGCGCATACAGCGCCATGACGGAGCTGGAGAAGAGCGCCCAGTTCTACGGCCAGCAGGCGCAGAGCATCTACGAGACCTTCCTGCAGAACCAAGACCCAACCTGGGGGAGCCTGTTCGAGCGGGCTTCCGCCAACTACGAGCGGGCGAACCAGGAGTACAGCGCGGCGGCGGAGACCTTCAACACCCTGTACAGCGAGTACGAGCCGCTGCTGAACAGCTACAACCAGGCGGCGGAGGCGTACAACCAGTACGTGGGCGGCCAGCAGGAGCAGTACAGCGCCTGGAGGAGCACCATCCGCAGCCAGGACGCCATCCAGCAGGACATCGCCGCGACAGATGCGGCCATCCAGGAGCTGACCAGCCAGAGGAACAACCTGAACCGGCAGAAGAGCAACGCCAACCGCTACCGGGGCATCGGCCTGGAGGAAGGGGCGGACGAGAAAATCAAATCCCTGGACGCCCAGGTGGAAGACCTGGAGGCCACCAAGACGCTGCTGCAGGAGGAGCTGGAGTGGTCGCAGTATTTCCGCTATGCCGATCTGACCCAGGCGGAGGACTTCGCGGAGTTGAGCCAGTACCGGAGCACCGCCAACGGCCAGGAGCCGGAGTTCAACGCCTGGTCTGGTATGTACACCGAGACCGGCTTCGACGACATCAACTACGACATCATCAACCGCAACGAGGAGGCCATGGGCCATCAGATGGTGAACGACATCCAGACCAACGCCTCCTTCCTGGGCCTGGACAACAGCGAGCGGAAGCAGATGACCGACGAGGAAATCGCCATCTTCAACTACCTGTACGCCCAGGACACCGCGCGGGGCGATACCGAGCACAGCACCGCCTACGGCTACATCGACTACCTGACGGGAGACCTGAACTACCGGCAGCGCCAGGCGGACGAGCAGGCATGGGCGGAGTATGCCAGGGAAAGCCCCGTGGCCTCCTCTGTGTTCAGTGTCATCACGTCCCCCTTGAAGGGTTTGAGCTACCTGGGACAGGCGGCGGACTACCTGGAGGACAGGGAAATCGACCAGAACGCCGGGTATAACAAGTTCAGCTACATGAACAGCGCCATCCGGGATGAAGTGACCGGCATCGTGGAGGACAAGTGGGGCGGTGTGGGCAGCTTCGCCTACAACACCGGCATGAGCATGGCGGACTTCCTCTTCAACACGGCGGTGTCCGGCGGGAACCAGGCGGTGGCGCTGGCCATCATGGGCACCGGCGCGGCGGCGGATACCACCATCGACGCCAAAGACCGGGGCCTCTCCGATGACCAGGCGTTTGCCCTGGGCACCATCGCGGGTGCGGCGGAAATCATCACCGAGAAAGTGAGCCTGGATAGGCTGTTCAACGCGGACTGGGAGAAGGGCGCGCTGAAGTACATCCTGGGCAACGCCTTCACCGAGGGCAGCGAGGAGGTGGCCAGCGACACCATCAACCTGTTCGCGGACATCCTGATCGCAAAGGACAAGAGCGAGTGGCAGACCTCCATCGACGCCTACATGGAGCAGGGCATGACGAGGGAGGAGGCCATGGGAAAGGCCGTGGCAGACCAGGCGGCACAGATGGGCCTGGACTTCCTGGGCGGCGCTATCTCCGGCGGCGTCATGTCTGGCGGTGCCAGCGTGGGAAACGCCGTATCCACCTACAACACCGGGCGGGCGCTGAACCGCATGAACCTGGAGGAGGGAGACCTGCAGGCCATCATCCAGGAGGGCCTGGCCAGTAACCCGTCCACCCGGAGCTACCAGGAGGCTGTGCGACTGCAGCAGCAGATGGAACAGGGAAAGACGCCCGGCACCTACCAGCTGGGGAGCCTGTACCGGGCTAACATCCGCGCCATCGACGCCGAGCAGCAGGGCGCGGAGCTGCTGCAGCGGGCACGCCAGGAGCTGGACGAGCGCGGCAGCGTGCGGAACGGAACCGCCCGGAGCATCCTGGAGAACGTCAACGCGGTCAACACCCTCACCGCCCAGGCGGGGCTGAACCTGACCGACAGCATGAACCAGAGGCAGCGGCGGGAGGCGGTGAAGCAGGCCATCAACAACTTCTCCACCAGCACGGAGACCGATGTGGAGACCGGGAGCGACACCGGCGTGCAGCAGACGGAAGGCGTCGTGCTGCCCACCGCCGAAGACCTGGAGAACCAGAACCAGCAGGCGGCGGAGGTGCAGACAGACGCGGCGGTGGACACCACCACCGAGCCGGGGATGCTGCCCACGGCGGAGCAGCTGGAGGTGCAGCAGCGCCTGGAGCGGGCCAGCACCGATCTGGAGCGCAGCGGCATCCAGGCAGGGGCACGGGAGGAGAACATCCAGACCGTCCAGCGCCTCTCCGACATCCTTGGCCGGAACATCCGCTTCTACGACGGGAGAACCAGAGAGGCCGGAGACCCGTCCGGCGCGGCCAATGGCTACTATGATCTGGACGAGGACACCATCTACGTCAACAGCCGGAGCCGAAACCCGGTGGCGCAAATCGTCAGCCACGAGCTGACCCACAGCGTGGAGACTGCGGACGCCTACGCCGACCTCTCCGATCTGGTGCTGAACCGCATCCAGCAGACCGGAGGGAACCTGGAGCAGCTGCGCCAGGAGAAGGCGGAGCTGTACGCCAGAAGAGGGGCACGCCTGCCCAGCCAGAAGGCAATCGACCAGGAAATCGTGGCCAACTACGTGGAGCGGTATCTGCTGACAGACGAGCAGAGCATCATGGAGCTGACCCGGCAGAACCGGAGCCTGGGCCAGCGCATCCTGTCCTGGCTGAACGAGCTGCTGGCCAAACTGGGCAATACAAACGCACAGGAGCGGGCCTTCATCACCCAGGCGCGGGACGCCTATGCCCGCGCTCTACAGCAGACACAGACCAGCTTCAACCAGCAGACGCAACAGGCGGCGCCTGCTGCCATGCAGGGCAACCAGCAGACCACCGGGCAGCCCGTTATGGAGGGCGGCGGGACGGCCCAGGTGCAGGAACAACAGACCCAGCAGACACGGCCAGCCGAGGAGACCCGGCGGGCCGCGCCGGAGGCTACCCAAACTGCCCAGGAGGGGCGGCGGAGGCAGCCGGTGTCAGAGCCTGACCCGGAGGCCCAGCGCCGCAGGAGCGAAGCCCAGGACGCCCTGGAGGGCCTGCGGGAGGACTATGCCGCCGGGCGCATCACCGAGGAGGAGTTCGACGCGGCCCTGGACGCCATCATGGAGGAAGAGGGCCTTGCCGGAGAGGAGATGCTGGAGCAGTACAGCATCGACGAGAACTACGAGCGGGACATCGACGAATGGGACGCCCAGGGCAGGCCGGACGGAGAGGTGTTCATCCTGGGTTCCACCGGGGACGTGCTGCAGGGCCTGGGGGCCATGGAGCAGGACATCTACCTGCGCAGCGAGAAGGTGAACACCATCCTGCAGCAGCACCCGGAGATGACCCTGGCGGAAATCAAGCGTATTCCCGAAATCCTGGACGACCCGGTGCTGGTGCTGAAGAGCCGGAACGTGGGCCGGGGCGGGCAGCAAAACACCCGCCTGGTTCTCTTCGGAACCGTGCGGGCGGAGAACGGACAGCCGGTGCTGGCCGTTCTGGACTTGCGCCCTGTGGAAAACGGCCTGGCCATCGACGATATGCAGAAAGTCACCAGCTCTTATACCAAAGACAGCAATCCAGTCTGGTACGTGCAGAACAGTGATATTCTTCATGCAGATAAAAATAGAACCATTCCGCTGCTTCGGACGATAGGCTTCCAAATGCCTATCGAACTGCAGAGAAGTGGTTCTATGGGCAGTATATCCTACAACCGGCAGAATGTCAACATCCAGGGCGTACCCTTTGACCAGGTGGTGGATACCACCCAGCAGCAGGAGGACGGCGGCGGGTGGCGGTACAGCTTCGGCGGGCGGAACGCCAACGCTGCAGATCTGGATGCGCTGAACCACGCCCAGGAGATGGAGCGGCAGGGCGTGGCCATGGACACCATCTTCCGGGAGACCGGCTGGTACACCGGCGCGGACGGAAAATGGCGTTTTGAAATCGACGACAGCGGCATGGAGTACAGCCGGTGGGGAGACCTGCGGCGGGAAGACCGGGCGGAGTATGCCCGCTTCCGGGAGCTGGAGGGGAAGTTCATCGACGGAAGCATTACCATGGACGAGCAGAACGAGCTGCGGCAGCTGCTGGAAGAGGGACACGGCGCTGGCCGGGCGGAGGAGCAGCAGACCCTGCGGCTGCCTGACTTCGTGCGCCATGACGAGCTTTATCAAAACTATCCCCAGCTGCGCCAGGCGGGCCTGCGGTTCACGCGCCTGCCTGAAGGGACGCGGGGCACCTTCGACGGCCAGGACATCGTTCTGGACGAGAGCCTGCGCAGCGCCCCGGAGGACACGCTGGTGCATGAAATCCAGCACGCCATCCAGCGGGCCGAGGGCTTCACCGGCGGGGCAAGCCCGGAGGGCTGGCAGGCGGTGCGGCAGCAGGTCATCGACACGGTGGCCGGAGCGCGGCAGAACCTTGACCTGTGGCTGCAGGACATCGGATACCCGGAGTACGTCCGGGAGAGCATGAACCGGGTGGTGTCCGGGGAAATCACCCTGGACGAGCACTGGAAGGCCCTGGAGGAGTTCAAGAAGGATTCCCCCTTCGCGGCGGAAATTGCCCGGTGCGAGGAGGAGCTGGCAAACTACGAGAACCAGCTGCGGATGCTGAACAACCTGGGAGACGGCGAGTGGGGCAACAGCTTCGATATGTACGAGAACACCGCCGGGGAAATCGAGGCGCGGGACGTGACCGCCAGGCGGCAGATGACGCCGGAGCAGCGGCGGGAGACCATGCCCAACACCGGAGACGAGCGGACGGTGTTTGCGGAGACCATGCAGGAGCTGGGCAGCGAGTACGGGATGTGGGACGCCCTGCCGGAGAAGCGGCGGTTCTCCATGAGCGAGCCGGTGGAGCAGACCCGTGACCTGCTGGCCCTGCACAACCTGACGGAGGACAAGCTGCGCAGCACGCTGCGCCTGGGCGGGTTCCCCATGCCCTCCATCGCCGTCATCCGAGACCAGATGCAGCATGACAACTACGGGGAAATCACGATGGTCTTCGGGAAGGACACCATTGACCCCCAGGCAGACAGCCGGAACCGCGTCTATGGCGGGGACGCCTGGACGCCCACCGCGCCCAGGGTGGACTACCCCATCGACTACCAGGTACAGCGGGCATTTGAAGACCGGGTGGAGCAGCTTTCCGCCAACGTGGCGGGCGGCACCTTCAGCCGGGGTGGAATCCTGGGTTACCTGGGCTTTACCGGAGACGGCACCGACCTGGACATGGGGGAAATCGTCCGGCGGACGACCAACGACAAAGCGGTACAGGCGGCATACCTGGCCGAGCAGGGCCGGAACGTGGAGCCGGTGATGAAGGCAAAACAGTTCGACAGCTTCGGCAACGAAAGCCTGGATGCCTATATTGACCGGGTGGGCGAGCAGGAGGTTGCGCGGCTGGCCGCCAACCTTATGACCGGGGAGCGCCTGACCAACGAGGAAATTGAGACGGCCAAGGACGTTATCATGGAGCACTGGACTGCACGCAACGAGTGGCGGTTGAACAAGAAACCGGAGCTGCGAGAGACCCGCATTGCAAAACAGCGGGAGAAAATCAGCGATGCGCGTGCGGAGGATTTTATCCGAAACGCCTGGGACTTCTTCCGGGACAGCGGAGCCACCACGGACGAGGTGGACTTCTACGCCACCAGGGACGCCCTGGAGGCGGCGGTGGACAAGCAGGCTGTGGCAGACTGGACGCTGCAGCAGCTGGACGGGCTGCTGGGTGAGCCGGGCATCTACAACGGCAGAGACCCATTCACGTCCGATGGACGGAGCCGGAGCTTCCAGCAGCTGCACTATCCCTACACCCTGGAGAACCTAGTGAAGGCCATGAGCACCACCCAGGAGGCCAGGGGCGAGGGCCTGTGGGGCGCGACGGCCAAGGGCCTGCAGGCTGTCTCCACGCCGGAGTACCGGAACGTGGAGGAAATCCACGCGGACGAGGGACGCCTGCAGAACCTGTCCCAGGAGGAGTATGACGCGCTGCTGCAGGACGTGGACGACGGCATCAACCAGGTCATCGAGGCGGTGCGGAGTACCAATGAGGCACACAGCAGCAACAGCTGGGAAGAGGCGGACATCATCGGCAGCGTCCTGATCGACGCGGCCAGAGGACGCCATACACCGGCGGCGGTGCAGAGGGCCTTCCGCAAGGAGGACTACACCATCAGCCGGGAGCTGGCCCAGCAAATCGTTGACCTCTTCAACCAGGCGGCCAACGTGCCCACGGGATACTTCGAGGCAAAGCCCCAGCGGGCGGTGCCGCTGGATGAAATCCTGGCGGCGGTGGTGCCGGACACCATGGACACGGAGCTGCGCTCCGAGCTGGAGGACGCGGGTGTTCCCACCATCACCTACCCGGAGGGAGACACGCAGCGCCGCATGGAGGCCGTGAACAGCGTGGAGGGCGCGAAGTTCTCCATCAGTGAAGAGACAGACACAACACCGGAGCGGCAGGACACCCAGGAGGACGAGCGGGTGTTCACCACGCCGCGCGGCGTGGAAGTGGTGCGAAACCCCACTGACCAGGAATACCAGCAGATGCGGGACGAGGCATACCAGGACTACCCCTGGCTGTGGGGCACCGGGGAGCCGGTGCTGCGGCACACCTATGACCGGCAGGGCAACGAGTATTACTGGCGGGCAGACCAGGCGGTTCATGCCCAGGTGGAGCCGTACATCAACCAGCGGTACGGGACGCAGACCAGCCAGCAGTGGCAGTGGTGGACGCGGGAGGACGCGGACGAGTGGCCCACGGACTACGGACGGCAGTACAGTGTGGACGAGGAGGCACAGCTTCCCACGGCGGCGGAGGAAGAGAGCAGGGACATCATCGGCACCATGCCGGTGAAGGCACAGCAATACCTGCGCCGGGCGGAAAGCTATCTGACGGCCAAGGTGGGAAACCTGTTGAGCGTTCCCCGTTATGCGCAGCGGGAGTACCTGCGGGACATCGTGCGGGAAATCTCCCTGGAGTACCTGCGGGAGGGCCGCGTATCCGACGAGACCATCAATGACCTGTTTGACCGCGCCTATGACGAGGGCGTGGTGGTAGATCGGGAGTTCTACGACCAGTACGAGGAGCTGCGCAACTTCCTGCGCACCACCCAGCTGACCATTTCGCCGGAGGACAGCGCGGGCATCTCGGACTTCAACGACTTCCGAAAGAGCAACTTCGGGCGGCTGAACATCAGCACCCAGGGCGGGACGAACATCGACCGGGTGTACCAGGAGCTGGAGAGTATGTGGCCGGAGTTCTTCAGCGAAGCGCGGGAGAGCCATCCATCCGACCAGCTGCAGCGCATAGCGGACGTGGCCCAGTCCTTCCAGGTGGTGGAGCGGAACCTGGACGAATACTACGGCCCGGAGGCGGCGGAGTTCCGCCGGTGGGCGCGGCATGACTTCGAGGCGGCTGTGAACGACGCTTTGAGCGAGCTGAACCGCGTCCGGCGCTACGTCCAGGAGCGGGAGACCCAGGCCACCACGGCGGAGGCAGTGCCCACCACCCAGGAGGAAGTCACGCAGATGTGGGGCCAGCTGAAGCAGGCCCGGCGCACCTACGAGAAGACAGCGGCCCGGAACCTGCTGACCCAGCACGACCAGGTGCAGGTGGGCAGACTGCTGCGGGGCGAGATTGAGCTGGAGCACCTGAACGAGAAGACGGACAATGTGAAGGGCATCCGGGAGGTGTACCAGGCGAAGCTGGAGTACGAGCGCCTGACCCGCCTTATCCGACAGTGGAACCAGAGCCGGAAGGCCGCCCTGCGGCAGCAGGCTGACAGATACCTGCAGACGGCCAACGACTGGAAGGACAAGCGAGCGGGCATCCTGTACTCCAGGGAGACCATGGAGCGGAACATCCGGGACATCGTGAAGGACGCCACCCTGGCAGAGGAAATCAACCAGACCTACTTCACGCCGGTGCATGATGCAGCTGCTGCGGCCAACCGGATGAAGAACCAGTACAGAGACCGGGTGCGGGATCTGAACCTGTCCCGAAACGTGGCCAAGGGCAACACGGTATCCGAGGCCCACGCGGTGCAGCTGCTGGGAGAGGCGGAGGATAACATCCGCATCCTGGAGCAGAGCCGTGGCCGCCTGAAGGAGCGGGACGGGAAGAGCCTGGAGGACTGGCGCGGCATCGTGAACGACCTGTGGGAGGAGAACCCGAACCTGGACGCGGAGAAAATCCGGGCGGCTGTGGCCCAGTTCCGCACCATCTACGACGAGTTGTTCCAGCAGATGAACGAGGTGCGGGTGCGCAACGGTTACGAGCCGGTGAATTACCGGAGCGGGTACTTCCCGCACTTCCAGCCGGGCAACGGGGACGGCATCCTGGCCCAGTTCGGAAAGGCCCTGGGCATCGACACGGAGGTGACGGCCCTGCCCACCACCATCAACGGGCTGACACACACCTTCCGCCCAGGCATCCGGTGGTTCGGGAACGCCCAGGAGCGCCTGGGGTTCAACACCGCCTACGACGCGGTGGAGGGATTTGACCGCTACATCGAGGGCGTGGCTGACGTTATCCACCAGACCGACAACATCCAGCGGCTGCGGGCGCTGGCATCTCAGGCGCGGTACAGAACCGGGGACGAGGGCATCCGCAAGCAGGTGGACGAGGTACGGGCCAACCCCAACCTGACGGAGGAGGACAAGCAGAACCGCATCGAGAAAATCTATGAGACGGGCCGCTTTGCCCTGTCCAACTTCGTGGTGGAGCTGGAGGAGTACACAAACCTTCTGGCCAACAAGAAGAGCCGGGCAGATCGGAACATGGAGCAAGCCCTGGGGCGGAATATGTACAACCTGGTGAAGGCGCTGGAGGGCCGCGTGGCCGCCAACATGGTGGCCGTGAACCCGGCCAGCTGGCTGACCAACTTTATCCCCCTGACCCAGGGCGGCGCGCTGCTGGACAGAGGGATGCTGCTGAAGGGGATGTGGGACACCCTGAAAGCCTACAAGGTGGACGACGGCATCGTGGACAAGAGCAGCTTCCTGACCAACCGGCGCGGCAGCGACCCGCTGGTGCGAACCTGGGCACAGAAAGCATCCGCCACGGCGTCCAGGCCCATGGAGTATATCGACCACTTTGTGGCCGATAGCTTGGTGCGGGCCAGATACCGGCAGAACCTGGGCAAGAACATGAGCGAGGACGCGGCCATGAGCGAGGCGGACGCCTGGGTGGCCGGTGTCATGGCAGACCGGAGCAAGGGTTCCACACCCACGCTCTTCAATCGCAGCAACCCCATCACGAAGGTGTTCACCCAGTTCCAGCTGGAGGTCAACAACCAGTTGAGCTACCTCTTCAAGGATATGCCCAAGGACGTGAAGGACAAAGGCATCGCGGCCCTGGCGGCGGCGCTGCTGAAGTTCTTCCTGGGGGCGTGGCTGTTCGACGAGGTGTATGAGTATGTCATCGGACGCAGACCGGCCCTTGACCCCATCGGAATCCTGAACGACACGGTGGGAGACCTGACCGGCTACGAGCTGCCCAACCTGGTGGAGCTGGGCGTGGGTGCCGTCAGCGGGAACCTGCCCTCCTTCGAGGTGGAACAGACCGGGCTTTCCGAGGCCGGGTCCAACCTGGCCGGAACCGTCGCGGAGACGCTGCCCTTTATCGGCGGCGTGCTGGGCGGCGGGCGTGTGCCCATCAGCAGCGCCATCCCCAACCTGGGGAACCTGTGGAACGCACTGACCAATGAGGACTGGAGCGCGGAGAAACGCCTGCAGGAGGTGCGGGACGAGCTGCTGGAGAAGCCCCTGGTGTACCTGGGTCTTCCATTCGGCGGCGGACAACTGAAGAAAATCTACGAGGGCATCGAGGGCGTCATCCAGGGCGGAAGCTATTCCGTCAACGCGGAGGGAGAGCAGGAGCTGCAGTATCCCATCTACAACGACACGCCCGCCCAGGCCGTCGGGAACGCGGTGCTGGCATCTACCTTCGGGCGCACTTCCCTGCCTACGGGCCGGGACTGGATTGAAGGCGGGTTTGATACCCTGGGTGCGAAGCAGACCGCCGTGTACCAGGGACTGCTGGAGGCGGGCGTGCCGGGCGAGGAAGCCTATGCACTGCTGGAGCAGCTGCGGGGCGTAGAGAAGACGGAAACGGAGAGCGAAGCTGCCCAGGAGCGCAGGCTGCTGCAGGAGGCCGACATCTCCGGCGACGGGAAGAGCATCGTCTACTACGGCCTCATGGCCAGTGACCGGGAGCGGGAGCTGATGGACGAGCTGGCAGACATGGACGCTGATATGGGCGAAGTCACCACGGCGTTGCTGGGCATCAAGGACGCCGGGGCGCTGAAGGGCGCGGCGGCATCCAACGCCAAACGGGACGCCATCGCGGGCGCGGCGTTGTCCGAGGACGAGCAAATCCGGCTTTACAACTACACCTTCGGGGAGAAACAGGACGACGGCAGCTATGTGAGCAGCCGGGCCGAGGACATCACCGCCTTCCAGGAGGCGGGGCTGACATTCGACCAGTTCCTGGAGGCGCAGAACGAGTACAGCACCATCAATGAGGAGTACGACAGCTCCGGGGAGAAGGCGGTGGAGTTTGCCCGCTGGGTAAACGGCCAGGGCCTGACCGAGGAGCAGGCGGCGGTGGTAAAGGACGCTTTCACCTATTACAGCCAAATCCCGCAGAGCGGAGGATACTACGAGAAGTTCGCGGCGGCGGGCATGAGCGACGAGAGCGCGTACAGCCTGAACCAGGCCCTGGACGAGCTGGAACCGCTGGAGGGAGAAGACCAGGTGACGAGCCTGCAGAAGTACCAGGTGGTGGTCAATTCAGATCTGACGGAAAGCGAGCAGATGACCGCCATGGGAGAGCTGATGCCGGAGACCGAGTATGAGAAGCTGCGCGTGGGAAGCCTGCAGGGTGTCACCCCCAGGGCCTACGTCTCCTACAAGCAGGCGCTGCCCCTCTACGATGCGGACGGAAACGGTAGCTTCAAGCAGGAAGAGGTACGAGCGGCACTGGATTCCCTCCCCCTGACGACGGAGCAGCGGGCCGCCCTGTGGCAGATGCAGAACAAGAGCTGGAAGCCGTCCAGCAATCCGTACAGCGTGAGCGTGAGCCAGCAGGTCTACGACGCCCTGAACGCGGAAGAGGAAGACGACGGTGGACTGATGGACTGGAGCAGCGGCGTCACGCTGCCAACGGCGGAGGAGCTGGAGCAGAATGGCCTGATGAACTGGAACTAAAGAGAAGCACCCGCACCAGGTTCTCCCGGTGCGGGTGCTTCTCTATCCATTCCAATCTATCAAGAGGCCATCTTCCCAGCAGTCTTGACACGGTTCATATCCATAGCTTTCAGCGAGGGCAGTGTTGAGAATGTTGAAGTCCCGGCCTGCGATGTGGTAGCATCCCCAGTGGTGATACTTGCTACCAGACGTTGTGACGATGCAGGCATTTTGCCGGAAGAAGCCGACCTCTGGAGCATAATCACCAACGCCTGCGGTGTATCCTTCGTCGAAGCCTTCGGAACGCCCGGAAGAATAGCCTTCCTCATAGGAATTGCCTAATTCATACTCCAGCTCTTCGATGGTGTCCTCCATCTTTTCCAGATCACTGCGGGAGGACGCGGAGCCAATGAAGGACAGCAGCGCAAGAGTGGCAAGCACGACGATGCCGAGCTGATACCCAACCTTGTCGAAGGAAGGAATAGGGCGGCGCTTCGGTTCCGGTTTTAGATCGGCGGCGGGCGCTGGTTCTGGTTCCGGTTCCGGCGGAAGAGCGTCGGCCTGTTCTGCCTGGATGCGATCCTGGGCCGCCTGAAAGGAGGCGAGCTGACTTTCCGGTATGCAGATGCTTTGACCGTCCACGGTGAAGTTATACAGCGTTTCCCTGCGGACGTGGGCCTCCCTGGGAGGCGGCGGAGGCGGAGCGGCCTTCTTTTTCTCTATGTGCCTGATGATACGGTTGGGGATGAACCAGACGCCGAGGCCAAACAGGGCGATGGTGAGAAGCCCCGCGCCGATTCCGCCGAGGAAAAGGAAGTCCGCGTACTGCAGCAGCGTGTAGATGGAGCAGGTAATGAGCAGGGCAACACCCCGGACGAGCCACTTCATGGAAAATCCTCCTTGCTTTTTCTTGCGATTAATCATCTTTTTTATAAAAATATCACGTCTCCGTGGTATCGTCAATGCAGAATATGCGAAAGGTGAGTAACGGAGGCGATGCAAGGGTGCGGCTATACACGCTGGACGGAAAATGCAATATCTCCGGCCCACGGATACGGGAGGCCAGAGTGAAGGCGGGGATGTCCCAGGAGGAGCTGGCGGTGCGGATGCAGCTGGCCGGGCTTCAGATGGGGCAAATGGCCGTGAGCCGGATTGAGACCGGGAAACGCCTGGTGCCGGACTTCGAGCTTCCGCTGCTGGCTGCTGCCCTGGGTGTGACCACGGACTGGTTGCTGGGAAAAGAATAAAAGAGCACCCCCTACTCGCGGTAGGGGGTGCTTTGCTATAAACGGGCTTGACTTCCTGCGTTAATCAGCTTTAGAATAAAACGCAACAAAAAGCAAGAAGCAGAAAGAGAGGGCGCGCACATGAAGAAGGCGAAGAAAGAGAAGAAGCCGACGAAGTTCAGCCATCTGACCTATACCAACCGGATAAAGATTGAGAAGATGAACAACGAGGGCTACGGCATACAGGCCATCGCCGACGCCATCCATGTGCATTACACCACCGTGTACCGGGAGCTGAAGCGGAAGGGTGTCACCTACCAGCACAAGCGGAGCGACTGGACATACGAGGAGCGGTACAGCGCGGACAAGGCCCAGGAGCAGTATGAGTTGAACAAGACCGCCAAGGGGCGGCCCATCAAGCTGGGGAAGGACTTTGCCCTGGCTGACTTCATCGAGCGCAAAATTGCGGACGAGCATTATTCCCCGGCGGCCATCATCATGGAAATCCGGGAGCAGGGCCTGGAGTTCGACACGACCATCTGTGAGAAGACCATCTACAACTACGTCAACAGCGGGAACGTGTTCCTGCGGGTGACGAGCAAGCACCTGCCCGAAAGAGGGAGACGGAAGCGGCAGTACAACCACATCCGCCCGGCGAGAGACCAGAAGGGGGAGAACATCGAGCAGAGGCCGGAACATATCAACCGGAGGGAGGAGCCGGGACACTGGGAGATGGATACTGTGAAGGGGAAGCAGAAGACCAAGAAGTGCGTGCTGACCATGAGTGAGCGGAAGACCAGGAATGAAATCACTCTGCCCATCATGGGGGCGAAGATGGAGAACGTGGTGGCGCAGCTGGACGCGCTGGAGCGCCGTCTGGGCGACAGGTTCCCCCTGGTGTTCAAGAGCATCACCGTGGACAACGGGAGCGAGTTCCAGGACTGCGCCGGTATCGAGCGTTCCATCTTCGGAGGGAAGCGGACAAAGGTTTACTACTGCCATCCGTACAGCTCATACGAGCGGGGCACCAACGAGAACCTGAACAAGATGCTGCGGCGCATCTTCCCGAAGGGGACGGACTTCGATCTGGTGCCGGACGAGGAAATCATCGCGGCGGCGGGATGGATGAATAACTATCCCAGGAAAGTCCTGGGAGGGACTACGGCTGCCCGCGCTTTTGATAACTTTTTGGCCGAAATCTCCTGACAAAAATTTTTTCAAAAAATCTTGCGATAGGTATTGCTTTTTTCAATGGCAGCCTGTAAAATATATCGCAAGAAAGGTTTAACACCTTCTTGCGATATTTTTTTATCCAAAAATCCAAGGAATGAAGGGAGGGAGCGGGGATGAAGTACCGGCTGATGGACGACACCATGCGGGGCACCATCGCGGAAATGTACCGGGCGGGCTGCCGGGTGCCGGAAATCGCGGCGGCGGTGGGCCTCCACGAGACCAGCGCGTACCGGGAAATCAACCGGGGCCTGACGGACGAGCTGGACGAGCATGGCCGGTTCGTCTATGACCCCGACAAGGCCCGCCTGGATGCCGCGCTGGCGCGCAGGAACAAGGGGAAGTTGAAGCCAACGGGTGACGGAAGGAGAAAACGGCATGGAAAAGCTGACGACAGAGCGGGCTGAAGCCCTGAACACGCTGCTGGCGGAGCAGACGCCGGAGCAGTGCATCATCACCATGAGGACGGCTATGAACGCCTTCATCAACAAGGTGTGCAAGGAAATCACGCCCTTCGCTGCCATCCAGTACGGGCGGCTGCTTCACCCGCTGACCCACGACATGGCCAGGCTGGAGGCGTTCCACGACGCCCTGATGAAGGAGACCAAGGAGGGCCAGGGCGATGCTGAATAGGACGGTCATCATGGGCCGGTTCACAGCTGACCCGGAGCTTCGGCGGACGCAGAGCGGAACGGCTGTTGCCAGCTTCACCCTGGCCGTCGAGCGGGACTTCAAGGGCCAGAATGGAGATCGGGAGACCGACTTCATCGACCTGGTGGCCTGGAGCGGGACGGCGGAGCTGGTGGCCAAGTATTTCACAAAGGGCCGCATGGCTGTGGCGGAGGGCCGCATCCAGACCAGGAGCTGGACGGATAAGCACGACCAGAAGCGGAAGTCCACGGAAATCGTGGTGGAGAACATCTACTTCGCGGATTCCAAAGAGAAAGAACGGTACGCCCAGGAGCCTGGGTATGGAGGCTGGCCGCCCCAGGATGGATATGGCGGCCCGGCCTATTGAGGAGGGCAGGACAATGACGCAGAAAGAATACACCGTGACGATTCACGGGAACCGGATGTGGCGGCGGATGCAGGAAGAGGCTGCCCGCCGGAAGCGCCGGGGGCGCATCATACAGGGCGTTCACTGCCTGCTGACCGCCGCGCTGGCCATCGCGCTGCTGTGCGTCTGCCTGGGGGCGAAGGAGCCGGGGCAGCTGCCGGAGCCGGTGGCCGAGCAGCAGAATACAGTGGTGACGCTGAACACCATCTCCCCCTCTCCCCTGCCGGAGACTACAACCGGGCAGGCGGCCAGTGACATGGCCGAGGAGGCGGAGTACATAGCAAAAGCCCTGTACGGGGAAGCACGGGGGTGCTCCACCACGGAGCAGGCGGCGGTGGCCTGGTGCATCCTGAACCGGGTAGATGACACGAGCGGGCTGTGGCCGGACGACATCATCGGCGTGGTGACACAAGAGCACCAGTTCGCCGGGTACTCCCAGAAGCATCCGGTGCTGCCGGAGCTGTACGACCTGGCCATGGACGTGCTGGGGCGCTGGAAGAGGGAGAAGACCGGAGAGACCGATGTGGGCAGGGTGCTGCCTGCGGATTACTGCTTCTTCCAGGGGGACGGACAGCACAACTACTTCCGGCGGGAGTTCGAAGGAAGCCAAGACTGGGACTGGGGGATGGAAAGCCCGTATGGGGAGTAACCTTATGCAATACATCCTATCACTGTCCTACGGAAAGGACAGCATGGCATGTCTTGGCGCAATCAAGCACCTGGGGTGGCCGCTGGATAGAATTGTAACTGCTGATTTGTGGGCAACACCGACCATTCCGGCGGACCACCCCCTTATGGTGGAATTCAAGGCCCACGCAGACGAGAAGATCTGGCGTGAGTACGGCATCCGCGTGGAGCATTATACCACCAGATATGCCGAGAGCATCACCGGGGAGCGCGTGAGCTATGAGGAGTGCTTCTACCGGAAGATGACCTCTGGAAAATTCGTGGGGAGGATTAAGGGTTTCCCCATGCAAAGAGGAAACTGGTGCACCAAGCTGAAACTAAATGCCCTCTCGCAAATAGACGCAGCCACGGAAGGGTGCATCCAGTATCTCGGAATAGCGGCAGACGAGCCGAAACGAATTGCGCGACACATCAATCAGCCAAACATCAGGCTGCCTCTTGTGGAGCTTGGATGGGAGGAGGATTTATGTGGGCTGTGGTGTAAATACAGCGGTCTATTAAGCCCTACATACGAAACATCTTCGAGGGGGGCTGCTGGTTTTGCCACAATCAAGGCGTCGGGCAGTTGCGCTTGCTGCGGAAGAATTACCCGGACCTGTGGGCCCTGATGCTTAAATGGGACGGGGACAGCCCGGTGTCGTTCAAACCGGACGGCAAGACGGTACATGACTATGACGAGCGGTTCCAGCTGGAAGACGAGGGGCTGATACGGCCCGGAGAGCGGTTCCTGTGGTCTATGCTGGAGGACGGCGGCGTAAACTATCGACTATTTTGAACGTGAGGAGGAAGACCGTGAAACGCGGGGACATCTATTACATTGAAATCAATGACGAGGGCGTGACCGGCCACGAGATGATGAAGAGCAGGCCGGGTATCATCGTGAGCCGGGATGACCACAACGAGGCGGCGGAGACTGTCCAGGTGGTCTACTGCAGCGCGTCCCAGCACCGGGAGCTGCCGGAGCACGTCGGCATCCGCAGCACGCCCAGGCCGAGCACGGCTATGTGCGAGCATATCTACACGGTGGACAAGTCCAGGCTGGGGAGTTATGTGGGGCACCTGACGCCCCAGGAGCTGCAGCGGCTGGACATCGGCATCATGGTGGCCCTGGGCATCGGTGGGGCGGAACAGGAAAATCTGCGGGGGGGGGGTACTCCTGCCATCACACCGGAGCAGGCGGAGCTGGAACGTACCCGCTGCGAGCTGGAGACCATCCGAACCATGTACGAGCGGCTGCTTGACCGAGTGATGGGGGCAAGAGCATGAGAAGAAAACCGCCTGTATGCGCGGATTGCGGATACATGAGAGTGACAGGCTGGGCACGATGCAACGGAAACAACACGGGAAGGCCGCGCGGGGACTGTATGTGCAAGCACCCGCTGGCGCTTGAGACCTTCAACAAGCTCTATCCAAGGTCAAACCGGCTGGCCTGCTTCATAGGATTCACGGAGTGCGGAGGCAGCAAACCGAAAATTAAGACCTCCCCACGCTGGTGCCCGCTGCGCCTTCGGGAGGAGGGGTGACATGGCCCAGTTTATGGTTGTTTCGGATGAACCGCTGCGGGACTACCAGGAGTTCCTGACCCAGGCGATGCGGGATTTATCCGGCTACAAGGTGGGCGGCATCGCCCTGGTGGCCCTGCTGGAGGAGCCGGACGAGGACGGGGCCGACGCCCTGACCGCCTACTTCCATTTAGGGATACGCGGGAAGGAAGAGGCAGCGGCAAATATCCAGGCGGACATCACAGACGGCATCGTGCGGGCAAACATACGCCGGTATCTGCAGGAGCTGGAGGAAGAGGGGGACGAGCTGCATGGCGAAGTATAGGCTGACCGCCAACAAGACCAAGTTCTACAACCTGGCCAAGAAGATCTGGCCGGACATAGAGCCGATGCGCCGGGTGGAGTTCATCAAGTACCACCGCGTGAGGGACTATGGCCTGATTTTCCGGGCGGGGGATTACTTCCACCGGCTGTTCCTGTCCTACGCCTACGGGAAGGTGAGGCTGGGAGACGACTGGCACACCTACGATGACGGCGGAGAGCGGGTGCATGGATGGGAGTGCCACACGCTCACATTTGAGGAATTGATGGACGCCGGGATGCTGGAGGAGGTGAAAGAACGGTGAAACCATTGACCGAGCGGGAGGTCATAGAGCTGACACGGCAATGCGGCCTGCGGGCCTGCAGCACCGAGGAGCACCATGGGTGCCCATACGGGGACGAGAGCATGGTGGACTGCGTGGAGCGCCTGGAGGCGGACTGCGAGGCGGCGGTACAGCGGATGCTGGCCTTCTATGAAGAGGCCAGGGACAACAAGCTGGAGGGAAGTTACTCGAAGACAATCCGAGAACGCATAACACTGTGGCAGACCGGGCAGGCCGGAGACTGGGATGGGCTTCCGCAGGGCGTGCGGGTGTTCCTGCTGGAAGCTGCAAACTACATGGACGGCCTGGAGTACATGGCCAGGCTGGGGGCAGGAACAGACGGATACCATTCCTTTGACGAGCTGTACCGGCACCGGACGGAGCTGTTCGCCGCGCTGTGCAACCTGTTCCCTGGGCGGGCCTGGAAGTCTACGAAGCACTTCGACGGCACCATGGAGAAGGGCTGGTTCATCGCGGGCATTGACACGCCGGAGGGCCAGGCCACCTATCACTGCCGGGGAGACTTCTGGAACCTGTTCCGGGTGCGGGAACTGGAGACTGCGCCGAAGTGGGACGGACACACGCCGGAGGATGTGCTGTTGAGGATACGGGAATTTGTCCACACAGAGGCCGCGTATGTGGAGAAGCTGGAGCGGCGGTGGGAGACGATTGAGGGATACGTCCCGCACTGCTGCGCAAACTGCGGACACAAGAAGTCGGACGGAAGCTGTGAGCTGCTGCCGGATGGAGACCAGTTCAGCATCGACTACACCGACGGGTTTGACCGGGACGACTGCGAACACTGGGATATGTTCATCCCAAAGAGATAAAGGAGGAGACGAAAATGTACGTACATGAAAAGATGAACAACCTTTCCAACTGCGCCCAGGACGCAGCCCAGGCGTGCGCCTGCATGGCCAGCGCGCAGAATCCGAACCTGCGGGAACGTCTGGAGGCCCTGCGGAACATGACTGCGGAGGCCACACAGCAGGCATACGGCATCCACGATTGCCTCTTCGGCCAGGGCGGGCTGAACGGAGACGCTGATGTGGAGAAGGAGCCGGAGAGCGTGGATGCGGTGGTGGACTGGCTGGGGCGGCGGCTGAATGAGCTGGTGGGCGTCCTGCAGGAAGTGAGGGGGAGACTGTGAACGACGAGGGGAACATGGTCTTCATCGGAGCGTGCCGGTACTGCGGGCAAATCAGCGCGGAGCAGCCACCTGGCATGGACAACCAGGACGAGGCGGACACCTGGGTGACGGAGCACTGCAAATGCACCCAGGCCACCCTGGAGCGGAACCTGCGGGAGCGCATTGAGGATGCAAAGCGCCGGGTGTGGGAGCTGTGGGGGCCGGGGTGCGAACGGTTTTCCTTTGACCCGGTGGAGGACGAAATCGTAGAGGCCCTTTGCAGTCTGGTGGAGTTGGCGGCGGCGGGCACCATCCGTAGCACCACCATCCAGACGGTTGACCACGGGAAGGCCAGCATCAGCGTGAGCGCCAAGGGCACCATCAAGGTGGCGCGCATCGAGGCGAGGGCCTGCCAGCTGGAGGCTTGACCATGGAGCAGATGTTCAGATGGAAGGTGACGCACCCGGAGCTGGGCACCGTGGAGGTCATCGCGCCAGATCGGCTAAAGGCCCTGACCATCGCTTCCAGAGAATGGAAGCAGCGGTGGACACAGATTGCCCGCGCCTGCACCATTGAGAGGCTGGGTGGAGCGGATGACTGAATGGGAGCTTCGGCAGAGGGGCAGCTGCGACAGCTGCCACCACAGCGGCGAGGAGGACTGGCCGCAGAAGAAGACCGCGCTGCTGTGCCTGCGCCCTGGGCAGTACCGGGGGCGGGTGACACAGATATTCCCCACCGGGCACCGGGGCGTCATCTACGGATGCGCCGCACCGGCCTGGTGCGAGGGATATGAACCGGGAGAATGAGGACAGGCCCCAGGCCGACCACCTGGGGCCTCCCACACGGAACGCTGCGCTATGCCTTCGGCAGAGCCGAGGGCAGAGCGGAACGCTTCGACAAGGGGATATACCTATTATAATTCGCGCGCGCACGCGCGAATTAAGGCTTGTAACCAATCTTAACTTACTGACCAGGAAGGAGGCGGCGGGGATGTACCGGGGCAGATACTTCATCCGGGAGAGCATCTATGTCTGCGGCGATTACATGGACGCGGACATATACCCTGTCTTCCAGCCTGCCGGGAAACGCCGGGCCAGGTGCAAGCCAACCAGCGCCATCCAGGAGAAGCTGAACCAGAAGAACGCGGAGAAGAAAATTACCCGCCTGGCCCACGCCAACTTCACCGAGGACGACATCGCGCTGCATCTTACATACGACGAGTTGCCGGAGGACGAGGAGCAGGCCCAGCGAGACCTGTACAACTACATCCGCCGGGTGAAGCGCCTGCGCAAGAAGCTGGGCCTCCCCCCGCTGAAGTATCTCTCCTGCACAGAGGTGGGCAAAAAGAGCGGGCGCATCCACCATCACATCATCATGTCCGGCGGGGTTGACCGGGACACCCTGGAGAAGCTGTGGGGAAAGGGCTATGCCAACAGCAAGCGCCTGCAGTTCAAAGAGGACGGCATCACGGGCCTGGCCAGGTATGTGGCAAAAGACCATCTGTTCTACAAGCGGTGGAACCAGAGCAAGAACCTGGTACGCCCGGAGCCGGTGGTGCGGGACAGCGCCGTGACCATGGATGACCTGGAGGAGATGGAGGACGCCATCGAGAAGAAGGCGGCCTGGCAATACTTCGAGGAGCGGTACGAGGGCTTCACCCTGACGGAGGCCACATTCACTCGGAACAACATCAACCGGGGGTGCTATGTGAACATCGAGATGCGAAGGAGGCGATAGCCGTGGCCATACGGCTGGAAGACCTGCCCCTGCGGGCACAGCAGCAGGCGGTGGCCAAGCTGCAGCAGGAGCAGCAGAGAAGGCTGAAGCAGAAGGCTGCCAAGTACCACAACGAGGAGACGGAACACCTGGGCATCCGCTTTGCCTCCAGGAAGGAGGCGCGGAGGTACGAGGTGCTGCTGGCGCGCCTCCATGCCGGGGAGATACGGAACCTGCGCCTGCAGCAGGACTTCACCCTGCAGGAGGCATACACCACGCCGGAGGGCGAGCGGGTGCGGGCCATCCGCTACCAGGCGGACTTCTGCTACGAGGAGCGGGTGCACTGCAGCATCCTGCACGACGACGGCCCCAGCACCAGCGAGGTGCGTTGGGAGCCTGTGGTGGAGGACGTGAAGAGCCGGGCCACCAGGACACAGAAGTACATCATCAAGCGCAAGCTCATGCAGGAGCGTTTCAACATCACGATACGGGAGGTATGAAACATGGGAGAAAAGACCTACACACTGGAGGAGCTGCTGGAGGACTACAAGGCCGGGCACATCCGCACCTTCGAGGAGCTGGAGCGGGCCGTCACGCTGCTGAACAAGGCGGAGAGCCTGAACGATCTGGCGGCGGAGGTGCACCAGAACGCGGTGGAGCACGGCTGGTGGGATAAACCGCTCACCTTCGGGGACATCGTGGCGCTGTGCCACAGCGAGCTGTCCGAGGCCCTGGAGGCATACCGGGACGGCGAGGAGCTGGTGCATGGATGCTGCGGGCACTGCACCTTCGAGGACGGCTGCGACCACCCGGCCCCAGACGGGGAGACAGGCTGCAAGCCGGAGGGCGTGGCAGTGGAGATGATAGACTGCATCCTGCGCATCCTGGACTGGTGCGCCATGGAGGGCGTGGACGTGGACGAGCTGCTGCGCATGAAGCTGGCGTACAACAAAGGCCGCCCCTACCGGCACGGAGGGAAGGCGCTGTGAGAATCGGGCAGAAGGTGCAGCGATACCCGGAGACCTTCTTCGAGCGGGAGGGGGAAAAGAACGCGCCGAAGCGGCCCATGACCGGGACAGTGGTGTACATCCACCCGCTGGGGAGGTTCCACATCGTGGAGTTTGAACTGCGGGGTGGGAAGGTACAGGAGAGCTTCCAGGGAACAGAAGACTGACGAGGAGGACGGGCACGATGTTTCGATATAAGCGCGGGGTGAAGGTGGACTATGACCGGCAGGGCTATATCTACTTCGTGTCCCGGATGTATAAAAACCTTCCGCCGGAAGACCAGCAGGCCATCCTGAACCTGTGCCTGCAGTGCGGCGGGGAGCACTACCAGGCGCTCTTCGAGTTCGTGACAACGGACACCACGGCAACGGCCCTTTCCATGAAGCACTATTTGAGCAAAAAGACCCTGTACCGGGCGGTGCGGCGTTACTACGAGAACTTCCCGGAAAAGCTATGACAGGAACCACCACGAGCGGGAGCAGCTGCGGCTGCCCCGCTTTTCTTTTTCCTGGGGCCGGGAATATGACACAGAGAGAAAGATGACACTCCGCGACGCATTTTCTGTTGTACAGTGTACCCGTGAGAGAGACTTTTTCCCCACGACAAGCGCGCGTGACGCGCGCACGCACGCGCGGGAACCTTGAAGCGCCGGAGGGAGGGCGGCGGCATGAAGACCGGAAGACCGAAGAAATACAAGAGCAAAAAGGCCCTGGCGGACGCCATCGAGAGCTATTTCCGCTCCATCAGCAGAACCATTGAGCTGAAAGACCTGACCGGGGCGACAATTTACAACGACGACGGCGAGGCCATCCACAAGCTGCAGTTCGTGGTGCCACCGTCCATCAGCGCCCTGTGCATCCACCTGGGCATCGACCGGAGCACCTGGCAGAACTATTGCGACGGCGAGCTGCACCCGGAGTTCCGAGAGGTCACAGCCCTGACGCGGGGCCGCATTGAGGCGTGGCTGGAGGAGCAGCTGCTGACGCGGGAGAAGGGCGTCCAGGGCATCATCTTCAACCTGCAGAACAACTACGGCTGGCGGCAGAAGCAGGAAGTGGAGCTGGGAGACAAGACCCGGAAGAGCATCCAGACCGAGGGCATAAGCCTATACGACAAGCTGGCCGCCATTGCCCAGGCCCAGGAGGACATCGGGGAGCTGCCGGAGTACCTGGCGGAGGACGGTGAGGAGGCGTGACGCGCTCCGATCTGGCCAAGGTAGACCGCCTCTATGAGCTGGCCGTCTGGTACAACCGGCTGCGGGAGACCAACAACGAGACCTTCATGCCCCTCTTCGCGGATACCCACCGCTACCTGGTGCTGAAGGGCGGCGGCGGCAGCGGAAAGTCAATCTTCGCCGGGCGGAAAATCCTGGAGCGGGCCACCAGTGAGCCGGGGCACCGCTTCCTGGTGTGCCGGAAGGTGGCCAGGACGCTGCGGGAGAGCTGCTTCAAGCAGCTGCTGCACCAGCTGGCCGAGTATTACCCGGACTGCGGCTACAAGGTGAACAAGAGCGATATGGTCATCTCCTTCGCCAACGGCAGCGAAATCCTATTCGCGGGCCTGGACGACGTGGAGAAGCTGAAGTCCATCTTCAACATCACGGGCATCTGGATTGAAGAGGCCAGCGAGCTGCTGGAGGGGGACTTCAACCAGCTGGACATCCGCCTGCGGGGAAAGACCAAGTATTACAAGCAAATCATCATCAGCTTCAACCCGGTGAGCATCCTGCACTGGCTGAAGAAGCGGTTCTTCGACCGGAAAGACCCGCGGGCGCGCACACACGAGAGCACCTACAAGGACAACCGCTTTCTGGACGCGGAGGCGAAGCGGACGCTGGAGGCGTTCAAAGAGACCGACGAGTATTACTACACGGTATACTGCCTGGGAATGTGGGGCGTCACCGGAAAGACGGTGTTCAATGCCAAGGCCGTCATGGCGCGCCTGGAGCTGCGCATCCAACCCGTGCGTACCGGCTACTTCGAGTACCAGGACAACGGCCTGGAGCTTTCAGACATCCGCTGGGTAGACGACGAGGACGGGTTCATCAAGGTCTACCGGGAGCCGGAGCAGGGCGTGCCCTATGTCCTGGGCGGGGATACCGCCGGGGAGGGCAGCGACAGCTTCGTGGCCCAGGTGCTGGACAACCGCACCGGCGCACAGGTGGCCACCCTGCGCCACCAGTTCGATGAAGACCTCTATGCAAGGCAGGTATATTGCCTGGGCACATGGTACAACACCGCGCTGGTGGGTGTGGAGGCAAACTGGAGCACATACCCGGTCATGGAGCTGGAGCGCCTGGGGTATCCGAAGCAGTACGTCCGGGAGACCATCGACGACTACACCCACGCGGTGAAGCGCAGCTTCGGCTTCTGGACGAGCACGAAGACCCGCCCGGTCATCATCTCCGAGCTTATCAAGGCCACGCGGGAGGACATGGGCATCGTGTCCGACGAGGACACCCTGCAGGAGATGCTTACCTTCGTCCGGGGAGAGGACTGGAAGCCCCAGGCGGAGGAGGGCGCGCACGACGACTGCATCATGGCCCTGGCCATCGCCCACTACATCCGGCCCCAGCAGTCCTACCTGCGGGAGACCACGGCGGCGGAGGGCGTGACCTGGACGGCCAGCCAGTGGGAGGACTACGAGCGGGCCAGCAAGAGCGAGCGGGAGTACCTGAAGAAGATATGGGGCACACCCAAGCGATAGGAGGACATCATGCCGAGAAAGAAGGCGGACAAGCAGAAGCTGCGCATCTGGCAGGAGCGGCTGCAGCGGAACATGGCGGCCTACGAGGCCGAAGAGAGCCGGATGGATGACCGGGAGACCCTGTACAAGGGCAGTATGCAGATACTCCCCATCGTCCAGGGGGAGCGGAAGCGGGAGACGCCCCACGTCCGCAACATCTGCGCGGAGCTGATCGAGGCGCAGACGGACAGCAACATCCCCCAGCCCAAGGTGACACCCCGCCGGAAGCAAGACGAGTGGCGGGCCAAAATCATCGAGGATATGCTGCGCAACGAGCTGGACAGGCAGCCCTTTGAGCAGCTGAACGACATGATGGAGCGCACCGTCCCCATCCAGGGGGGCGCGGCCTTCCTGGTGGAGTGGGACAACACCCAGCGCAGCCACACCAGCGTGGGGGAGCTGACGGTCTCCACCCTGCACCCGAAGCAAATCGTACCCCAGGACGGCGTGTACACCGGCATCGAGGACATGGACTACATCATCCTGAAAATCCCGCAGACCAAGGAGTTCATCCGGCGGAAGTACGGCGTGGACGTGTCCGACGAGACCGAGCAGGAGCCGGACGTGAAGGGCAGCGACGGGGACACCACGGCGGACGACATGGTGACGCAGTACATCGCCTACTACCGCAACGACGAGGGCGGCATCGGCCTGTACTCCTGGGTGAACGACACCCAGCTGGAAGATCTGGAGGACTACCAGGCCAGGCGGCTGCGCCGGTGCGTCAAGTGCGGCGCGGTAGAACCGCTGGAGGCCACGCCCGCCCAGGACGCTGCCATCAACGGGCTGCTGCCCGGCATGGAACCGGCGGGGACGCCGGGAGCCAGCGTGCTGGAGACTGGCCTGGAAGAGCAGAGCGAGCGGGAGCCTGGGCAGAGGCCGACGGCAACCATCCGGGGGAACCGGAAGGTTTGCCCGTATTGCGGGGCCAGAGAGTGGGAGGAGAGCACCGAGGAGTTCGAGGAGGTCTACTTCCCTATCACACGCAGCGACGGAAGCACCATTCCGGGGGCCACCCGCATGGCGGTGCCCAGCGAGACCGAAGTGGACGAGCTGGGCCTGCCGGTGGTGACGGTGGTGGAGGAGCCGACGCGCATCCCCTTCTACAAGCCGGACATCTACCCGGTCATCCTGCAGCGGAACGTCAGCGTGTACGGGAAGTTCCTGGGGGACAGCGACATCGACAAAATCGCAGACCAGCAGAACACCACCAACCGCATCGAGGCCAAAATCATCGACAAGCTGCTGAAGAGCGGCAGCTATATCACCTTGCCGGACGATGCCAGCATCAAGGTGGACGCCGACGATATGAAGGTCATCCGGCCAGGGAACGCAGCCACCAAGGCCCTCATTGACGTGTACGATCTGCAGGGCAACGTGGAGCAAGACCTGGTGTACCTGGCCCAGGTGTACGAGGAGGCACGGCAGGTCATCGGCATCACGGACAGCTTCCAGGGCCGGACGGACAGCACTGCCACCAGCGGCAAGGCAAAAGAGTTCGCGGCGGCGCAGAGCGCGGGCCGACTGGAGAGCAAGCGGGTGATGAAGGACTTCACCTACTCCCAGCTCTTCGAGGCCATGTTCAAGTTCAAACTGGCCTACGCGGACGAACCCCGCCCGGTGGTGTCCAGCAACATCCGGGGCGAGCCGGAGTACAAGGAGTTCAACCGCTACGACTTCCTGGAGCAGGACGAGGCCGGGGACTGGCACTGGATTGACGACTTCCTCTTCTCCTGCGACACGTCGGCCCCGCTGGCCAGCAACCGGGAGGCCATGTGGCAGGAGACACGTATGAACCTGCAGACCGGGGCCTTCGGAGACCCCACCAGCCTGCAGACCCTCATCCTCTTCTGGACGAAGATGGAGATGCTGCACTATCCGGGGGCCAGCGAGACGCGGGCCTACCTGGAGGAGGAGCTGCAGCGCCAGATGATGCAGCAGCGGATGCAGGCGCAAATGCAGCAGATGCAAATGCAGGCCATGGCGCGCCAGCGGCAGACCCAGGCGGCGGGCCAGGCCGTCCAGCAGGTACAACAGGACGGCGGCGGAGGCGGCGTGGACGCGGCCACCGCCCAGGCAGTCATCCAGCAGGCCCAGCAGGACGCGGCGCGGGACGCCGCAGCCAACCAGCAGACCGCAGCACCGGCCCAGGCCGGAGCCGTCTGAACATAGACACCTTCCACACATCCAGGTATAGCCTGGCCTCCTTACGCTGGGGGGCGGCGGGACTGGGGCACCCGCTGCCCTTCCGGCGGTTCATAGGAGCATCACCGAAGAAAGGGGGACACGGACATGGCGGACAAGAAGAGCGGCTACATCGGCAGCATCCAGAATACGGGCGCGCAGAAGGTAAAGGCCCCCGTCGCCACCGGCGGCAAGAAGGGCACCAGCACGGTGAAGACCGGAACCGACCTGCGCGGCGGCAAGTAACGCCACCCGCCAGCGGCCAGACGGCTGTGACAGGTCTGGACAGATTGCCCCACACTTCGCAGGAAAAGCGTAAAAATCCGAAAGGAGCGCATAGACCATGGACGACATCGACTACGGCGCGCTGTTTGGTATCGACGCTGAAGGCGCAGAAGTGACGGAACCCGCCGAACCGTCCGCCGATACCACCGCGCAAGGCGCAAACGAGCAGGAACCCGCCGAACCTGCGGTTGTCGAGCAGCAGGAAGAGACCACAGAGGGAGCCGAGGACGGCGGCCAGAGCGCCGGGGGAGATAGCCCGGAGGGCCAGGCTGACGGCCAGAAGCAGCAGACGCCCGAGCAGAACGCCCAGTTCGCCGCCGCCCGCCGGAAGGCGGAGGCCGAGCGGGACGCTGCCATCGCCAAGGCCAGGCAGGACGCCCAGGCCGAGGCCCAGCGCACCATCGACGAGGCGTTCCGCAACAGCGGACTGTCCAACCCCTACACCAAGAAGCCCATCACCAGCAAGGCGGAGTACGACGAGTACCGCACCCGCCTGGAGGCAGATCGGAAGGCCCGCCTCCTGAAGAAGAGCGGGATGTCCGACGACGAGTTCCGGGAGTTCGTCCAGGGCCTGCCGGAGGTGAAGCAGGCCAAAGAGGCCCAGGCGGCAGCCGAGACGGCGGCCCGGCAGGCCAGGGAGCAGCAGGCGAAGCTGAAGGTGGAGGAGCAGCTGAAGGAAATCTCCGCACTTGACCCCTCTATCCAGGAGCTGAAAGACCTGGCCAAGATGGAGACCTACCCGAAGTTCTACGAGCTGGTGAAGCGGGGCAACACCCTGACCGACGCTTTCAAGCTGGCCAACTACGAGGCCCTGACCGGGCGCGCGGCGGCGGCCAGCAGGCAGGCGGCCATCAACTCCGCCCAGGGCAAGCAGCACCTCTCCCCCACCACCCAGCGGGGCGCGGGGGCTGTGAGCGTACCGGCGGACGTGAAGGCGGAGTACCTGGCCTTCAACCCGGACGCCACCGACGCGGAAATCCAGCAGCATTACAACAGGTACGTGAAAAACCACAAGAAATGACGGAAAGGAGCGAGCTATATGGCTTTTCTGATTCAGCAGGTAGACGGCGGGCGGGTGCCGGGCATCGAGTACCTGCCCTGCGGGGCCATCACGCCCAAGGTGGGCATGGCCCTTATCCAGAGCGGCGGCAACCTGGCCATCGCCACCGGCAGCAACGTGCCCACCTACGTGAGCATGATTGAGAAGGAGGCGGCCTGCACGGCAGGCGACATCATCCCGGTCATGCGGGTGCTGCCCGACATGATGTTCGAGACCACCTTCCAGGCGGCGGCCACCGCCGTGAACCTGGGCGACAAGGTGACACTGCACACGGACGGCCTGCAGGTGACGGCCACCAAGACCAGCGGCGTGGCCGAGGTGGTGGGCATGGACGGCACCGCCGTGGGCGACAAGGTGCGGGTGCGCTTCCCCGGCGGCGCTGCGGCTGCCGGCGGGGGCGGCGGCTGATAGCCCGCCGGAGTAATCGAGGAAGGAGACGACAGACTTATGGCTAACATCACTTTTACCGAAGGCAGCGGCCTGCAGGACAGCATTTTCGGCAAGTCCCAGGCCCCCATTCGGATGTTCCTGGAGAAGCGGGGCGAGGCGTTTGAACAGGCTTCCATGGTGAAGGAGCTGTTCAGCGTGGGCACCAGCAAGCACTGGGGCGAGAAGTTCACCACCATGACCGCCATGGAGGGCTTCCAGCCCGTGGGCGAGAACGGCGAGTACCCCGTGGACGGTATGCAGGAGGGCTTCGACAAGTTCCTGGAGCACATGACCTGGAAGAACAGCTTCTCCCTGTCCCGCGAAATCGTGGAGGACGCCAAGCTCATGGACTTGAAGAAGCAGCCCGCCGGGTTCGTGGCCGGTTACTACCGCACCCGCGAGCGGTTCGGCGCGGCCCTCTTCGGCGCGGCCATCACCAAGGCCACCAGCATGAAGTTCTACGGGAAGACCTTCGACGCCAAGTGCGCGGACGGCAAGGGCCTGTTCGACACGGCTCACCCCTCCAAGCTGGGCAAGGCAACCCAGTGCAACCAGTTCTCCGATGCCTTCAGCGTGGATGCCCTCTCCGCCGTGGAGACGGAGATGCAGGGCTTCCAGGGGGACAACGGGGAAATTCTGGACGTTGCCCCGGACACCATCCTGATTCCCAACGACTACCAGCTGAAGCGGGATGTATTCGCTGCCGTGGGCGCGGACAAAGACCCGGACACCGCCAACAACGGGTTTAACTACCAGTTCGGGCGGTGGAACATCATCGTGTGGCCGTACCTCAACCAGTTCATCACCAAGGGCACGAAGCCCTGGGTGCTGGGCGACAGCAAGTACAACGAGGAGTACGGCGGCGCGGTGTGGCTTGACCGCGTGAACCTGGAAATCCGCAGCGAGCTGGCCAGCAACGACGCCAACGTGTGGAAGGGCTACGCCCGGTTCATCGCTGGCTTCAACGACTGGCGCGCCTTCGCTGTGGGCGGCGTGAGCGGCGGAACCGAGCTTATCAGCTCCACCTGACCAAGGAGAACCCAGCCGGGCGGCGGCAGGCAGCCGCTGCCCGGCTATTCTCATACCGGGAAGGAGGAAAGGCCATGACGGTATCCCAGGTCATTCAGATCGTGGATGACATCAAGCCAAACGCATTTACCAACGAGACCAAGACGGCGTGGCTGAACGAGGTGGAGGGGATGGTGCAGACGGAGGTGTTCCTGTTCGCGCCGGTGGAGGTCATCCAGTATGACTACACCGAGGACAAGGACACGGTGCTGCTGGTAGACCCGCCCCACGACAAGCTGTACCAGGCATACCTGACCGCCCGCGTGGACTTCGCCAACGGCGAGTACAACAAGTACCAGAACACCATGCAGATGTTCAACAGCTTTTTCGGGGAGTTCATGCGGTGGTATGCCCTCAATTACTGTCCGGCGGACGCACACGAGGAGGGATTACTATGAGCAACGGGCGCGGAGACTGGCACGGCTACTACATCTCGGCCTATGGGCTGGCGGTAAAGCACGGCTTCTCCGGCACCGAGGAGGAGTGGCTGGAGACCCTGAAGGGCGAGAAAATCGAGCTGCGCTACAACGAGGACACCAACACCCTGGAGTGGAAGTATGTGGAGAGCGACGAGTGGAACACGCTCATGGACATCAACGACCTGCAGGGCGCGGTGGTATCCGCAACCCTGGCCCAGGCCACCGCTGCCAAGGAGGCGGCGGAGACCGCACAGGAGGCAGCCGAGACGGCCCAGAGCGCGGCGGAGGACGCGGCAGGGGTAGCAACCACACAGGCCACCCAGGCGGGCAAAAGCGCCGCTGCGGCGGCCCAGGATGCCACCGACGCGGCCACCGCAAAGACGGCAGCAGAGACTGCACAGACCGCCGCACAGACTGCCAAGGGGCAGGCAGAGAGCGCGGCCAGCGCGGCCCAGGGTTCTGCTGCCAGCGCGGCGGAGGACGCCGGGAAAGCCCAGGCGAGCGCCACGGCGGCGGCGGGGAGAGCATCCGCTGCGGCCCAGGATGCCGCAGATGCAGAGGCAGCCCAGGCGGCAGCCGAAGCTGCGCAGAAGAAGGCGGAGGACGCGGCGGCATCTGTGGGAGACGCGGAGCAGGCGGCCCAGGACGCCATCACGGCAGCGGGCACCGCTACTACCAAGGCGGCGGAGGCCCTGCAGAGCGCCCAGGACGCGGCCCAGGATGCAGATGATGCAGAGGCGGCCAGGGCAGCAGCCGTGGCAGCACAGGGCGCTGCAGAGACCGCAGAGGGAAACGCGGAGGCGGCGGCAGGCACCGCCACATCTGCAAAGACGGCGGCGGAGACCGCCCAGGGAAAGGCCGAGGACGCCAAGGAGGCAGCCGAGACCGCCCAAGGAGCGGCGGAGCAGGCGGCCATCACCGCAACCACGGCAAAGACCGCAGCACAGACAGCCCAAGGAGCGGCGGAAGCTGCCCAGGGAGCCGCAGAGACGGCCCAGGACGCGGCGGAGACGGCGGCGGGAACCGCTACCTCCAAGGCTTCGGAGGCCGCGCAGAGCGCCGCTGCAGCGGCCCAGGATGCGGACGACGCGGAGGACAAGGCCATCCTGGCACAGAGCTGGGCGGTGGGCGGAACCGGAACCCGCGAGGGCGAGGACACCAACAACGCGAAATACTGGAGCGACAACGCCCAGGGAGCTGCTGGCGGCGGCGTCACCAGCTTCAACGGGCGTTCCGGGGCGGTGGCCCCCCAGGCCGGGGACTACACCGCCGATATGGTGGGTGCCCGCCCCAGCACCTGGACACCTTCGGCGGAGGACGTGGGGGCCAGGCCGGAAGACTGGACACCCAGCGCGGCGGAGGTGGGCGCTGACCCCACAGGGACAGCGGCGGCAGCCGTCGCGGCCCACAACCAGGCGGAGAGCGTCCACACGGCGGAGTTTGCCAAGAAGGCGGACGCCGCAGCCCTGACGGCCCACACCGGGAACACCAGCAACCCCCACAATGTGACGGCGGAGCAGGCCGGGGCGCGACCCGATACCTGGACACCTACGGCCCAGGAGGTGGGGGCAGACCCGGCGGGCACGGCGGCAAGCGCGGTGAGCGCCCACAACCAGGCCAGCGATGCCCATTCCACCCAGTTCAACGCCAAGGCAAACGCTTCAGATCTGACCGCACACACCGGAAACAAGAACAACCCGCACGGCGTCACTGCTGCCCAGGTGGGGGCGGCAAAGCCGGGGGACGTGTTCACGGTGACGCTGCTGGCCAGCGGATGGAGCGAGAAGAGCCAGACGGTGAACGACGAGCGGTTCGTGACGAGCGGGTACGCCTTCATCACCAACCCGGCGGATGCGAGCTTTACCGCCTGGGCGGAGGCGGTCATCCACGGCCAGGACGTGACGGTGGCCGGGAAGATGACCTTCACCTGCGCCGGAGATGCCCCGACGGGGGACATCACGGTTAAAATCATCAGACTGGAGGCTACGGAAGCATGAGCAGGACATTCAACATGGTGGGCGGCGGAGCTGGCGGAGGCATCAAGCTGGTGGCCATCGACATCACCAAGGCACCCAACAAGGTAAATTACCGGCCCGGCCAGACCTTCGACCCGGCTGGCATGGAAGTTACGGCAACCTATTCCAACGGGGCCACGCTGCTGGCCACGGGATGGACATACTCCCCCACCGGCGCGCTGGCAGAGGGGACGCAGAGTGTGACCATCGTGTACACCGAGGGAGGCGTGAGCGCCCAGGCGAGCCAGGCCATCACGGTACAGAAGGCCAGCTTCGCCGTACCGAGCCAGGGTTCTCCCCTGGTCTACACCGGCGGCCAGCAGTCGCCGGACTGGACGGGCTATGACAGCGCGGAAATGACCATCGGCGGAACCAGCGCGGCCACGGACGCAGGAGATTACCAGGCCATCTTCTCCCTGAAGGACAAGGTGGGCACCCAGTGGGCGGACGGCACCACCGAGGACAAGACGGTGAGCTGGAGCATCGGGCGGGCCACCGTCAACGTCCCGACGCAGAGCGGAAGCCTGACCTACAATGGAGAAGCCCAGTCCCCCAGCTGGAGCGGGTACGACAGCTCCAAGATGACCCTGGGGGGAACCACCAGCGGAACCAACGCGGGAAGCTACGACGCCAATTTCACCACCACGGCCAACTACCAGTGGCCGGATGGAACAACCGAGGCCAAGACCGTGAGCTGGAGCATCCAGAAGGCGGCGGGCAGCCTTTCCATCTCACCGGAGAGCATGACCCTGGATACCAGCGCCACCAGCAAGGTCATCACGGTGACGCGGGCGGGCACCGGAGCAATCAGCGCACAGAGCAGCGCCCCCGCGATTGCAAGCGTGAGCGTGAGCGGGAACCAGGTGACGGTGACGGGCCTTGCCAACGGCAGCGCCAATATCACCATCAGCGTGGCGGCGGACACCAACTATACCGCCCCGGCCAGCAAGCAGTGCAGCGTGACGGTGAGCCTGCTGAAAGACAACTTCGCGGATAACGAGTGGTCTGAAATCATCGCGGCCTGCCAGAGCGGGAATGTGCCCGCCAGCTGGGTGGTGGGCAACTACAAGAACATGACCATCAACGGCAAGGCGTACCGCATCGACATCATCGGGAAGAACCACGACACCTATGCCGCCGGAGGCACTGCCCCCCAGACCTTCCAGATGCACGACTGCTACACCGAGACCAAGCAGATGAACTCCAGCAACACCAACAGCGGCGGCTGGCAGAACAGTGCCATGCGCACCACTCACCTGCCCGCCATTTTGAACATGATGCCCGCCGAGGTGAAGGCGGCAATCCGGGACGTGCAGAAGAAGAGCAGCGCGGGCAACCAGAGCAGCAGCATCCAGACCACCAACGACAAGCTGTTCCTGCTGTCGGAAATTGAAATCTTCGGCAGCACCACCTACTCCTTCGCCGGAGAGGGCAAGCAGTACGCCTACTACCAGGCGGGAAACAGCAAGGTGAAGAATCTGTCCGGCAGCGCGCACATCTGGTGGGAGCGTTCTCCTTATTCCAGCGGCTCCACCGGCTTCTGTTGTGTCAACAGCAACGGCAACGCCAACGCCAACAACGCCAGCGGCTCGAATGGCGTGGCCTTCGGCTTCTGCTTTTAATCCAGTATCCACCAAACGCCCGCGCCCTGTGGGTTGCGGGAGAACGAGAACAAGGCGGCCCGCCCCCTGTGCGGGGCGGGCCAGACGGGAGGCACCATGTCGGTCTACAAATCCAAACGGGGCACCAGCGCCATGCAGTTCATCGAGACGGCGCGGCAGCTGGAGGCCCACACCCTTGCCTGCTGCATCAAAGCACCGAAGCGGTACAGCTTCTTTCTGACGTCGCGCATCATGGAGCTGGCCAGCGAGGTGCATGACCATGTACGGGCGGCCAACAACATCTGGCCGACCAACCAGCACGAGGCGCAACTGCGGCGGGACGAGCTGCTGCGGGCCAACATCGCTCTGCAGAACCTGAACCCGAAGCTGCAGCTGCTGTACGACGCCATCCTCCAGAACCCGGAAAACTGCGCGTGGATACATCGGGCCATGGAGAAGTGGGGAAACCTTATCAACGAGGAGGCCAAGCTGATAGCGGCAGTGAAGAAGAATGACCGGCAGAGGTACAAAGACCTCCCGGAGCGATAAGAAAAAACCATGGGTTAAGCTCTGTATTGTTGCATTTCCGGCAGCGCGAACAACTGGTGGGAGCGTTCTCCTAATTCCAGCAACTCCACCAACTTCTGTAATGTCAACAGCAACGGCAACGCCAACGCCAACAACGCCAGCAACTCGAATGGCGTGGCCTTCGGATTCTGCAAGACCCGCGAGAGCGGGCGGTGCGACAAAGTAACCGCGCGGCGGCGAAATCCATACCTTTGCAGAAGGAGAGCTTATTCCCGGCCAACAGGCCAAAACAATCCGCCGATGCGGCCAGCCGGACGCTGCTTGCATGGCGGGGGTATGTGCAGCGCCCCCGTTTACCCTCAAGGGGTACGAGGCATCCGTAGGCGGCATAGCCGCTGACGGCTGCCCTGTCATGGCTGGTGCCGCCAAGCAGATAGAACGCGCACCCGACAAATCCTTCTGTACGGCGGATGCCCCCAACGGGGCGGAAGGAGACCAATGACGAGCGAAGAGAGACATGAGGCGAGATACCGCCGGAGGCTGGCAGAGCGCCAGCGGCGGCGGGAGGAGCGCAGCAGGGCGTGCGGAACCTTCGAGGAGGTGTTCAGCTTCCAGAACCTCTACAAGGCCGGGAAGCTCTGCTGCAAGGGCGTGGGCTGGAAGGGTTCCACGCAGCGGTATTTAGGCGACATCATCAGCAACACAGCCAAGACCCGGAAGGCGCTGATGGAGGGAAAGTGGAAGACCAAGGGCTTCCACGAGTTCGATCTGATGGAGCGCGGGAAGCTGAGGCACATCCGAAGCGTCCACATCTCGGAGCGGGTGGTGCAGCGGTGCCTGTGCGACAACGTGCTGGTGCCGGTGTTCTCGGCGGCCTTCATCTACGACAACGCGGCAAGCCTGAAGGACAAGGGCATCGACTTTGCCATGGACAGGATGAATTGCCACCTGCAGCGCCATGTGCGCAAGCACGGGCTGAAGGGCGGCATCCTGGTCTATGACTTCTCGGACTACTTCAACAGCGCGCCCCATGGGCCAATCTACCGGGAGAATGAGCGGCGCATCACGGACGGGCGCGTGCGGGCCGTGGCCAACGGCCTGATGGAGGACTTCGGGCCGGTGGGCTTCGGCCTGGGCAGCCAGGTGAGCCAAATTGACGCGCTGATGCTGCCGAACGGCCTTGACCACTTCATCAAGGAGGAGCTGCGCATCCGGGGTGCTGGCCGCTACATGGACGACGGGTATCTCATTCACGAGGACGTGGCGTACCTGAAGACCTGCCAGGAGGCGGTGCTGACCAAGTGCCGGGAGCTGGGCATCCGCATGAACCGGAAGAAGACCCGCATCGTGAAGCTGGGAGAGGCGCGGTTCCTGAAGACCAAATTCCTGGTGACACAGACCGGGCGGGTGATACGGAAGATGCACCGGAAGAGCGCCCGGAAAATGCGGGAGAAGCTGAAGAAGTTCCGCCGGTGGGTGGACGAGGGAACCATGACACGGGAGGATGTCCGCACGGCATACGAGAGCTGGCGGGGCCACATGAGGCGCGGGAACAGCTGGAAGGTGCTGCGGCGGATGGACAAGTATTATCGGAAGCTCTACGAGAGCGGAGACTGGAGGGACAACCATGTATGAAATCAGGAAGGACGGGGCGCTGCTGGCCCTGACGGAGCAGGTCAACTACATCCGCCTGCACGCGGACGGCTTTTACCTGCTGTGCCCGGAGGCGGAGGCCCAGGGCGTGGCGGTATCTGGCACCCCCTACCACCTCATGGGCCGGGACGAAATGCCGGAGTGTGAGACGGTGGTGGTGCAGGAGGCAGACGCTGGGACGGCGCTGCAGGCGGCCCAGGAGACGGCGGCGGAGGGCGCGAAGATGAACGGCCAGATGCAGGCGGCGGTGAAGCTGTACGTCCAGAAGGCCACGGACATCCCGGACGAGCAGGCGCTGGAGATGCCCGACCTGTTCCGCACCTGGGACGAGGCGCTGGCTGCCGGGGAGGAGCTGGGGGCCAACACGGTGCTGAACCTGGACGGGCAGCTGTACCGGGTGGTGCAGGCGGTGACGCCCCAGGAGCACCAGAGGCCGGACGGCGAGGGGATGCTGGCCATCTACCGGCCCATCGACCAGACCCACGCGGGCACCCAGGAAGACCCCATCCCCTTCGTCTATGGCATGGACACGGAACAGGGCAAGTATTACAGCTCCGGCGGTAAGACCTACCTCTGCAACCTGACCATGACACCCTGCGTATGGGCACCGGGCACACCGGGCCTGTGGCAGTGGACGGAGGTGACGGAGTAAGTGGAGACGGTGATCGTGGCCGTGCTGTCCCTGGTGGGAACGCTGGCGGGGGCCTACCTGGCCAACCGGAAGAGCACGGCGCTTATCGCCTACCGCCTGGAAGAGCTGGAGGAAAAGGTGAATAAGCACAACCAGCTGGTGGAGCGCACCTACAAGCTGGAGCAGCGGATGGAGGTCATCGAGGCGAAGCTGGAGGGGGCCGAGAACCTGCTGACCGAGAAGGTGAAGGTGGCCAACCACCGCATTGAAGATCTGGAGAAGGCCACATGAGCACCCCAGGGAAGCGCCTGGCCGGGCAGAAGGCAGCACGCCGGAAAACCACCATGAAGCGGGTGGTGTGGGTGTGCCTGGCCAACGGCATCGCCTGGGTGTGGTGCAGCTACCTGCTGGCATACCTGGGGCGGGAGGAGATAGCCGAAAGTTTGAGCCAGACCGCCGTGGCGGAAATCATCGGCGTCGTCCTGGTCTACGCGCTGAAGGCACTGCTGGAGAAGCGAAAGGACTTCGGCGCGGTGGGCCTGGAGGAGAAGGGCAAGACGGCGGACGAGGACACAGTGAAAGACCTGTGACGGAAAGGAGCAGACCATGGAGAAGTTCATCGGCACGAAAATCATTGAGGCAGAGCCTGCATACCGGGTGGACGGGAAGACGGTGCAGCCCACAACTTGGCCTGTCCCGGAGGGGGCGAAGGCGGAGGAGGGCTACGCCGTCCGCTACCCGGACGGGTACATGAGCTGGTCTCCCAAGGATGTCTTCGAGGAGGCATACCGGCGCACGGACAACCTGACCTTCGGCCTGGCCATCGAGGCGGCCAAGAAGGGCGCGAAAATCACCCGCCTGGGCTGGAATGGAAAGGGGATGTGGGTGGTCTACCGAACCGGCTACCCGGAGGGTATCCCCTGCAATGAGAACACGGCAAAGGCGGTAGGCATCCCGGAGGGGAGCCTGTTCAAGGTGCGGCCCTACCTGCAGATGAAATGCGTGGACGGCAGTTTCCAGATGTGGCTGGCCAGTCAGAGCGATATCCTGGCAGACGACTGGGCCATCGTGGAGTAAGGAGGAACAGAACATGAGCGAGCAGATTATTTCCCTTATCGTGGCCATCCTGACGGGGCTTGCAACGTGCATCCCTCTGGCTATCAAGCTGGTGCAGTACGTGCAGCAGGCCACCCAGGAGAAAAACTGGCAGGCGCTGCTGGGCCTGGTGGTTGACCTGATGGAACAGGCAGAGCAGAAGTTCGCAGACGGGGCCACGCGGAAGGAATGGGTTATGGCCATGGTGAAGACCAGCGCGGAGTATATCAACTACCCGGTGGACACCCAGGCCCTGTCCGATCTGATTGACGGCCTGTGCGACATGGCGGACATCGTGAACGCGGGAAAGACCGAGGCGGAGCCGGAGGAAGCGGAACCGGCGGCGGAGGTGTGAGCCATGGCCATCGTGACGGAGTATATGACCAAGAACCCGTGCTACCAGAGCGGGCGCACCATCACGGTGAAGGGCCTGATGCTCCATAGCGTAGGGTGCGCCCAGCCGAACCCCCGCGTGTTCGTGAAAAATTGGAACAGCGCGAGCTATGACCGGGCCTGTGTCCACGGCTTCATCGGGGAGGACGAGGCCATCATCACCCTGCCCTGCCTGGAGACGGCGGGGAAAGCCATGCGGGCCTGGCACTGCGGGGCCAGCGGGAACAACACCCACATCGGCGTGGAGATGTGCGAGCCGGGGAACATCAAGTACACCGGCGGGGCCAGCTTCACCTGCGCAGACCTGACAACGGCCCGCAGCTTCGTGCGGAAGACCACGGAGCAGGCGGTGGAGCTGTTCGCACAGCTGTGCAAATTCCACGGGCTGAACCCCATGCAGGACATCGTGAGCCATGCGGAGGGGCACGCACTGGGCATCGCAAGCAACCATGCAGACCCTGACCACCTGTGGCGGGGCCTGGGCATGGACTACAACATGGACGACTTCCGCCGAGACGTGGCGGAGAGGCTGGAAGAGCTGAAGGAGGACGAAGACATGGTACGCTACAAGAGACTGAACGACATCCCCAACGAAAACGGGTTCCGGGACATCATCGAGCAGCTGATGGATGCGGGCATCCTGGGCGGCGACGGCAGCGACAAGACCGGGAACAACGATGTCATCGACCTGTCCCACGATATGGTGCGCAACCTGGTGCTGGAGTATCGGGGCGGCGCGTTCGACCGGAAGTTCAAAGCCGTAGGTATGGAGCCGGTGGTGAAAGACTGACCGGCGCGGGGGGGGGGGGGGGGGGCCCCCCCCCCCC
>OLSX01000391.1_pt1 | contig 44013 bp, 44 predicted proteins | sample 1673141 | NCBI WGS metagenome assembly OLSX01 (sample SAMEA3136759, study PRJEB25190) | human gut metagenome | biome: human gut; feature: human-associated habitat; material: faeces | place: Austria | collected 2013 | reverse complement strand
GTTAAAGAACCAGGGTGTCATCAAAAATGTCATCAGGATATCCGGCGCAGAGGTGTGTTGCAGAGATCTGTCCGAATGTCAGAATTTGTCGAACGAAAATGCTGGACAAAAGCTTTTAAGAATCCTATAATAAGTTTCACCAGAGATCTTCTGGTATCGATCACCGCCAGGTCAGGCGGGAAATTCCACATTTATGATAACTGAATAAACATATATTTTATGGAAGGAGGCATGTATATCTTTGGGTGGTTTTTTATCCGTAGTAATCTCTGCGATGGCCGTCTGGATGGATCTCAGAGAGGAAGCTGTGGATAATAGCTGGGTACTTTTTTCGATTATGGCAGGTTTTTTACTACAGCTTTTGGAAAAGGGGCCGAAAGGCATGATCATATTCCTGACAGGAGCAGCAGTTCCACTTATTCTTCTCGGAATTCTGTTTATATTCCGGATGCTTGGAGCGGGAGATGTTAAGATTTTGTGTGCTCTGGGTGGAATCATGGGTCCACGGACAGTTACAGAATGTATCGTTTATTCATTGCTTGCAGGTGCAGGCATTTCTCTGGCAATTCTTATTTCTACAGGCGGTATCCGCCAGCGAATCCTCTATTTATATCAGTATATGAATGAATTTTACTGTACAGGCGAAATCCGTCCTTATTACAGAAAAGGAATGAAGCATCCGGAGAATTTTCATTTTACAGTGCCGATCTTTTTGAGTGCATTGCTTTATGCAGGAGGTGTGTATTGAAGAAAAACATATTTGCAGTCTGTGATCTGGAGGTGGATTATGCATTCAATTTCATGGACTATCTGAACCAGAAAAGAAATCTTCCTTTTGAAATCCAGGCATTTACAACAGCGGAGAGTCTGCTTGCCTATGGAAAAGAAAATCATATTGAGTTGCTGCTGATTTCCGATAAGGCTATGCGGAAAGAAATCCGTGAGATCGGAATAGGGAAGATCATCATTCTTTCGGAGGGAGTACACCCACCGGAACTGGATCAGTATTCAAGTGTGTATAAATACCAGTCTTCTGCAGATGTAATACGGGAAGTAATGGCCTGTTATGGAGAAGAGAAAGCGCTGAATCCGGTAGCGTTTCCGGCCCTGAAGAAAACAATGGAGATCGTAGGTGTTTTTTCACCCCTTGGAAGATGTCTGAAGACATCGTTTTCTCTTGCGCTTGGACAGATTTTGGCCAGAGAACGAGCTGTTCTTTATTTGAATCTTGAAGAGTATTCCGGATTTGAAGAACTGCTTGGGAAATCATTTTCCACGAATCTGAGCGATCTTTTTTACTATGTAAGACAGGGAAACGAGAATCTGATCCACAGGATGAACGGAATGATCCAGACGATCAATAATCTGGACTTTATACCTCCTGTGCGGATGCCTTCAGATATCCGTACGGTATGCTGGGAAGACTGGGAACGTCTTCTGCAGGAAATAACGTTGCACAGTTCCTACGAAGTGCTGATCCTGGATATGGGAGGAAATGTAGATGAAAATTTTCAGCTTCTGGATCTGTGCAGCAGAATTTATATGCCGGTCCTGAATGATACAGTTTCTGTATGCAAAATGACGCAGTTTGAAAATCTGCTGAAGATCTGGAATAAAGAAAAAATTCTGGAAAAAACAGAAAAAGTGCATTTGCCTTTTCATATGGATAACATATCTTCCGAGACTTATGTAGAACAGCTGGTCTGGAGTGAACTGGGAGATTATATCCGTAGTCTTCTGAGAAAGGAGCGGTCATGAACAGAGAAAAATTCAGAGAAATACATGATCTGCTTATGGAGCAGCTGGATGTATCCAGGGAACTGTCTGATGAGGAAATCCTGGAGGTGATCGATGAACTGATACTGAATCAGTCAAAAGAGTTGTTTTTTTCCCTGAAAGAAAAAGTGGGGCTTCGGCAGGAACTGTTCTGTTCTGTGCGAAAGCTGGATGTTCTACAGGAACTGATCGAAGATGAAAGCGTAACGGAGATCATGGTAAACGGACCGGACAATATCTTTGTGGAGAGGGCCGGAAAACTTACCAGATGGAATAAAACTTTCACCTCGAAAGAAAAGCTGGAGGACGTGATACAGCAGATTGTGGGGAGGTGTAACCGTGTTGTAAATGAATCCATGCCGATTGTGGATGCAGAATAGAAAAATTAAATACTTTATAATATAGCGTATATGAGTAAGTAAGAGGAAAGAGAAATCCCCTTCCCAACAAGGATTTCAGGACAACACAGCCCCAGAATCGTTATAAACGTTTGAAACACAAAAAATCAACGATATAAAAGTAAATGACAAAGGATAACGTTTATTTTTGATAAGATTGTAAAGCTGTATCTGCAGGTGCTATAATGGTAAAAAGCAAGGAGAAAGGAGATTCCCCTATGAACCAGACTGAATTAAGCTATGAACTACCGCAACCAAAGAAACAGGAAGTAATTGAAAAGATACTCCCGCAACTGCTCCATATCTTTGGAAAGCATGTTGTAAGGATTGTATCTTTTGACCATGACGATCTAAGCTACATTAACCTGGCAGTTTTGTTAAAAGACTATAGTACGGAGTTGTACAAAAACGATATGACTGCAGTTCACGCTGTTACCGAATCCATCAATGAGAATGTTTGTCTGTTATCAGTTATTGCGATTGATAATGATACGTTGAAAAATCATGTCCTGTTCCCAGAAATCAATGCCGGTACAGAGATTTACAGAGCATAATCAGAGAGGCCTGAGGGTCTCTTCTTTTTATTCTTTTGCATCAACAGCATATTTATCATTATTTGGATTGCACTGATCAGCATGATTATCTAAGTTTGCCTGATGAGCAAGATTGTTTGGATTATTCTGATTCGCATAATTATCAAGCTGCTCTTTTGTATGAGTATATCCGGAAACTCCTTTTGACATAATGTTTCACCCCATTTCTATTATTAAGAATTATTTCTGTAGTTGCTTTGCCTGACCATTCACCCATTGATCAAAAGATTTTTTGGAAATTCGGTATGATTTTCCTATTTTGAAGATAATGAATGGTTCCTGTTTTTGATAAACTGCGCCTATGAACTGATAGACTGCAGTACGGCTGATCTGCAGCATTTCCTGTACTTCTGTAATTGTATAAACCTGTTTTTCCATATAGAGTTACCTCCTGTCAGCTTTCATTTATTTTAATATGTTATTTTTTCTAAAAAGTGTCATAAAAAGAAAGGAATAGCCTTAACGACTATTCCCATCTCTTACATCCATGAGTGCATTTAGTTCAGTTATAGATTGTTCCTTTATATTACTATGTATTCTTTTGCAGTCAATCCAAAATGCTCTTGAATGAATGTGGGAATTAAGTAAAGCTAAAAATTCTTTTCCTTCTTTTCACAGCTCATCCTTCGCTAAATTACCAATATCATATCCAAACTCGGAAAGAATCCCCTGTCGTATATTTTTACATGGCGAGTTTTCAGATGTTGTATTTTGAAGACTGAAAGTCTTTTCTAAGCGATTAGCATAATTCATAGCAAAATCCGGATACTTCAGGAACATATCCATGGCTATATTCTCTAACTCTGGACCAATTTCCAATCGACGCAGCTGAATGTAATCGAAGAGTTCCTGTGTCATCAGTTCCGGGGCATAAACAGCGGCCCATGCATCCTCACGGAGATATTGTATCCCGGCAAACAAATCATTCAATTTTTGTTGCTGTTCTGGTGTTAAATGATCAAGATCTAATAAGGTATCCGTTTCCATAAAAATTCTCCATGTGCAAGAAACTACAGTAGAAATGCTACAGCTTATAATCCTATTATAATTTAGGTATCCTATTATTGCAATCGAAAATCAACACATAACAGGAATGTAATAATATGGAAGAACTGGACTACGGATATATCAAAATAAAATTGGATGAAATTCTGGAACAACAAGGAATTAGCAAAAACAAATTGGCGCATCGTGCTGAAATGCAGCGGACGCAGCTAAACCAATACTGCAAAGGAACGGTGACACGATTGGATACTGCTGTGCTGGCACGGTTATGCAATGCATTGGGATGTCAGGTGGCGGATTTATTAGAATATGTTCCACCGAAAGAAGATAAATAATACTCCATAGAATAATAAAAAGGCTACGAAAGTCACGTAGCCTTTTTTGTTAAATATGAAAATCAAAATCTTGACAGCTTATCAAGCGGTAATTTGGAACCATACATGCATCAAGAGCTTCATGTAAATGTTCTCTTTCGCTTTCATTATAATAGGTCACATCTACCTGCCCTAATTTTCCTGATTCTTGTAACTCTGTAATGCGTACCAGTATATGTTCATCAATAATTCCGCCAAATGCAGCTTTTTTGTATTTAGGATATTTTTCCTGTAGTTGACTGATATATCCAGATTTTTTAAATCCCATACCATAAATCAGCATATTGTCTATTTTCAAATCTGAGTCAAAAAAGAAATTAAAATCAAAGTAGGAAGAACAATCATAGTAAGCGCGCAATTGTTGTATAAGACTGAATTTTCCAATACCGTTATGTCCCCATACATATTTATAGTAATTATCTTTTCCATCATTATAAGAATGAAATAAAATATCATTATAGTCTTTAATATGGGGAAGAAAACGTCCATGGAGATGTTTTGGATGCAAAGAGTCTGCAAATAGATCAAAATTTGTTGTATAAATGTATCCTGGCTCCGTGACTATTCCAGCTACCTGTTGGTAATAATTATTTATTCTGTTGTTCAGATCTTGATATTCCAAATATTCTGCCAAAATAATCCACCATGCATTATAAAATAGTGGAAAAACCGTTTTTACCCTGTTAAGTAAGTAATCTTTTTTATCAAATAGTGTTGCGCCTAAAAAATATTCGAGATCAGATGAATAGGTTTGGAAAAAAACGTTTAAATTATCTTTGATCATTTCAAATTTCTGATGCATATATTTGTCTTTTCCATACATTGCAGTATATAATTTATTTTCTTCTCTTTGAGATATACCTCCTTTGATCCATTCCTTTAAAAATGAATCGATGGATAAAAGATAGCACTTATTTTCAGGTATGTATGGCTGCAGTTGGTGGAGTAGATTGAGCGTTAATCCATTTCCAAATAATAACGAATTATATTTCAAATAAACATCTCCTTTGTTAATTCAGTACGTCGTTGCGTCCAGCATAATAAATAAGACTTTCCATACGTTCTTGGCGGGACAAAATGCAGGCAATGTAGTCATCAACAATACGGCGGACAGTATGTGGCATATGTAGAGCATCATAGCGGCTTTCCAATTCAAGGAGGTCCGCATTATCCTGTGCGATATCCGGTTCCATATTGATTTTTTTCATGCTGTGCTTTCTGACAGCTTCTGTTTCAGCACATACCGTGCGTTCTGTAGTATCCAATATAATTTCCTCATTCTTTCCATTTTGATAATCATAGAATACTATACATAGGCATCGACAACAACAAAAATCGTTCGCCGGAGTTCGACGGTATTCGACAAAAAAGGGATCTCCGAAAGGAAGCTCTTTTTTACCTAGCGTAACGGACAATCAGATATTTTTATATTTTGAGCCAATTTATCATAACCTAAGTGTCTGCAATAATTTTCTAGGTCTCTTTTGCTTTGAAGCGAACGAGGTCCGATGATAATTGAACTGATAATATCTTCCATTTTCATCTTTTCTTCCTCTAAGAGTTTGTTCAAATTTAAAACGTATACTTCTTTTATTATGTTGAATGTTTTGTATGAAATATGCGGGTCATCATCCATTATAAAATATGGTGCAATCCGGACTTCTTTTTCAGAAACAAAAGATGGATGCTTATGAACAAAACCACATAGGACCAGATTGTCAATGAACCCGTCTAAGTTGGAAAAACCTCCTAAATTCTCAGTTTTAATATAAGAAGATAATAATTTGTATAATTCATGATCCCTGGTTTCCTGCGTGTAATACTGCTTTCCCATAGTCACTCCATGATAATACAGTAAATTATGTAAAGCTTCTGTATTGAACTCTATTGCAACCCCCCGTCCGTAATCTGCATAACGGTCCCATTGGGCAGCATCATTCAATGCCTGGGATAAACAGAACATAAAAAGATGTTTTTGTGATGTTCTGTCATATATTTCTTTGAATATTTTATCAACATCACATTTGGGGGTTATATTGTTTTGGGTAAGACCGTTCTCAATGTTCTGCTTCAGGTTATCAATAAATCCAATCACTTCTTTTGCATCATTCACATTCGTTGCGCTGCCAAACCAAATTTCTTTTTTATTTAAAATTCCATCCAAGGCTGGAAAAGAAGTATAATGCCATAAAGATTTGCCAATATTTTGAACAAACATATCCGTAGATTTTTTACGATTTTGAATTTCTGTTGAACTGTAATCCATATATAAAATCCTTTCTGCTCTTATGAGCGCTGATTAATGATTATGATTACAGAATACTATATGTAACATCTGCTGACAATAAAGAATATTTTGTATTGTTTTGTATTGCTTATTCAATGCAAAATAATGTATAATAGTGAAATAAATACAAAGAAACCCAAATACACAAAAAAGACATTGCTGGAATATCTTAATGAACTGATGAGGAGAAACACCGAAGAAATCCAGTATAATGTACCGGAATTATTTATTGATGAAGGAGAAAAATGAAATGGCGAACTTTTATGAAACCGTGCTGACTGTATTGAAATCGGACGAGAGGTTTGTGGCTGAAGATGGAACTTTTTTGCGTAATGCTGTTTATGAGGCTGCAATGAAGATGGATAAAGATCTTATTCACCTTCTTCTGGCAAATGATGAGACCAGTACTCGTTTTTTTGTAGAAGTCGATGGCGTAAAAGTCTTTGATAAGATGGGATTTGCCTGGGTTATCAATAATCGACAATTCTTGCCGGATAGTTATACACGGTTTAAGAATAAGATTGGACTTGCTGATGAAAATGATGCACTGATTTCTAATTCAGGTAAGGTTGAGCTTGTTTTTCCATATAAAGACTGTGTACTGGAAGGCGGGCAGACAAAAGAAGATCAAAATCGAAGTGAAATTTTTTACAACGAAATACTGGCTCCTGATACTATAGACAGGCTGCGTTGTCCTAAGGTTCTGTGCAAAGCCAGAAGATATACAGCGTCTGGCGTCGAGAGTAATATTACTTTTAGTGATAAAGACAATTTAATTATTAAAGGAAACAATTTGTTGGCCATGTATTCGCTATTAAAGAGATACCCAAGGCGAATTAAATGTATATATATAGATCCTCCATATTTTTTCAATGAAGCAAAAGAAGCGGATTCTTTCAAGTACAATTCGAATTTTCATCTTTCGACTTGGTTGGTATTTATGAAAAATCGGCTTGAAATAGCAAAAGAGCTTCTTGACATAGGAGGCACTATTTGGATAAGCATTGGTGAAGATGGGATGCATTACCTAAAGGTAATGGCAGATGAGATTTTTGGAAGAGACTGTTTTGTAGGGACGATTCCTCGTCGGATTCGAAATGGAAAATCAGATGTACCGTTTAATCTGTCACAAGATTTTGACTGGCTTCTTTGTTACACGAATGTTGACCGCCGCAATAAAATTGTTGGCAGATCTGTCGAGCGCAAATATTATGAAACAGAAGATTTTCCCGGAGAGCCTTGGAGACTTGCTGATTTAACAAAACAGACAACTGCAGGAGAACGTGCAAATTCTTTTTTTACTATTGTAAATCCTAAAAACGGGGAAAAATATCCTGCCAGTTCAAAACGGACCTGGTGTATTACAGAGGATACATTCGATTATTATTATCAAAAGGGGGCAATTGTTTTTCCTGGTGATTATGATTTCCTCAATATTGGGAAACCATACATGAGAAAATTCAAAAGCGAGGATGATCGTACTGGAAAATTATCCGCAGTTATTTCTGATTTTCAGATTCAAGATTTCCTTAAAACGCTATTTGGAAATGCCAAAAATAAGGATGGAAATAATGAAATAGATGCAATGTTTGGACGCGAAGAGTTTGACTATGCAAAGCCCGAAAATCTTATTAAGGCAATTCTTGAAGTATCAACCAGTGAAGGTGACATTATTCTTGATTTCCACCTTGGTTCAGGAACAACGTGTGCTGTCGCTCACAAAATGGGACGTCAGTATATTGGCGTAGAACAGATGGATTACATAGAAGCAGTATCAGTAGAAAGGTTAAAAAAGGTCATTGCTGGAGAGCAAGGTGGAATATCAAAAGATGTCAATTGGCAAGGCGGTGGTTCTTTTGTTTACTGCGAATTGGAAAAACTGAATCAGATGATTGTGGAAGATATAGAAATGGCTACTACGGCTACTGCCTTATCCGATATCTATAAAAGGATGGTAAAGTCTGGATTTATCTGCTACAAGGTAAATCCGGCTGATATTGATATGGCTGCGGATGATTACGATGCACTATCATTAGATGATAAAAAGCGATTTTTGATGGAAATTCTGGATAAGAATCTCTTATATGTAAACTACTGTGATATTGATGATGAGGAATTTGATATATCTGACGATGATAAGGTATTTACAAGAAGCTTTTACAGGGAGGGATAAAAGATGGCATTTTTATACGAAAAAATAGATGCCTTACGTGAATACGGGAGCAGTGCAATTCTGCCATCCTATATTCCAGAAAATCTGAATCCAAATTTCGAGCTACGCCCATATCAGAAACAGGCATTTGAAAACTTTATAACGCATTTTGAAAGCAAAAATCACCCAAAACCTATGCAGGTGCTTTTCCACATGGCAACGGGCAGTGGTAAAACATTAATTATGGCGGGTTTGATGCTGTATCTCTACAAACAGGGATACCGAAATTTTCTGTTTTTCGTTAATCTTTCGAACATTGTTGAGAAAACAAGGGAGAATTTCTGTAATTCGGTTTCGGCAAAATATCTCTTTGCTAATGAGGTTGTATTAGACGGGGAACGTGTCCGTATTAATCAAGTATACAATTTTCAGTACGCAGATCCGGATGCTATAAACATTTGCTTTACAACTACTCAGGGACTTCATATGGATATGTGGCAAGCCAAGGAAAATGGTATGTCTTTTGATGATTTCGAGGAGCAAAAAGTTGTACTGATTTCTGATGAAGCACATCATTTGAATGTTGAAACAAAAAAGAAAATGTCCTCTGAAGAAGAATCAAGCTATCATTCATGGGAACGGACTGTAAAGACTATTTTTGATCGGAATGCCGATAATATTTTATTGGAGTTTACGGCTACATGTGATCTTGAAAATTCAGCGATTCGTGCAGCATATGAGAACAAAATCATATTTGATTATGCTTTGGCTAAATTTTATAATGATAAATATTCCAAGGATATCATCACATTACGTTCCGATTTAACTATCATGGAGAGGGCTTTGCAGGCACTTGTCCTTAGTCAATATCGATTGAAGGTGTTCCAGGATTATCGTCTTGGAATTAAACCTGTTGTTTTGTTTAAGGCTGCAAAAATTGCCGATAGTAAGGATTTTATGTCTAAGTTTATTGAAGTGGTGAAAAAGTTGACAGGAACACAGCTGAAAAACATTTCTACTACTGTTAACAATGATGTCATGCATAGAGCTTTTTCTTACTTTTCTAATAATGGTATTTCTTTTGATACACTTGCAGCAGAACTTCGTGATGATTTTTCCGAAGAACATTGCGTTTCTGTAAATGATGATAAGGATGCCATACAAAAACAGCTCCTTTTGAATTCACTTGAAGATGCGAATAATCCTTATCGGGCAATTTTTGAAGTAAAGAAGCTTGATGAAGGTTGGGATGTTTTGAATCTGTTTGATATCGTCCGTCTTTATGAAACAAGACAGTCTAGCGGTAAAAAGATATCTCCTGTTACTATGGCGGAAGCACAGCTAATTGGACGTGGTGCAAGATATTGTCCGTTTCAGATTAATGATGAGCAACCGAAGTTTCAGAGAAAATATGATGATGATGTAGATAATGAGATGCGTGTCTGTGAGACACTCTATTATCATTGTCAAAATGATCATCGCTATGTGACGGAATTACATAATGCTTTGCGTGAGATTGGACTGGACACTGACAAAATCGTTCAGCGTGAATATATCCTTAAGGATGAATTCAAAAATACCGATTTGTATCGGCAGGGATTGATTTTCTTAAATGACAGAGAAGTAAAAGACAGAAAGAATGTGCATGGTCTTACTCCAACTGTCCGGGATGGCATTTACCGATTTCAAGCAGCAACAGGAGCCTCTGGTATAGACTCTGTTATGAGCGAAACAACACAGGGAACAGATCGAGTTTTCGATTTAAAAACAGTGCATATGACAATCGGAGAAATAGCAGATATCAATTATGCAGTTGTTAATAAAGCACTCATGAAATATCCGATTTTCAAATTCAACACGTTACACTCTTATTTTCCAAATGTAGTATCTACAAGACAATTTATTACAGATAGTGAATATCTTGGGGCTGTTCGTATAGATATTCAAAGTAAAGATGAGAGCCTTTCAATGGAGACGCTTTACGGAGCCGTTTTCTATGTCCTCGGGAAAATAGCTAGTTCCATTTCTGGCATTGAGGAAACATACCGTGGAACAAAGACATTCAATGCAAGAAAAATTCGAGATGTTTTTCGGAATAAAACAGTCAATTACACAGATCCTCATGATGGTGGAATTGGAATATCACAGAATGATTCATCAGTGAAAGGCGAATGGAAAATCGATCTTACTACAGAAGATTGGTTTGTTTATACCGACAACTATGGAACATCGGAAGAAAAAGCCTTCGTTGCGTATTTCCGTGGATATGTTGCTGAGTTAAGAAAGGTGTACGATCGCATCTATCTTATCAGGAATGAGCGAGAATTCCATATTTATTCGTTTGAAGATGGAGAACGGTTTGAGCCAGACTATGTTCTTTTCCTGCAAAGCGACAAAACAGATGGATTTGAGCAACTTCAGATTTTTATTGAACCGAAAGGCTCACAACTTCTTGAAAAAGATGCTTGGAAAGAAAGATTCTTGCTTCAATTAAAAACGGAGGCTGTCCCTGCCACCATTTTTGTAGATGATAATGATTATAAGATATGGGGACTACATTTCTTCAATCAGGAAAATCGCATGAAGGAGTTTGATTCTGAGCTTGCGGCTTTGAGTGGAAAGTAGATCTTTCAGTTATTACATACTTTTCAACAATAACCATACATTTTAGGATTCTGAGTGGGAATTCCCTAAATATATAAAAGAGCGTAAAGTAGACTATAGAGAGGAAGGATGACACAATGCCAAGACCCAAAAAAGATAATCATCCTCTTTCCATGAGGATAGACAAAAATATATACGAACGTTTGAACCAGTATTGTGAAGATTCTGGACAGACAAAAACAATGGCCATTGAAAGAGCCGTAGTCTCCTATATGGATGATTATTATCAACAGAAAGATGCACTTAAAAAAATGAAATGATAGAACGCCAGCCGGACAAACAAGGCTGGCGTTTTTAATATATGTCATATACGGCATATGATTTATGCCGATAACGGCATTTCATTTTGTATTATGCCGGATGTGACATTTTACGATTGCAATAATTCCATTTCTGACATTGATGAAAGAAAGAGCCATCGCTGCGGATGGCTATTTTTCAAGATTTGTTCTGTTTTTTTCTGTATCTTAATTCGTAGCTGTAAGCTCGCTTTATGAAGCGAGACACTGCAGATTGTGGTGTGAATTTCCAAGTATCCCACATATTTTTTCGTACTTTTTTCTGTGGTGGCGTTATATTTGCCGGTTTTAGACTCGAAAGAAAAATATATGCAAAACGATGGGGTTCATATCCTCTTGATTTGGCAAATTTACGCAGTTCGTCCTCCAAATGAATAGGAAATAGGCTGCGAAATTCCGGTATTGAAAAATATGGTCCGCAAAAATCAGGTTGTTCATGCAGTATGGATTCCATTTCCAATAAGAATTTATCTAGTCCGTCGATCTGGCAATTTTGGAGCCCAAGCAGGTAATTAAAGGTTGCATTACAAATTTTCTCAATAGGATTGAAAGAATTATTCGTTAGTTGCTCAAGAGCGGCTTTGAGTTCAGCCTGTTTTATTAGAAGGATATTTTTGTAAGCTGAATCTTTTTTTACACTATTTTCCAATACGTTAAGTAGCTGAAATTTATCGAAATAGTACTTGGCAGTCGGAAAGAGGTCTTTCAATATCTGATATAGTGAATAATTTGCCGGCATACACACGGATAGCTTGTTTTGAATAAACGCAGATTTTCCAAGCTGCTGCAATTTTTCAAAATCATTGCCTACACAAATATCATAGATCGATTCTGCGTCAGGTGAACAGTTTAGGCAAAATGTTAATGTGGTTGTTTTATACGGTACTGCTACAAACCACAGATATGAAAATTTGCTGGGATATTCAGGAAAACAGTGTTTCTTCTGAGCCCATGGCAACAACAATTCTAATGCATGTTTTGATGCATTTTTGCCAAGCGGATATTTAGATTGTAGAAACTCAAACGTACATGACAGATCACAAAAATCCTGATGTAAAGCAGAAAATGCCGCGTCTGTATAATCGTCTGCAACGGTTTCAAATGCTTCTTCTCTTATTATTCCATCATTGTCTTTATACTTAGGGATGCGGACTGAGACACGAACTATTTTCTCGTTGTCATCAATATCATAGACACTGTATTTGGTATATGAAGTATATCCGGCAGGCGTCATATTTGTAACAGTACGCGGAACCTGATAGTATTCGCATCGTACATTGTCAGAAATGGAAGATGCGCACCGCTTGGGTTCAATCTTTTTGAACTTTAATAAATCACTGTATTTCAGATATCTATGCATTGCCTTCCCTTTCCTCCAATATCGACAGCAGACGAGTATTAAAACAAATATCGACCGTAGACGAGTAATAAAACAAATATCGACAGCAGACGAGTAAAAAAATGAAAATATCGACCGTAGACGAGTAATAAAAAATTGTGGAATTAATGATACTAGGCGATACTATTCGTAACGGTACCGCATTACTGATAACACATTAATTATACAGCAGATATATTTACATGGAAAGGGAAATTATGCGAAATTGCGAACATTTGATCGATTTAAAAACGGAACAATATTGGGCTAATGAAGAAAGAATCTGGAAGGTGCTGAATAGCATGACTACTAGGGAAATAGCCTTGTCACCTGTTGGAACTATTGCACAGGAGGCCGGCGTTGGAAGAAATACGCTGTACAAGCACAGGGAAGCATATCGCTATATTGTGGAATGCCGCCGAAAAGAGGCTGAACGAATGCAGTTAATCTCTGAAAGGAGGAGGCAGGATGATTAGAATAGTGTCATGGAACACAGGGACAAGCGATCAGTTTACAGATTTCTTTTATACAGCAAAAGCTGATATATTTTGCGTTCAGGAACTGCAGCTTCCGGAAATCCAGTTCATGGGATTCAATCCATCGGGCTACTATTCTTACTGGAACTGGAAGAAGAAAAACAAACAGCTTGGAACTGCAGTTTTTACAAAATTAAAGCCGCTATCATGCACTTGGGGAATCGGATCTGGATTGGATAAGGAAGGCCGGTCCATGGTCATTGAATATAACGGGTTTTATCTGGTCAATGTGCTCACTCCGCAATCCTCATGCAAATATGACCAGGTGCGACTGGAATGGGATATACAGTTTTCGCAGTATATTCAAAAGCTGATGAAAAAGAAACCCGTCATATTGTGCGGCAATCTAAATGTTGCCCACCAGCCGATTGATGTATCGAACAGCAGTTATGATGGAATTTGCTGTACGAAGCCTGAACGGATTGGAATAGACCATTTGATCGAGCTGGGAATGGTGGATACATATCGCTGCTGTTATCCATTGTCCAGGGAATATACATGGCATGACTATGATCTTTCGATGAGATTAGATTACTGTCTGATCTCCAATAATCTGCAAGTTGAATTAGTAAATAGTACGATAAACAGTGACTTGGAGGCAGCACATAGACCGATTGAAATTACGCTTTCGCTGGAAGCCCCAGATACAGTTCCTGTAATACCTGTGAATCCGTATATGTTGCTGTATTTTGCAAACAAACTGCCTAAACCATTGGAGCTAATGAATGAGTAAAGTTGTGCCTTTTAATTCAAAAGAAAGCGAACGAAAAAATTATGTATTCAAAAACCGAGCAGTTCGGATTCCAGCAGAAAACCTTCTGTTTCCATGTATAGGACTGTATCACCAACAGACGGATATATTAGTGGCCTTTCCAGGGTATGAACGATGGTACCTGCAGTTATCCAGAACATCTGCACAGAGAAGTCCAACTTTACAGAAAAAGGCATTTAATATCTGTTCATTTCTGAATTTCCTATTATGGCATACGGGTTGTGATTCTATAAATGAAGTTACAGTTGAGAACTTAAGGGATTTCCTAATTGATTTCCGAGAAACAGCGGATGGGGATCAGCGGGATCCTGCCAGTTGGGAAAAAGGAATTTCAGATGTTTACAGTTTTTTAGAAACATATCAGAAAGCCAACCCTCAACTGCAATACGCATATACGGTAGACAATCTGATTACGATTACTGCAGTCCGTAATATGGGTTCCGGACGTAAAGCGGTGATTAAGGAAACAAACAAATTCTTTGTAAAACCGCCTAAAAAGTCAAAGAAAAAGAACCGCTATTTGTTGGAGGGATATTTAGATTTATTGATTTTCGAAGCCCGAAAATATGATCCGATGATTGCACTTGGAATTGCTCTACAGGCATATGGCGGTCTTAGAGAAGGCGAGGTTGTAAATCTTACAAGAAGTAGTCTACAGATGATTGATACCGGATTCAGTCATATTGGAGATATCAAGATCAATTTAATGGATGAGGCTGACTTTGCAAAAAATTATCAGGGGAAATGTGAATTCGGTCATATAAAAAAATACCGTATACAGCAGATCTATCCTGATTTTATTCCACAGATCATGGAACTTTACAATGAACATGATTCTTTACTGGAACTAAAAAAAATTCAGAGTAGTTCTGACAGTCCCCTTTTTGCAAACAGTCAGGGAAAACCGATGACCGTAGACAGCTATTGTGGACGAGTTGAAAAACTTTTCCGAGACAATTTTGTACCTGCACTGAAAAAAACATGTATTTCAGATGGTTCATGGGCTGAACATGCTCCCTTCATAGAGGCATGGGAAGACAAAATCTCTCCTGATGGTAAAAAAATCAGGGGAGAATTCCCAGGATGCCATATGTTCCGGCATTGGTTTACGATGTATCTGTTGGGACATACAAATCTTACCCATGACGAGATTGCGCATGTATGGCGTGGCGACAGCAGCTCCGAAGCTATGGATGCATACATACATGTCAATGCTGAAATGATCAATCTTTATCAAAATGCGGTGTTTACTTTTCAGCAATCAATTTTGGAGGAAATTTTATAGCAGTGGAATACTACAGCATACAGAAGGCATGTGAAAAAGCAGAAGTTACTAAGACTCTTATAAAAAGAATGATTCGCGAAAAAAAATTTTCTTTATGCGATGGAAAGCTTCCGGCAGACGCAGTTGACAAAGTAATGGTTGAAAATAAAGCATATATAAGCTTAGGAGAGTACTCTTCTGAGCATGACTGTGGAAAGTTTCATGGAAAGACGGCAAAGGACCGGAATAATCTGTTGGATTATCTCGAAGAAAATGAATTCTTTGGTATTGAAATTATTACACCAAAGGAATTGCTTATCGGAAATGAAAAGGATATTTTGTTTTTCAGACGCTCTGATGTAATTTTTCTTGATCAAAAGCTGCAGATTTTTTTTCGGGAATATGGTCTGACAGAAGAAAAAAAGATCCGGGTGCTACTGAAAAATTCAGAGAAAACAGATACATCTGAATATTTAAGAAAATATCTTTCAGAAGCCTTTTTCGAAAAAGCTGCCACGCCTTCTGTAACTGAATTTGTGCGCTGTATGCTGCAGATGCCGGATCTCTCAAAACTGACCGATGAACATGTGGCGGAATTGTTGAAGCAGCCAATGTATGCTGCCACAAAAGAGCTCATTGTTAATTTTTTAAATTATGTAAAACGGAAACGAAAGGTAAAATACAACGTATTTACAAAGGTTAAAGCAGAACGATCCGGGAGCATTCCGGCATATCAGGATGATACCTATCTTACTATGGCAACCTATATTTTCAACGCTGATTATATAGCAGACCATAATATGATCGAAAAAGCACTGGATAATCATTTGTATGCGGAGATGTGGCTGTATCTTGCGATATTTTTCTGTTGTGGCTGGCGGGCACAGGATGTCTGTAATGGATGGCAGTATCTGAAATTATATAAAAGGACATTATTTGGAATCCGCACCGATACTCTATATAACGATATTTTGGAAGATAATCTGCCTGATGAGATTTATATACAGGTGTGTAAATACTCTCTTGGGGCTATAGACCAGTCAGGCCGGCTTCCATCAAAAACAGCAAATAGAAACCCCAGTCCCCTGAAGGCTGTTATTACACCGGGCTTATATACCTTTTATGGTCTCCTGACACTGATTGCAGAAACACATATGATTAAGTCAGGTGACGGATATATGAAACCTCAGAGAGCGTCTGTATACCAAAATAAAATAAACCTGAGGGATTTCTTCGGAAAATCCATGTGGGATATTCTTGGAGGACAAAATATACAGTCACGCCGTTTAAACAAGGATTTCCTTCAGGGAATCGAGAAAACTGCCCGAGAACAGGGATGTGGCGGTGTTATGGCATCTGCTGTTGCATCTTACGCCCGCAATCATACCAGCCTGAGTACTATCCGGACTTACTTGCAGGATCATAGACTTACAGGGGAAAATGCTGATATGGTGCTTTATTACATGATGGAACGTGGTGTTTTTGGCTTTGAACTGTATCAGACACTGATCACTGCGTATCCAGATGCCATGAGAAGATTGACTCTTAAAGAGCAGAATCAAGTTATAGAACAGATGAACGTTACTCCGTTACAGTTGGAAGAGGCAGAATCCGGTGCCCGGTTTATGCTGGTTATACAGAATGAATTTAAACATGGAAATGATACTGCCGTAGTGCAGATGCTTAAGAGTATGTATGAAATAACGCAAAATCGTGGACAGGGAAAAGATCAGGGGGTGTACTGCCTGCTTCGGTCAGAGAAAATGGCATGTCAGCATGCTGAATGGGATTCCTGTCTGGCAAACTGCTGTCCTTATCTCGTATTCACGAAAATAGGGTATCTTCCATTGTTACAGATCTTGTTGCAGTATCAAACAGAAGCCAAGAATGGAAATAAAAAAGCAAAAAATATCCTGCAGCAAATATTAATTCCACGCTATCAAAAAATTCTTAATCAGTTGATGAAGGACATGAATATGTCTCAGGAAGACAGAAATGGATTAAAACTGCTTATGAAGGAGACCTTAAATGGATAATCTGTTAAGAAAAATAGAAGTCAATGAAGATATCGTCATATACAAAGAAAACCAGTACAAACCGGAAGAAATGCCTCTTTATATGAATAGCTTTCAGGAATATATCCAGAAAGGGATAATAAAGGGCAAGTTTGAAGATAATCTCTGGATTGGCACATCTGGCATTAAACGCACAGAGATAGAATTTAATTTTTCTGAATACCGGTACAAAACGCATACAGGAAAACTCCTGAGATGTACAGCTCACAAAATAACAGAAATTCTGAAGTGCTATACAGTCAGTATTTTTGGAGTTTACATATGGAGGACAATAGCCCTACGAGTCAAAACTATTCGGGAATTTCTTACGGGTTTCGGAGATATGAACTACAGAATCAAAGACATAGAAGAAATATACTTGATTGAATTCCTTGGCTTTATAGGAATCACAGAGACAGAAACTGACAGAATTCTGTCACAAATACCAGTTGTTGCTACTGCTCCGGCAAAGCAAAGGAAACTAGAACATATGATAAATTATCTGGCCTTGGATAATGAACTAACGGACCTGTATGACTCAGAGGTGTCAGATATAGAATTTATCAAATGGTTTCCATTATATTTTTGGTGCAAAATATCATTCATACTGCCTATGAGGGCTACCGAAACACTTGTTACACCATATGACTGCATACAACTCAGAAACGGTGATATCTATTTGCGTATACGGCGGACAATGCTGAAAAAAGGAGCAAGAAAGGTCTTTTATGATATTGATAAGGATTACCGGATTTTCGAGTATAAAATACCAGAAATAAAATGTATTAAACAAATAAAAAAATATCAGGAACTTACAGCGGATCATCAAAGGCGCTTTTTATTTGATTATAGTAATCTGTCAATCAATAAGATATTATCCCTTCCCCAATTTAACCAGCTAATCACAGATTTTTTTCAGGAATATCTGATTGGAAACCACAAATATGATTATGCAAGATTTGCAACAGGAGTCGAGGACTTTATCCCAGTGACAGCCGGAGACTCAAGACCTATTGCTATGAGTAATCTGTACTATCAGGACAATAGCGCGGACATCTGCCGACAACTGGCTGACCACATGCACCTGACAACTTCGGAAGGTTATTATACAAACGTCTCAAACACTGTACTGGCAACTTCAATCATGGATCTGCAGCGGAAAATTAATCAAGGGTATCAACAGACAGAAAAATATGAAAACAGCTACAAAAAAGCATCTTACCAGTTACGGCCCACTTCGATATGTTCTTCTCTCCATCAGCCTTTTCTGACAGGTGATATCTCAGACTGTGTAGCTGAAGACCATCTGGAGGAATGCCTTGGATGCAGATATTACACACCAAGCGAAGCTGAATTAGAAACTGCTTTAAATACAAGGAGAAAGCGTTTGGATGATGCAAGCAAGATAGTCTTGGAATGTATTTCCGACAATTTCAGTAAAAAAGGCATTGATTACGAAAAAGTATTCCTAGACGCGCATACAGGGATTACCCGTTATCGGACAGCCACAAGAGAAAAAGCACAGGAGGAATTTATAAAATGGCAAAGAAGCAAAAAATAGATAATGATTTGCTGTTGGAAGCTGTTGTGAAATATGCAGATGTCTGCAAAAGAAAAATTAAATATAAGGAATTGGCAGAATGGTCAGCAGCCAATATATCAGGTTTGGAGGACGTAAAGGATTATATGTTCTCAAGATCAATGGTAGAGACAGATCCGATCACGGGGAAGAAAAAACAACGGGAACGTCCCTGTACCGTTCGTATAAAAGAAATTAATGCTTCCCGGACAGTTTCCGCAGAAATTTCCAGAAATGTTCTTATACAGGCGTCAAATGCCGAAACGTTCATGTCGTTACCAAGAGCCGAACAACGCAGGGCTATTCTTTCTACCAGAGAACAGGTGTCATCATTAAGCAAAAGGAATGTTTATCTGGAACGTGAAAATAAGAGGGTTGCTGCTGAAAACACGGATTTGAAAGAGATTTCAGCTGAATTGGAGTCAAAGCTGCTATCTATTGCCGAGAACTATGAGTTGTTAAAAGCGCAGGCAAATTATATGCGGAAGTTTACAGATGCAAATCAGAGGAAACAAGCGTTGGAACAGATCGGAATCACAGAAGATGGATTCCAATTGTTGCTCAATCGGGAATCCTTGCAGATTGAAGAAGCATTTTCTTTCGGGAAAGCAATCAAAAAATTTCAAAAAGCTGCCGAGCAAACAGAAGAACCACCGTGTACTCCTTATGAAAGCGATTCTTTGACAGATGATATTATGAAAGGATTGGATTTTTAGTGAATAACAGAGTTTCAGAAATTCCAGATCTGCTGCAAAAATGGAACTATGAGAAAAATACAATACCACCTGATCGGATAACGACTGGGAGCGGAAAAAAAGTATGGTGGTTGTGTCTGAAGGGGCATTCCTACATAGATTCTGTAAAACATCAGGCATCTGGACGTAAATGCCCTGTATGCGCTGGAAGGCAAATCCTTCCAGGTATTAATGATTTGGAATCTGTTCATCCGGAATTAATGACAGAATGGGATTTTGATAAAAATAAGATATGTCCTGATACAGTTTCTTCAGGTTCCAATAAAAAAGTATGGTGGCTCTGTCCTAAAGGACATTCCTACTCGGCACAGATCATTTCCAGAACCAGAGGACGAGGCTGTCCTGTATGTGCCGGGAAAACAGTTGTGCCCGGTGTGAATGACTTGGCTTCAGTTGCTTCGGAATTAATAAAAGAATGGGATCACGAAAAGAACATATTGCTTCCATCACAAGTCACGTCGGGCTCAAACAAAAAAATCTGGTGGATTTGCAGCCAAGGGCATTCGTGGCAGGCAACTGTTAAAGCCAGAACTGCTGGAAACGGCTGCCCAATCTGTTTCAGGAATAGGCCGTCTCCGAAAAGAATTCAATTACAACAGGTTTTTGTAAAGTATCCACAAATGCAACAGGAGTATGACTATGAACAAAATACAGATGTTACAGACATAACGGTGCAAACGAAATTATGGTGGAAATGTCAGAAAGGACATATCTGGAAGGCTACAATATCTAACCGAAAAAGAGGCTGCGGTTGTCCTTACTGTAATAATAAACTTGCAACTGCAGAAAGAAACCTTGCGGTCTGCTATCCTGACAGGCTGGAATTTTGGGATTGGGAGAAAAATAATATGTCACCATATGAGTTGCTTCCAAATTCAGAAGCATATGCACATTGGAAATGTACTCAGGGGCATGAATGGGAAATGTCCGTTAACTCTGCAACTGATCGGGAGAAAATGACTTGTCCGTATTGTTCTGGACGGTTACCAATTCCAGGGAAAACAGATCTGGCAACGCTGGAACCTGAAATTGCTGCTGAATGGGATTATACAAGAAATCTACTCTTACCAAGTAATGTAACCAGAATGTCTGGAAAAAAAGTATGGTGGATATGCAATGAAGGCCATTCATATAAAGCCCGAATTTATAATCGGTCAAAAGGAAAAGGATGCCCGGTTTGTGCAGGAAAGAAAGGAAATTCTATATGGTAAAACAGATGATTACAGAATGCGAATGTTTATATGCACAATGGCATCCTACAAAAAATGAAGGTCTTAATCCAGCTAAAATATCTGTTGGATCTAGCCGAATTGTATGGTGGTTTCTGCCTTACGATGATCCTCGTACAAAAAAACATTTTGATTTTAAATGGCAGGCTTCTGTAAAATCCAGGACAAAACAAAAATGCGGCTGTCCATTCTTGACAAATAAACGTTTGTGGAAAGGCTATAATGACTTAGAGACGCTTCATCCAGATCTTGCATTGGAATGGAATGTTGAAAAGAATGGGATGGAAGCGAATGAGGTAATTGGCCAGTCCTGCCAGAAATACTGGTGGATACAATATTACGATGACGAATTTACAGGAAAAAGATTTTGTTTTGAATGGGAAGCCAGCATAAACCACAGGGCCAGTGGAGAAGGAAATCCGTATCTGGCTGGAAAACTTATATATCCGGGATTCAACGATCTGGTTACCAGATACCCGGAAATAGCTTCGCAATGGCATCCAACTAAGAATGATACTTTGACTCCGGATCAGGTTTTTCCCAAAAGCAACCAGACCGTATGGTGGTACCAGAAATATTATGATCCGGTATTAGACCGGGAATTTGAATTTGAGTGGAAAACCTCAATTTCAAGCCGCACATCTAAAAGTTTAGGCTGCCCATTTCTGTCTGGGAAAAGCATATGGCCGGGATTTAATGACCTGGCAACCAGGTTTCCCAGTGTGGCAAAAGAATGGGATTATGGAAAAAATGGGGATCTTACGCCTGAACAGGTAATGCCATTCTCCATGACAAAAGTATGGTGGATAATCAGCTATACGGATCCCGATACAGGAAAAACACATACATTAAGTTGGCAGGCAGCTATTGCGAGTCGGACAAAGGGAATCGGCTGTCCATACTTTTCAAATAAAAAAGTACTTAAAGGATTTAACGATCTGGCTACAACGCATCCACATCTTGCAAAACAATGGCATCCAACGAGAAACGGAAATCTTTCTCCGGAAATGGTATCGTATGGAAGTGGTCAGACAATATGGTGGTATCTGGAATACCACGATAACGATTTGGACAAGACGTTTCAGTTTGAGTGGAAGGCTTCTGTCAATGCAAGAACCAGTAATGATACCGGATGTCCATATTTAATGAATAAGGCAGTATGGAAAGGATATAATGACCTTCAGACAAGGTATCCGGAAATAGCCATAGAATGGGACTATGAAAAGAACGGGGATTTAACGCCAGATCAAATAGCTGCAGCCTCAAATATGGAGGTCTGGTGGAAAGTACCATATACAGATCCGCTGTCTGGGAAAACTTTCTATTTTTCATGGAGGTCAAGAGTCAGTAACCGCACTATATTACGAGCAGAATGTCCGTATCTGACCAGCACGGCATTGTATCCGGGATTCAGCGATCTTGCGTCCAGGTATCCGGAAGTAGCAGCTCAGTGGCATCCGACAAGAAATGGAGAACTCAAGCCAGATCAAGTTTTTCCATTTGATAAGCGGAGCGTGTGGTGGCTGTATCCGTATGATGATCCTCAAACAGGGCGGCATTTCGATTTTGAATGGAAAGCAACTGTGGCAAAAAAAGTAGAAAGTAAATCTGTCTGTCCATATCTGACAAATGATGCGGTGTGGGCAGGATACAATGATCTCGCGACTACACATCCAGAAATAGCTACTCAGTGGCATCCGACGAAAAACGGGGAACTTACCCCTCAAATGGTAACCTATGGAAGCAATCAGCTTGTGTGGTGGCTGTATCCGTATGATGATCCTCGGACAGGACGACATTTCGATTTTGAATGGTCTGGCACGGTAGCGGTAAGGGTGGAAAGCAGACATGTCTGCCCATATCTTACAAATGATGCAGTATGGCCAGGCTACAATGATCTCGTAACTACATATCCAGAAATAGCTGCTCAGTGGCATCCCGAAAAAAATGGTGAACTCAAGCCAGATCAGGTGACCGCTGGAAGTAACCAGCTTGTGTGGTGGATGTATTCGTATGATGATCCCGAAACAGGGAAACATTATAATTTTGAATGGATGCAGGCTATCGTTATGAAAGTAAAATATCCAAATAATTGTCCGTATCTAACAGGACGGGGAGTATGGCCAGGATATAATGATCTTCAAACTTGTTATCCAGAAATTGCTGCGCAGTGGTCAGATAAAAACCGTCTTTCAAGTCCAGATGTTATATATAAGTTTTCACATAGAAAAGTATGGTGGTGCTGTCCTGTATGCGGAACGAACTGGAGAACTTCAGTTAATAGTCGGGTCGTTCAAGGAACCGGGTGTCCTGTGTGTGCAAAGAACAATAGGCATATATTTTTTAATTAATAATAAAGAGGCTTCTCATTTACATAAGGTAACGGAGAGGCCTCTTCTTAAATTGTATTCAATTTTCTGACAAATCAAAAAACGACGTTATGGGGGGAAAAAATTTTTTCTGTTCCGGATGCAAGATTGGAAAACGGCGCACGTGTCAATGTAGTTGTTTATCCGGTAGCGTTAAATGGTCCGATCCTGACGATCCGGCGTTTTCCTGACGATCCGATAACTATGGAAAAGCTGATTTCTTTGGGTAGTATTACAGAGGAATGTGCACAATTTCTGAAAAAACTGGTGCAGGCCAGATATTCCATTGTGATCGGTGGTGGTACAGGCAGCGGAAAAACAACCTTTCTTGGTGCTGTTGCGGAATATATCCCGAAAGATGAACGACTGATCACAATTGAAGATAATGCGGAACTTAAGATCCGAGGAATTGACAATCTTGTGTGTCTGGAAGCAAAGATGGCGAATATGACAGGGGCTGTATCTGTAACAATTCGTGATCTGATCAAATCGGCTCTTCGAATGAGGCCGGACCGGATAATAGTCGGAGAAGTACGAGGCGGAGAGGCCATGGATATGCTGCAGAGTCTGAATACTGGCCATGATGGGAGTCTTTCCACACTTCATGCAAACAGCAGCCGTGATATATTGTCCAGAATTGAAACAATGACACTGATGGGAATTGATCTTCCGCTGGAAGCAATACGGCGACAGATTGCATCAGGGGTGGATATTCTGGTACATCTCGGACGTATGAGGGACAGAAGCAGAAAACTGCTGGAAGTTACAGAGGTGTGTGGATTCCAGAACGGAGAGATTCAGACCAGACCTCTTTACCGTTGGGAAGAAGGAAAAGGGCTTGTAAAGGCCGGAGAACTTTTACATCGTGAAAAAATGGAACGGGCGGGAATCAGATTATGAAAAAGCAGAAAGGAAAGAATCAGAAATGGGAATTTACGAGGAAAGATTACAGGAAGTATCAATTTACGGTGAAAGAAGCAGCGAAATATCTTCTGGAAGGAGCTGTCATCTGCGCAGCAGTCGATTATCTGTTTTATCAGAGCCTGCTGGTACTGCTGTTTATGCTTCCCCTGCCGGTACTTTTTCTGAAAATACAGAAAAAGAAATGCATTGTTCGCCAGAAAAGAAATCTGAATTATCAGTTCCGTGATGCACTGACGTCCATGAATGTGGCGGTGCAGGCAGGGTATTCCGCAGAAAACGCGGTACGTGCTACAGTGAAGGATCTGGCAAGACTTTATGAAAAAGGAAGTGATATTCTGGATGAATTCCGCTATATCGAAAGTCAGCTGCGTTTAAGCGTTCCGGTTGAAGAATTATTTCTGGACCTGGGAAAGCGCAGTGGAGTGGAAGATATTGAAAATTTTGCGGCAGTATTTTATACCGCGAAACGGACAGGAGGAGATATGACACAGGTGCTTCAGAAAGTAGCACGAATGCTTGGAGACAAGATTGAAGTTAAAAAAGAAATTGAGGCAACACTGGCTACAAAAAAAGCAGAACAGATGGTTATGAGCATTATGCCGGCAGGAATCATCTGTTATCTGAAACTGACATCGCCAGGATTTCTGGATGTGCTTTATGGAAATCCTTTTGGTATCTGTGCAATGACAGTATGTATGGGGATCTATGGGTTGTCATACTGGCTGGGTGTGAAAATTGTAGATATAGAAGTGTAGGTGTGTGAGATGTGGGTACATATTGTGATATTTATGGTTATTCTGGGGGCAGTTCTTGCCGGAAAACTGGGGCGGCTTCCGCCATGGGCAGAAAATACGGAAGGACAGAAACTTTTTATCCTGGTGGCACTTGCCGGAAACATCGTCGGAATGCTCCTGACATTACAAAGTGGAGGAGGCACGGTGTATTCATCCGGTTACCGTATGGAAAAAGAGGAGACAGGTGCTTACGAAGAGAAATTCATAGTATCTGTAGACGGAAAAGAATCTGGTTCTCTGTATGTACAGGTACCGGAGAAAGAAACGGAAGATACCGGAGAAGAGACAGAGCCGGAAAAAGAACTGAGCGAAGAACAGCAGCGCGAGAAAGAACTGCAGGATATGATCGCACAGTATAACCAGAAAAAGAATGATCCGGAATATTATTATCTCCCGGATACGTGGAATGGAAAACATCTGGAATGGGAGCAGCCGAAAGATACGAAAGGAAATCTGATCGCCGCACTTGGCCTGGTAGCCGCACTTGCGGTGGTAATTGGCAAAGAGAGGGAAAAGCAGACTGTCCAGGCAAAAAGAAAAGAGCAGATGCTGATGGATTATCCCGGTCTGATCATGAAATTTACACTTCTGGTACAGGCTGGTTTAACTGCAAGAAAGGCATTTCAGAAGATCGCTCTGGACTATGGAAAAAAAGAAAATGGAAAAGAGCGGGCGGCTTATGAAGAAATCCGGACAACATGTTATGAAATGGACAGTGGAATTTCTGAGGCAGAGGCATATCGAAGATTTGGAGAGCGATGTGGACAGGTAAAATATAAAACACTTGCAACACTGCTGATCCAAAATCTTCAGAAAGGAAGCAGGCATCTGTCGGATCTGCTGGAAAAAGAATCTGTGGAAGCATGGGAAGAAAGAAAAAGAAAAGCAAGAGTACTTGGCGAAGCGGCAGCAACGAAACTGCTTTTGCCAATGGTACTGATGCTGCTGGTGGTAATGGCAGTAATTATGCTGCCTGCGGGTCTTTCCTTTTATGGAGGATAAAAAAGCACAGGGCAACAGAAATGCGAGGTGACAAATGAAAAATATATGGAGATGTGTGAAAGAATTTGCGATAGAAGAAGATGCGGTAGGAGTTGTGGAAATTATCCTGATTCTGGTGGTTCTGATCAGTCTGGTCGTCATCTTTAAGGAACAGCTTACCGCTCTTGTCAAAAAAATTCTTGCAAAAATCACAAAACAAAGTAATGCAATCTGAGAATAAGAAAAAACGGTAGAATATCCTGACGTTTTGGAAAGGAGAGTACCCTCTTGGTGAAAACAGTGAAAAAGGGCAGTATCACGATTTTTCTGGCACTGATCTTAAGTCTGATCCTGTCTCTTGTAAGCGCAAGTATTGAATCAGTACGCATGTCAGCTGCCAGAACGCAGATCCTGAACAGTATGGATATCGGTCTGTATTCTCTGTTCGGACAGTATGACCGGACACTTCTGGAGGATTATGACCTGTTTGCATTATATGCAGGCGGGAAAGAGGAACCGGATATGGCATCCGTATATGAGAATTTTCAGTCCTATATGAAGCCTGTGTTAAAACAGAACAGCCAGAAACTGGAACTTCTGCAGGGTGGCTTTAACGGATATCGTATGCTGACTGATGGAAACGGCGAAGTGTTTTTTGGGCAGGCGGTCAGATATATGCGTGAAACACTGGGAAGTCAGGGGGTACAGATCCTTCTTGGAAAATTACAGGACCAGGAAGAGAAAACAGAAGCAGCAGAACGAAAAGGAGAGCAGGCGGAAAATGAAGATACAATGAATTCTTATGACTCAGAGATTTCGGATGCTGCACAGAAAAGTGAAGAAGCCGAAAAGAACCAGGAAAATCAGAAAGATTCGGGCGATTTTGGAGATGGAGGAAGCAGTGAAGATTTTACCGGTGGTGTAAACAAAGATGTGGAAAATCCTATTCCTGTGATTCGAAGAGTACGAAAAATGGGACTGATCGATCTGGTAGTTCCGACAGAACGTGGGATTTCAGATGCTGTTACGGACAAAAGAACACTGACATCTGGAAGAACGCTTCAAACAGGAATGCTGATGGATTCCGGCATACAGACCGATAATTCGTACACTTCGGGAATTCTTTTCGGACAGTATCTACTGAAAAAACTGGGAAATTACCGAAAGCCGGCTGCATCAGGGCTGAATTATCAGGTGGAATATATTCTTGGTGGAAAAAACAGTGACAGAGAAAATCTCAAATCTGTAGCTGCAAAACTTCTCCTGATCCGGCAGGGCGTTAATATGGCACATCTATTAGCTGATGGAGGAAAACGAATTCAGCTGGAGACATTGTCACTGGCGATCGCATCCAGCTTTCTGGTTCCGCCGGCAGCTGCAGTGATCGAAGCGGCATTGCTCGTATGCTGGGCTTTTGCGGAGAGCGTACTGGATGTCCGGGAACTTTTTGCGGGCGGTCATGTTCCTCTTGTAAAAAATGCGTCAGACTGGCAGTTGTCATTAAGCAACCTGTCTCACATTCTGGATCATCTGGACACATCGAGGAAAGACTCTAAAGGGGGAATGTCCTATGAAGATTATCTGCGTGTGCTTCTTATTGCCAAGGGAAAGCAGGAAAAGGTGATAAGAGGAATGGATATGATTGAATGTTCGATCCGCGAAAAAGGGAAAAGACCGGGATTTCGGATGGATCACTGTATTGTTGCCCTGGAAGCTTCTGCAGATGTAAAAGCAAATAACAAGAAAACATTTACAGTCACACGACAGTATGCATATGAATAGAAAGAGAGGTGTACAGGGATGCTTTTTCAGAAAGAAAAAGAAGATAAAAATCAGATAAACAGACTGGATCAGAAAAGAGAAAGGCGCTCTCCGAGAAGGTTTTTTCTGCTTTCCCCGATGAGCAGGAAACCACTTTCTGGAAAGGCATCCCTGTGCACCTTTTTGAAAAGGGCAAGTCTTACTGTGGAAGCTGCTCTGGTTCTTCCGATATTTTTGTTTGGTGTGATCACTTTGATCTCGTTTATGGATATTTATAAAGTGCAGACAGAGCATCTGACAGAATTGTGCCAGAAGGCCAAGGAGGCGGGAATGTATGCATATGGAGCTGGTAATTCCGGAGCGGAGAATATCGTATTGCCAGATGTATATTCCTGCCAGCCTGTAGGCGGTTTACTGCCGTTACCAAGGGTCTGGTTCCACAATACAGTAAAAGTTCATGCGTGGACAGGTGTGAAATATGAAGAAGAAAACACGGCGGCAGAAAATCAGCCAATGGTATATGTCACAGAGTCAGGAACTGTATATCACAGAAAACTGGGATGTAGCTATCTGAATCTGTCGGTACAGCAGGTATCAGGATCAGCTGTGAAAAATATGAAAAATACATACGGCGAAAAGTATCAGGCATGTGAACTGTGCAGCCGTGGTCAGGAACCCGCAGGTGTTGTATATATCACAAAAAAGAGCAATCGTTTTCATAACAGAGAAAGCTGCAGTGCATTGAAACGATCTGTCCGTATGGTGAAAGAATCGGAAGTATCCGGAGAAATGAATGCGTGTGGACGTTGTGGATGAGAGGAGAAGCTATGAGCAGAGGCGAAATATGTATGATGGCATTTCTTGGAATTAATACATGGACAGATATCCGGAAAAAAGAGATTTGTTTTCCGGTATTTTGTCTGTTCCTGGTGGGAGGTATATTGTGGAGGATAACAGAAGGAAGTTTGTGGCCGGATGGGCTGATTTCAATGGGAATCGGGATATTTGCCGCAATAATATCTGCGCTCACAGGAGGAGAGATCGGAGCAGGAGACGGTCTCCTTATAATAGCAATGGGGTCTGTGATGACAGCAGGAGAGCTGATCGGAATACTTTTTGCTGCGCTTTTGCTGTGTGGGATATATTCCGGAATTCAGCTTCTCGTGTTAAAAAAACAGAGGGATATTGAAATACCGTTTGTACCATTTTTGCTTGCAGGATATCTTGGAGGTGTATTTTTGTGAAAAAACTGAAAAAAGGAAGTTTTACGTTGGAAGCGGCACTGCTGATGCCGTTATTGCTCACGGTTATTATGAGTATGTTGTATCTGGATTTTTTTGTACATAACAGGGCGTGGTTGACAGCAGCTGCATATGAGGCGGCAGTAAGTGGCAGTATGGAAGGATATAAAAAAGAAGCAAATATATATGAGACAGCGGATATTCAGGGACGGATGCTTGGAAGCCAGGGACTGCCTGGAGGGGAAAACCTGAGTATGCAGACAAATGCGGGAAAAAATGTGCAGGTAACTTATCGTATGGAGATACCGGCAGGGTTTCTCGGACAAAAATGGAATATTACAGTCAGCGGAACAGCGAAACCGTTACGTCCTGTAGGATGGATACGCAGGATAAAGGGAGCGGCAGATGCGCTGAAAGAGGTGAAAAATTAAAATGAGATCAGAATATAAAAGAGATATGAATCATAATTATCTGATACTGACAGGAGAAGATACGATTAATACGGATTCTTATCAGGTGAGGATGATTGTGGCAAATGTGGTACCTGATCTTCTGCAATGCCGTATTCAGGGAATCGATGGAAAATTTATGGTGTATTATGATGTGACTTCCAGACATTCGATGACTGCACTTTTCGAAAACAGAAAAATCGGAATGGAAGAACTTCAGGTAATTCTTGGCGGTTTTATTCAGGTGATGGAAGCGATGTCGGAATATCTTCTGAATCCCTGTCAGCTGATCCTGGAGCCGGAATATATTTATCTGGATGCGGAAAAGAACAATGTTCGCTTTTGCTATATGCCCGGATTTCATGGAGAGATACAGGAGCAGTTTCAGAATCTTGCAGAATATCTTCTTCCAAAACTGGATCATGAGGATGGAAAGGCAGTTATGCTGGGGTACAGTGTATACAGAAGGGCACTGGAGGACAGCTTTCATCTGGAATATATCAAGGAAGAATTGTATAAAGTAAGCAATGGAAATCAGGAAGATTTTGAAGCATATGAAAAAAAACAGGCAACTGTATCAGTACAGAAGGAAGTAACATCGGAGAAAGAACAGGAAGAATTGTGGGATATGGAAAACTGGGAACGGGACTCTGAAGCAGAAGCAGAAAAATCAAAAAAGGCAGGAAAGAGAAAAAAGAAAAAGTCGAAAGAGGATGCAGAAAAGAAAACAGATATAGGGAAAAAAGCAGCGGGATTTGCGGCAGCTGTTCTGGTTCTGCTGGGAGCTGCCATGGGAATGGCAACAGGATACCTGCCCAGGGTAAGCACTGAAATTTTTCTGTGTGGAGTTCTGGGAATAATGATCCTGGGGATGTTATCTTTCTGGCTGATAAAAAGATTTTCCAGGAAAGAACAGGATCTTCCGGCGAAAATATCAGAAAAGAAAAATTCTGTGAAAAAAGATTCTGCATATTCAGAAGAAAAGAATATGGATACGGATATAGAGGAAGGAATAGAAACGGAATGGGAAGAGAAAATGGAAAAAACATCAAAGAAACACGGAGAAAAACAGGAAATGATAAGAGAGGCAGAAGAGGGATTAGGAGAAACCATGGTTCTTACGTCAGGCTTGGTGAAGGGTCCGGCCACACTGGTAAGCCGTGAACCGGGAGAACTGGCAACGATATATCTTGAACAGGAGATTGTTGTGATCGGAAAACTGGAGACAGCATCAGACGCTGTGATCAATATGCCTACGGTCAGCCGGATTCATGCCAAGATCAGAAAAAGAGACGGAGAATATTATCTGACAGATCTGAATTCCAGAAATGGAACATCTGTTAATGGGCAGATGTTGAAAGCTGGAGAAGAACATCTATTGAAAGATGAGGATGAAGTAGATTTTGCACAGGCCCGCTATATTTTTTTGAGATAACAAAGCGAAAAAACAGGGTTTATGTCGTATTATATAGAAGACCGCAGGTTGTTTATATAATGAAAATCTGATAAAATAGTCCAATAAACTGACCACAAACTGGAAATGATTTTCCGGAGATGTTACAGAAAAGAGGACTTAAGTGGAAGAAATAAAAAAAGAACCTGTGACGATATTGCTGATTCTGTTAAATGCATTAATTTTTCTCATTGTAGAGATTACCGGTGGCTCTGAGAATGGACAGCATATGCTGGAATGTGGTGCGGTTTATGCACCTCTGATCTTTGAACAGGGACAGTGGTATCGTATGTTTACCAGCATGTTCCTGCATTTCGGAGCTCCCCATCTGATCAATAATATGTTGGTACTGTTTGTTCTCGGACAACGGCTGGAACCGGTTGTTGGAAAAATAAAATTTATTCTGATTTATATTCTTGGAGGTCTTGGAGGAAATCTGCTCTCTTTGTTTTTTGATATGCAGACAGAAAAATACACATTATCCGCAGGAGCATCTGGTGCGGTATTTGCAGTTATGGGAGGAATGATCTATGTGATAATCCGTCACAGAGGAAAAGTTTCAGATCTGACCATAAGACAAATGCTGATCATGGCTGCGTTTTCTCTGTATTTTGGTTTTGCAAGTGAAGGTGTTGATAATATAGCTCATATTGGCGGTTTGCTGTGCGGTTTTCTGACTGCAGTGATATTCTATCATCCAAGAAAAATATGGAAAACGGTTCCCTGACCAGGGGTACTTTCTATGGAAATACTGCCATGGTGCGCTTCAGCTACCTGTCTGGAAATAGCAAGCCCCAGACCGGTGCCGTTTTCTTTTGTTGTAAAAAACGGCTGGAAGATACTTGCAAGCTGTTCTTTGGAAATTCCACATCCATTATCCTGAATATTGATACAAATACCAGATTTTTCAGTAAAAGCTGTCACAGAGATCTGTCCGCCGGGAACAGGAACTGCTTCCCAGGCATTCTTAAGAAGGTTCAGAAGCATCTGCCGGATTTGGATTCTGTCTAGCATCAGTGTCGGAAGATCATTGGGAATGTCTGTCACAAGACGGATATCCAGATAGTCCAGAGTAGGTTTGACAGAAGAAAGAACTGTTTTCAGATACATACCGGTATCGGTTGCTTCGGGTTTGACCCGTCCTGCGTTATTAAATGCAGAAAGTTCATCAAGAAGTTCCCGCACATAACTGAGATTATCCATAACATCATCCCAGTGTTCATAATCCTCAACTTCTGGATGGGCGGATGCGATCATCTGAAGTCCGCTGTTGATCAGAGTCAGCGGATTACGGATTTCATGAGAAAATTTAGAAAGTGTGTAATGAAAATCTTTTTTTAATTCATTAACTGTGTCGTCGTTGCACATGTTATCACCTCAAAAAAATATTAACATCAGAAATTCCAAATATCAACAAGAACAGTATTGAAAAAATCGAGAAAATACGACAAAATAAGAATAACAACTATTTAAGCTAGGAGGATAAAACAATGGGAGATTGTATATTTTGTAAAATTGCAAATGGAGAAATTCCAGCAGCAACACTTTATGAGGATGAGGATTTTCGTGTAATTCTTGATCTGGGTCCGGCAAGTAAAGGTCATTCTCTGATCTTACCGAAAAAACATGCAGCTAATATTTATGAGCTTCCAGATGAGACAGCAGGAAAGGCAATGATCCTCGCAAAAAAAATGGCTGGAAAGCTGACAGATGCATTAAACTGTGATGGATTTAATATTGTCCAGAATAATGGAGAGATTGCAGGACAGACTGTATTTCATTTTCATATGCACCTGATTCCGAGATATAAAGGTGATGAAGTTGGACTGACCTGGAAAGCCGGAGAGCTCAGCGATGAGGTGAGAGATGAAATTCTGAAAAAGGTCAGAGACTGATAAATACCTACTAAAGAGGAAAAATGAAAAATCAGACATACGAAGAGTTTTACCTTAAATATCGAAAAATATCCAAAGCATACGCATACGGAATCCTGCACGACTGGAATATGGCAGACGATGTCAGCCAGGATGTACTTTATAAAATGTACAACATGAGAAAAGGACTGAATGTTGACAATGAAAAAATGATGTATTCCCTGATACGCAGATCTTCCGTGAATAAAGCAATGGATTATAAAAAGAAGTCCAGTTCCAGACATGAGTTTGTCTGTACAGAAGATATTTCGGAAATTCTGGAAGTTCGGAGATCTGTTGATGCGGAAGAAGTAATTCTGCGTAAAGAGAAGAAAGAATTTATGTACATGGTGTTGGAAAGATTTCGTGAAGAACAGCCTCTTAATTATGAAATCCTGATTCAGGTCAAATATCTGGATATTCCAGTTGAGATAGTTGCAGAAGAGTTTGGATTGACAAAGAGTGGTGTGAATAACAGGATATATAAGGCAAAGCGCTGGCTGAAAGAAGAGTTTCGTAAAGTTTACGAATAAAAAGAAACCCTGCCATTTCCTGGAAATGGCAGAGTTTTTTACAGAAAGTGAATGATCAGGAACGGGCGCATTCTTCAATAAGCTCTGTGATCTTGCTGATAGAATCTACACGACCGTTTCCAGCCATGGCTTCTGTATATTTCTGACGGTCAGTATAAAGCTGGTGGATGGTGTCCAGAAGTTTTGTTTCTGTGATTTCTTCTTCCTCCAGAACCATGCTGAATCCCTGGCGTTCAAAAGAACGTGCATTGAGAATCTGATCACCACGACTTGCTTTTGCGGAAAGTGGAATCAGAAGATTCGGTTTATGCAGCTCGCGGATTTCGCAGATTGCATTGGCACCTGCACGTGAAATCACAACATCAGCCATAGCGAACAGATCCGGAAGTTCATCCTGGATATATTCATACTGGACATACCCGGTGGTACCTTTAAGACTTTCATCGGTTTTACCTTTTCCGCAAAGATGAACAACCTGGAAATCTTTCAGAAGTTCCGGAAGAATCTTACGGACATTGTCGTTTACAGAAGCTGCGCCGAGACTGCCGCCAATAACCATAATTACTGGCTTGTCAGCAGTGAAACCACAGAATTTACGACCAGCGTCCGCATTTCCGGAAAGAAGTTCCTGACGGATCGGAGTTCCGGTAAGAACTGCTTTGTCAGCAGGAAGATTATTGACAGTTTCCGGGAAGTTACAGCATATTTTTGATGCAGATGAGAGACAGAGTTTATTGGCGAGTCCGGGAGTCATATCTGATTCATGGATAAGTGCTGGGATTTTCAGGCGTTTTGCCGCAATTACAACAGGAACTGTAACGAATCCGCCTTTGGAAAAAACAACGTCCGGTTTCAGATCTTTCAGAATTTTTCTGGCCTGGCTGAAGCCTTTCAGGACACGAAACGGGTCAGAAAAGTTTTTTAGATCGAAGTAGCGTCTCAGTTTTCCAGATGAAATTCCATAATAAGGGATTCCAAGTTCTTCAATCAGTTTTTTTTCGATTCCTTCATAGGAACCGATATAGGAAATTGTATAACCCAGCTCCTTAAGTCTTGGGATCAGGGCAATATTTGGAGTTACATGGCCGGCAGTACCACCGCCGGTAAGTACGATGTGTTTCATTTGGATTCCTCCTGAATAGTCATATACTATCATTAAATATGAACTCTAACGGAGGAATTGTCAAGGAAAGATAGGATTACAGGAGAAAAATAATGGAAGATTTCAGAGATGATGAACTGAAAAAATGGTTGGCAGAAGAATACGAAAAAGAAATAGACGAGATGGAGGAAGTTCTGTTTCCGAACGGAGTTCTTCCTGATGATGGAGAAACGGAAGAAGAGGCAAAAGCTGCCTACAAAAAACTTGTGGACCGACTGAAAGCAGATGGCGTTTATGAAGAAGATGAACCTGAAAAAGTAAAAATTGTCTACCTCCCTGAGAAAAAAAGGCATAAAGCAGCAAAGGTGGCAGCGGCGGTGCTCGTGTGTGCAGCAGGCGTATTCGCTGCAAGCATGACCAGCCAGGCTAACAGGAGCTATTTTATTGATTCAGTGAAGGTTTGGACGGGGAATGATACGAAGATTGTGGTGGATAATGATCCGAGTAGTGATGTTCTTAGCATGGATGAAGATAAAGCGCGAGATGATATAAATGAACAATTAGGAATAAAAGTTCCGTATTTCATGTATCGACCGCAGAAATTTAAGTATTTAGATTATGAGGTTGATAAAATGCAAAAATTTGCATTTATGGAATATCAGCATGATGATAAAGTAATAACATTATATATGGATCAGAATATTGATAATCAAAATAGTATTGCGATTGGGTTAGATGGTAAGCAAATAAAAAAAATAGTATTTGATGATGAAAATATTACAATTACTTTATTAGCGGTAAGAGATAAGGCGGATAAAGAAAAAAACTATGTAGCATATTGGAAATATGAAGAAGTATACTATCAAGTCAGCGGGAAAATGCCAGAAAATGAATTTGAAAAATTGATTGAAAATATGAGATTTTGAGAGAAAACGCAGTGAAAAAATCGTATTAAAGATAGGAATGTGAGTTTGGAAGGAGGAAAAATGGAAAGAAAGATCATTAAATTTATTACATTATTTATGCTTGTAGGAATTTTATGTTGCACAAATATTAGTGCTGTTTGGGCATCTGATACATCAGACATTACAGAAGCAACAGATCTGGAAACAGATTTAGATTCTTCCGAAGATACAGTTTATAGTGTGCTTAGAGGGACGAATTTAAATTATGGAACTACCAAGGTTTCAAAGTTAGCCAGTAATAAAGTAGGGGTTTCTGGAATTACACAATGCCATCATGCATGTGATACAGTGTATTTGGAACTGTATTTAGAGAGAAAAGTTAATGGTAGTTATTCAGTGTATAAAAGTTGGAGTTTTACAACAAACAATGCTACTCATTTAACTAAAAGCTTAAAAGTAATCGTTCCAAGCGGCTACTACTACAGAGTACGTGGCTATCACGCTGCAAAAGACGGAAGCAAGGAATCTGTAACCACAGTAACAAAAGGTGTGCTGATCAAATAATCAAAAATAATTTTATAGCATAAGCTCATCCCATCCCCAGCGATGTCAACAAACCAAAAAAATCCAGTAAACTTACATTACCTTCGCTGGGGAATCTTAAAATTCTGAAAAATCTAACAATCTTTCCAAAGATAAATTCTTAAAATTCCATATATTTCACAAAAAGACTGTCAAAATCCAAACATTTCGTGTATAATAAATACAATAAAACTGTTAATAAACAGAAAGTCGATTATTTCTGCTTAAACGTAAGTCGATTGCGTTTATGAACATATAGCAGAGCGGAAAAGGGGGCTTGTGCATGAAGATAACATTTATCGGTGCAACACACGAAGTGACCGGAAGCTGCTATTATCTGGAAGCAGCAGGGCGGAAGTTTCTGGTGGATTATGGAATGGAGCAGGGACCAGATTATTACGAGAATAAAGAGTTACCGGTAGCTCCGGGTGACCTGGACTTTGTGCTCCTGACACATGCTCATATGGATCATTCCGGTAATCTTCCGGCATTATATGCAAAAGGCTATCAGGGACCAATCTACGCCACAGAAGCAACCTGTAATCTCTGTGATATCATGCTCCGTGACAGCGCACATATCCAGATGTTTGAGGCTGAATGGAGAAATCGTAAGGGGCGCAGAGAAGGAAAACCGGAATTTATTCCTGCATATACGATGGAAGACGCAATGGGTGTTCTTCGAAACTTTGTCAGATGTCCATACGATAAAATTATCAAACCTGCTGAAGGAATCGAGGTTCGTTTTGTGGATGCGGGACATCTCCTGGGATCAAGCAGTATTGAAATCTGGCTTACCGAAGATGATAAGAAAGAGAAAATCGTATTTTCCGGAGACATCGGAAATCTTAATCAGCCTCTAATCAAGGATCCTGTATATATTAAAGAGGCAGATTATGTTGTGATGGAGTCTACTTATGGAGACAGAAGTCATGGAGAACGACCGGATTATCCAGTCATGCTTGCGGAAATCATTCAGAAAACTTTTGACAGAGGCGGTAATCTGGTGATTCCATCCTTTGCTGTGGGCCGTACGCAGGAAATGCTGTATTTTATCCGTCAGATCAAAGAACAGGGGCTTGTTCACGGGCATGATGGCTTTACTGTGTATGTAGACAGTCCTCTTGCCAATGAGGCAACTACGATTTTCAGTGAAAATGCCTATACCTGCTACGATGAAGAAGCAATGGATCTTTTGAACAAAGGAATCAATCCACTGTCATTCCCGGGCTTGAAGACATCCGTTACTACCGATGATTCCAGAGCGATTAATTTCGATGAAGACTGCAAGGTGATCATTTCTGCCAGCGGTATGTGTGATGCCGGACGTATCAAACATCATCTGAAACATAATCTGTGGGATCCAAGAAATACCATTCTTTTTGTTGGATATCAGGCGATAGGAACCCCTGGCCGGGCACTTCTGGAAGGGGCCACAGAGATGAAACTGTTTGGAGAGACGGTGCAGGTTGCAGCGGAAATCAGCAGAATGCCCGGAATCAGTGGTCATGCAGATGTAAATGGCCTTCTGAACTGGGCAAGAGCATTTGAAACGAAGCCGAAGCATGTCTTTGTTACTCACGGAGATGATACGGTAACGGAGGTTTTTGCCCAGAGACTGAAAGAAGAGCTGGGATATGACGCAACGGCGCCGTTCAGCGGAACAGAATATGATCTTCTGGAGAACAAATGTATCCACGAAGCTGTTGGTGTCCGCATTGTGAAAGCCACTGCTTCACCCAAAACGACCAAAGCCGCCCGTGCATATGAGAAGCTTCTGGCTATGGGACGCCGCCTGATGACGATTATCCGTAAGAATGAAGGCTGCCCAAACAAAGATCTGGACCGTTTTGCAAGAGATATCCAGTCATTGTGTGATAAATGGGACAGAACAGATATCTGACAGAAGAAACAAATATAAAAAACACCCTGCAGAAAAAGATTCTGCAGGGTGGCGATTGATCTTACAGATCAGCCTTCGTTTAATGCCTGACGGATTGCCTTTGCAAGCTGATCCGGACATGAAGTTGGTTTGAAACCACAGCGGATACCTTCCAGGCGGCTGATCACTTCATCAGCATCCATTCCTTCTGCAAGATGTGCAACGCCCTGTGTATTTCCGGAGCATCCACCTGTAAATTTAATATTGTGTACTTTCTTATTGTCGTCGATCTCGAACTCAATTCCCTGAGCACAGACACCTTTTGTTTTATATGTCATAAAAATTCCTCCTGTATTTATTTGCCGTCCGGTACAGAGAATATCTATATGGTTTAATATCTATATGGTTTTGTACCGGAGAGCAGTATCATATCTACCGATTATATCATCTCTTAAAAAAAGTTTCCATAAAAAATAAAATTTGTTATAATGAACGTTGTAGAAAAAGAAAAAGTACTGTTGAACAGAAGAAAAATGAAAATTCAGCAGGATATTATATTGAAAGAGAGGACTTACAGATCATGAAATGTGTTGGAATTATAGGCGCAATGGAACAGGAAGTTGCAAGACTGAAAGAAGTGATGGAAGATGTGTCCATCACTACAAGAGCAAACATGGACTTTTATGAGGGAGTTCTGGAAGGAAAGAAAGTTGTTGTAGTGCAGTCCGGAATCGGTAAAGTAAATGCAGGTATGTGTACCCAGATCCTGGCAGATCTTTTTCAGGTGGAAGCTGTGATCAATACCGGTATTGCAGGAAGCCTGAATAACGACATCAATATCGGAGATATCGTACTTTCTACAGATGTTCTTCATCATGATATGGATGCTACAGGATTTGGATATCCGAAGGGACAGATTCCTCAGATGAAAGAATTTTCTTTCCAGGCAGATGAGGGTCTTCGTAAGATCGCCCGTGATGTATGCGAGGAAGTGAATCCGGAGATCCAGGTTTTTGAAGGAAGAATTGCTTCTGGAGACCAGTTTGTATGTGATCAGGGTGTAAAGGACAACATTGTAAAAGAGTTCAGCGCATATGCAGTTGAGATGGAGGGTGCGGCGATCGGACAGGCAGCAGCTCTTAACGGAATCCCGTTCCTGATCATCAGAGCGATTTCTGACAAGGCTGATAACAGCGCAAACATGGATTATCCGGCATTTGAGAAACTTGCCATTGAGCATAGCGTGCGCCTGACTCAGGGAATGCTGAAACGCATGGCATAATTGCAGAAACAGGGGAACCGTCATATCTTTTCTGCATATACTGTAAGAGATAGCAGAGAGAGGACAGCAGCGATTATGCTTTATCGAGACTTTTATCCGTTTTATGCTGCACAGGGAAATCCTGTTTTTTATAATGAGGAGCGGGAACAGGAGAGAGAGTTTGACCTGATGAAATCCTATTACCCAGATACAGCCAGAAAGATCCAGGAGAAGGCGGAAATGCAGTGTCAGCTTCTGGACTATGAGGGAAGCCGCCTGTATGACGAGTATCCGGATCGTTTTATGCTGTATCATATCTGCAGTCTGGTGAAAGATGAGATGACCAAAGATGCCAGTGCCCAGGAAATGCCGGGCGGATTTCTGGATGATCTTATCCAGGTATTGGTATATCAGGAAATTTCCCGGAGAAGATGCCGACGCCGGAGATGTCGACAGTATTTTCCGCGATAACAGTAATGACAGAATATGAATGACAGGTTCCTCCAACATCTGTCCATATACAAGAAAAACGAAAATGAATATAATGGAAGTATGATGAAGACAATAAGGGAATTTTTAGAAGAACAGATCAATGAACAGCTGATCCAGGCTGTTGTAAGTGGCCGCAGGACTGGTGAGGGACCTTCCAAGGTGAAGCTTCGTCCTGTGGAACTGAAAGGGAAACTTTGTTACCAGGCGTCTGTGACAGAGGGAACGAAGGTTTACCATAAAAATTATTCAAGGGAAGAGATTATCGATTATCTGGAGCAGGCAATGGAAGAATTCCGTCAGCTTCAGGTAATCGGACGCAGCCAGGATGGAAGCATCCTCATAAGCAAAAAAGGCAAGGCAACGATCAAAACAAAAAATCATAAAGCTGTTCAGAATGAAAGTGTAAAAATCGCACCGCATAACCGTGTGAAACAGTATATTCTGAAAGAGGGAACCGCAGCTCCGTTTCTGGTGGATCTGGGAGTTATGACAAAAGATGGAAAGATTGTTGCTTCCCGATATGATAAATTCAGGCAGATCAACCGTTTTCTGGAATTTATTCGGGATATTCTTCCCAAACTTCCGAAAGACCGGGAGATTACAATCCTGGATTTTGGCTGTGGAAAGTCCTATCTTACATTTGCGATGTATTATTATCTCAGAGAGCTTGAGGGTTTTGATGTGAACATCATAGGCCTTGATCTTAAAGAAGATGTGATCCGACACTGCAGCGAGCTTGCCAGATCTTATGGGTATGATAAACTGCATTTCTATCAGGGAGATATTGCCGGCTATGAAGGAGTTTCTTCCGTAGATATGGTGGTGACACTTCATGCCTGTGATACAGCAACAGATTTTGCCCTGGCGAAAGCCGTGGAATGGGGGGCACAGGTGATCCTGTCTGTTCCATGCTGCCAGCATGAACTGAACCGCCAGATCAAAAATGAAATGCTGCAGCCGATCATGCGTTACGGAATTTTGAAAGAACGTATGGCTGCGCTGATCACAGATGGCCTGCGGGCAGAGCTTCTGGAAAGTAAAGGCTATGAGACACAGCTTCTTGAGTTTATTGATATGGAGCATACACCAAAGAATATCCTGATCCGCGCAGTAAAAACCGGAAAGAAAAAGAACAGAGAAAGTTTTGCGGATTCCATGAAGGCGCTTCATGTAAATCCTACACTGGACAGGCTTCTTTATCCGGAAGAGTCGATCTCACAGAAGGGAGAATGACATGAAAAAGATCCTACGTAAAGGAGCTATACTTCTGGTGATCTTCGTAGCAGTAGTGGCCTGTACATCACTTCTGATGAACAGTCAGTCTACGGATAACCGTTCAGATATGAATGACGCCACGCTTCCGGAAGTTATGGTAAAGCTGGGAAGTACACAGGCAAATAAAATGTATGGATACAGGCAGCAGATGCAGACCGATTTCATGCGAGGCAGTATTACACCTCTGGATACGACGAAAAAGCTGACATTTGAGATCAATCCATACACAGATACAGTAACAGGCCTTGCGTATGAGGTGCGTACTTCAGATGGAAGCAAGGTTATGGAGAACCGTAAGATCAAGAATCTTACCAAAGAAGAAAACGGATATTTAAGTACAGAGATCGAAATTAGCAGTGATCTTCGTATGAACCAGGAATATTCTCTTCAGATCACGCTGGATACCAGCGAGGGGGAAGTTTATTACTATACAAGAGTTGTTTCCAGAACGCAGTTAAATACAGAGGCGTATTTGCAGTTTGTAAAAGATTTTTCCTCCAAATGTCTGGATAAAGAGCAGGCAGATACTCTGACGGGATATCTGGAGGCAGAAGATACGACCAGTGGAACCAATTTCAATAATATTACCATCTCTTCAGGCCTTTCCAATATCAGCTGGGGATCACTTTCACCCAAAATGTATATGGAAGGTGTGCCTTTGATCGATGATATCAACGAAACAACCGCAAGTATTACTTTGAATTATCAGGTTTCTGCACAGGATGATGAGGATAAAACAGAAATTTATGATGTTACGGAATTTTATCGTATGCGTTATACGGAGACCAGGATCATGCTGTTGGACTTCAAGCGTTCTGCAACAAAAGTTTTTGATCCTTCTCAGACGGTTGTTTCCGATGCGGGACTTCTTCTGGGAATCCGAAATAAAAATGTCACCTATGCGTCTAACAGTGATGGAAAGATCGTTGTTTTTGAGCAGGATGGTGATCTCTGGTCTTATGCACCGTCCAGCGGTAAGATCACAAGGATCTTCAGTTTCCGTAAAGATGAAAATAATGATTCCAGATATGTGAGAACGGAACATGATATTAAGATCATCCGCGTGTCAGACAGTGGAGATGTGGATTTTGTACTTTATGGTTATATGAACCGTGGTGTTCATGAAGGATACAGCGGAGTCTGTGTTTATCATTACAACAGTGACCGTAATGTAGTGGAAGAAAAGGTTTTCATACCGAGCACAGAATCCTACGAATTCCTGAAGGAAGATCTCGGAACACTTACTTATGTAAACAAAAATAATCAGCTGTTTCTTCTTTTTGCACAGAAGCTGTATCAGGTAGATATTGAAACAGGAACTTCTGAGATTCTGGAAGATGGTATTAAACAGAATTATTTTGTAGTATCTGAGACCAAGGCACATGCGGCATGGCTGATTACTTCCGGAGATGATAAAGGAAAGATCAGAGAAATCGAGTTTGATTCACTGAAAACAAGAGATCTCCTGCCGGAAAGCGGGCAGAAACTGAGAACTCTGGGATTTATGAATGAAGATCTGGTATATGGAATCCTTTCTGATGAGGATATTCTTACAGATGCCAACGGACATGAAACAGAAGGACTCAGTACATTCCGCATTGAGAGCTTTAAGGGTAAAGTAAAGAAAGAATATCATCAGGATGGCCTTTATGTCACAAATGTGACGGTTGGAAGTACCATGATGGAATTTGAGCTTTCCGCAAAATCAGGAAATACTTATACAGTCCAGAAAAAAGATAATATCATGAATAACAAAAAGGCATCCGGAAGTCAGGTAGATGTGGCTCTGATCACTACAAACCGCGCAGGAACACTGATCCGCCTGACCATGACCCAGAAGCCGGAGACGGACAGCCCGCTGCTTGTTTATTCCAAGATCGAGAGTACAGAAGATTCACCGGTGACACTGGATACGACTGTTCCGCAGGGAGAACTTTATTATGTTTATGCATATGGATCTCTTGACCGGATTTATACAGATCCGGCAGCAGCCGTAAAACGTGCGGATAATCAGACCGGAGTTGTTCTGAACCGTGCTCAGCAGTATGTCTGGGAACGTGGAAATAAAAAGACAAAGATCCAGATGGATATAGAAGATGTACCGGATACGATCCTGACAGCTAACTGGAAGAAGAAGGAACTTCAGGATGGACTGGGAGATACAGGAACTGTGATCGATCTGACCGGATGCAGTCTTGATAATGTCCTTTATGAGGTCAGCGCCCAGAGGCCGGTAGTGGCCAAAACCGGAGAGAATTCCAGCGTTGTGATCGTAGGCTATGATGAATATAATACGTATCTTTATGACCCGTCTACAGGACAGACAAGCCCATATGGAATGAATGACAGTACAGCATTATTTGAAAGTGCGGGAAATGTATTCCTGACCTATATAGAAAACGTTACAGAGTGACGCAGATAAATGGCCGGATAAAAGCCGTGGGGTAACAGCAGAGATGACAAATCGGGAAGACCCGTTTGGCATAAATCAGAAAAGGACAGGTGTATTTGTCCTTTTTTGGAAAAAGCGCGACAGGAAAGGGGAAAATGTAATGTTAAGTGAAAGTATCAAAAAACTGGTGCAGTATGGAGTGGAGACAGGAATAACACCAGAATGTGAAAGAATCTATGCGACGAATCTTCTTCTGGATGCCTTTGGGGAAAGTGAATATACAGAACCCGAGACAGAGTATGCTAAAATTAATCTTGAGGCGACTCTCGATGAGCTTCTGGATGAAGCTGTAAAGAGAGGGATTATTGAGGACAGCGTTGTATACAGAGATCTCTTCGATACAAAACTTATGAACTGTCTGATGCCGCGTCCGGCGCAGGTGCAGAAAGAATTCTGGGATGCTTATAAAGAAGATCCGGAGAAAGCAACGGATTATTTTTATAAACTGAGTCAGGACAGCAACTATATCAGACGCTACCGTGTAAAAAAAGATCAGAAGTGGACAGTAGACAGTGAATATGGTAAGATCGAT
>OLSX01000385.1_pt1 | contig 44285 bp, 35 predicted proteins | sample 1673141 | NCBI WGS metagenome assembly OLSX01 (sample SAMEA3136759, study PRJEB25190) | human gut metagenome | biome: human gut; feature: human-associated habitat; material: faeces | place: Austria | collected 2013 | reverse complement strand
GCCATACCCTCCTACAGATTGCCGTTCATATATAAAGATAAATATGAATACTTACTTATGATAATAATATAAAGTTCTATTCCGTGTCACGGAATGGCCGTTCCGTGTCGTGGAATGGCCGTTCCGTGACACGGAATATACATTCTATGACACGGAACGGAGATTTTTATTGCTCGTACAAATAATATATTTTACTGAACTTTCGCAAGTTTAGAGAATTCAGTAGTTAAAGGAATTAAGAAGTTCTTGCAAGCAAGCGGCAAAGCCGAGCGAAGCCAAATGCTTTAAATGCTATAAATCAAGCAAAAACTTAATGAAGTTTAAACTAAATAATTTGCACAGCTGAAATATTATTTGTTACTTTGCATTTTAGAGAACTATCACGGGGTGCCGAATGTCTTCGGCTGAGATTATACCCATAGAACCTGATGCGGATAATGCCGCCGAAGGGAAAATGATATAACTTCAATCAAAGTATACATGCAGGGAAGACATCCTGTAAAGCCCAAAAGACGGATACCCTTAGTGAGGTTTATCACATTGTTTATATAACCAAATTAAGGCGAACTATGAATATCAAGATTAACAACAAGGAGACGGAGGTAAAGGCTACGTCGCTGCAAGAACTGGCTACAGAATTGTCGTTGCCAGAGAAAGGTGTGGCTGTAGCTGTAAACAACCGTATGGTAACACGTACTGACTGGAACCAGACAGCAATTAAAGAAGGCGACAATATTGTCGTTATTAAAGCTGTGTGCGGAGGATAAGGGAGTTACGAGTTACTAATTAGGAGTTACGAGTTAGGAATTAGAAATTTTGAGTTTTGAGTTTTGAATTAAGAATTGAAACGATATAAGCAACTAATAAAAAAACTAAATAATAATTATGGAAAAGCTGACAATCGCAGGACGTGAGTTCAACTCGCGCCTGTTTCTTGGTACAGGAAAATTTAACAACAACACACTTATGGCTGAAGCTATAAAGGCTTCGGAGACAGAGATGGTGACAGTGGCTATGAAGCGTATTGAGCTTAACGACGAGCATGACGACCTACTGTCACACATCATACAGAACCCAAACATCCAGTTGCTGCCAAACACCAGTGGTGTACGCAATGCTGAGGAAGCTGTATTTGCTGCACAGATGGCACGTGAGGCTTTCGGTACCAACTGGCTTAAGCTTGAGATACATCCCGACCCACGTTATCTGTTGCCCGACTCAATAGAAACACTTAAGGCAACCGAACAACTTGTGAAGATGGGATTTGTTGTATTGCCTTATTGCCAGGCCGACCCTACCCTATGCAAGCATCTTGAGGAGGCAGGAGCTGCTACCGTTATGCCGCTTGCCGCTCCTATCGGCACAAATAAAGGTTTACGCATGAAGGACTTCTTGCAGATTATCATCGAGCAGGCTACTGTACCTGTAGTGGTTGATGCTGGTATTGGTGCTCCGAGTCATGCTGCCGAGGCTATGGAGATGGGTGCAAGTGCATGTCTTGTTAATACTGCCATTGCTGTAGCAGGCAATCCAGTAGAGATGGCAAAGGCATTCAAGGAGGCTGTAGTATGCGGTCGACGTGCTTACGAGGCTGGTCTCGGAGCTGTTAGCGATTGTGCTGAAGCAAGCTCGCCACTCACACAATTCCTCATGTAAACGGGTACACGTACAATAAAATTCACGTGTAATGGACGTTAATTTTTATTTCGTGTAATGGACGTTAAGTAATAGTTCAGAATTATCTTTACATATAGTAGGAGGGTATGGCATCCTTGCCATGCCCACTAAAAAATAGGTTGGACAATCATGGCAGAGTGAGTATGGCAAGGATGCCATACCCTCCTACAGATTGCCACTCACATATATATAAAAATAAATATTATTCAACGAGTGCAGAGCGCAGTAGAAGCTATATGATTCTTCACTCTTCGTTCTTCACTCTTCACTTAAATAAATTATGCCAAACGACAACAAAGCTTACGCCAAGAGAGAGAAGGCGTATATGCCGGGAAAACTCTTCCCTGAAATAAAGGTAGGAATGACAAAGGTTAACCTCACTCCCACAGTAGTCAGAGACGAGAAGGGACTGCCGCACATGACACCTAATGAGCCTGTATACATCTACGACACAAGTGGTCCGTATAGCGACCCTAATATTGAGATTGACCTCAAGAAGGGACTTCCGCGTATGCGTGAGCAGTGGATTATCGACCGCAACGATACAGAGCAGCTGTCAGAGATAACAAGCGAGTATGGCAAACAACGTCTTGCAGACCACTCGCTCGACCATCTTCGCTTTGAGCATATCTGCTTGCCGCGCCGTGCACGTGAGGGTAAGCATATCACTCAGATGGCTTATGCAAAGGCAGGTATCATCACTCCCGAGATGGAGTATGTTGCCATTCGCGAGAATATGAACTGCGAGGAGCTTGGTGTTAAGTCGAATATCACTCCTGAGTTTGTGCGCGACGAGATAGCACGCGGACGTGCCGTTCTTCCAGCCAACATCAATCACCCTGAGAGCGAGCCGATGATTATCGGACGCAACTTCCTCGTTAAGATTAATACCAACATCGGCAACTCGGCCACTACTTCGAGCATCGATGAGGAGGTAGACAAGGCAGTATGGTCGTGCAAGTGGGGTGGCGACACCTTGATGGACCTCTCTACTGGAGACAATATACATGAGACACGCGAGTGGATTGTGCGCAACTGTCCAGTGCCTGTAGGTACTGTACCTATCTATCAGGCGCTTGAGAAGGTGAATGGCAAGGTAGAAGACCTTAACTGGGATGTATTCCGCGACACACTTATCGAGCAATGTGAGCAAGGTGTAGACTATTTCACCATCCATGCAGGTATTCGTCGACACAATGTACACTTGGCAGACAACCGCCTTTGTGGCATCGTGAGCCGTGGCGGTAGCATTATGAGCAAGTGGTGTCTAATACACGACCAAGAGAGTTTCCTCTACGAGCATTTCGATGACATCTGCGATATCGTGGCACAATATGATGTAGCCCTTTCTCTTGGAGACGGATTGCGTCCTGGATGTATTGCCGATGCCAACGATGCTGCCCAGTTTGCTGAACTCGACACAATGGGCGAACTTGTGACACGAGCTTGGGAGAAGAATGTACAGGCATTCATCGAGGGTCCTGGTCATGTGCCATTGCATAAGATTAAGGAGAATATGGAACGTCAGCTTGACCATTGTCATGAGGCTCCTTTCTATACACTTGGCCCGCTCGTAACAGATATTGCTCCAGGCTACGACCACATAACTTCTGCCATCGGTGCTGCACAGATAGCATGGCTTGGCACGGCTATGCTCTGCTATGTCACTCCTAAGGAGCACATCGCATTGCCTAATAAGGAGGATGTGCGTACGGGTGTTGTAACATATAAGATAGCTGCCCACGCTGCCGACATTGCCAAGGGTCATCCTGGTGCTACTATTCGTGACAATGCTTTATCAAAAGCTCGCTTCGAGTTCCGTTGGCGCGACCAGTTCCATCTATCACTTGATCCGGACTTGGCTCTAAAGTATTTTGAGGAAGCAGGTCATACAGATGGCGAGTATTGCACAATGTGCGGTCCTAACTTCTGTGCAGCCAAGCTGACTCACGACTTGCGTAAACTGAAATAAATGGAATTAATCAATCGTTACAATCGTCAGATTATGCTCCCCGAAATAAGCGAGGAGGGTCAGAAAAAGATACGCGCAGCCAAGGTGCTGCTTGTGGGTGTCGGAGGACTTGGTTCTCCGATAGCCACCTATCTTGTAGGCGCAGGCATCGGACGCATTGGTATTATCGACGATGATGTTGTCGATATTACCAATCTTCATCGCCAAGTTCTCTACACAGAGAAAGAGGCTGGACTGCCTAAAGTGGAATGTGCCAAGCGCAGACTGCAAGCTCTAAACAGCGAGGTAGAGATAGACGCCTATCCTTATCGACTTACCAAGGAGAATGCTCATGAGCTGATAAGTCGCTACGACATAGTGGTGGACGGCATGGACAACTTCATGACTCGCTACATCGTGAGTGATGAGTGCAAGCTACAAGGCAAGCCTTATGTCTATGGTGCCATACGTGGACTCGACGGACAAGTGGCTGTGCTATGCAAGGGACATACCACTTATCGATCATTGCTCCCTGACGAAGAGGCTACATTAAGTATGCCCCATCCAGGCAAAGCTGTACTCGGCACAACACCTGCTGTAGTGGGAAGTGTAGAAGCATGTCAAGTACTTATGCTTGCAGCTGAATTTGGCGAACCTCTCATCGATAGGCTTTGGACTGTTGACCTAAGTACGATGATGAGTTATGTAATTGAGATGTAAAAAAGAAATAAAACAATGTTTTCAGACGAATTAAAAAAGATTAGTTGGCAGGAGACCACGGAACGCATCGCGAGCATGACCGCCAATGATGTGCGACGTGCTCTGAGCAAGAGTCATTGTGATATCAACGACTTTATGGCTTTGCTATCGCCCGCAGCCGAACCTTATCTTGAGGAGATGGCCCGACTGTCACGCAAATATACCGAGGAACGCTTCGGCAAGACAATGTCGATGTTCATTCCTCTTTATATCACCAACTCTTGCTCCAACTCGTGTGTCTACTGTGGATTTCATGTACAGAACCCTATGGCACGCACCATCCTCACCCCTGAGCAGATAGAGGACGAATACAAGGCAATCAAGCAACTCGCTCCTTTCGAGAACATCCTTCTCGTTACTGGCGAAAATCCAGCAAAAGCAGGCACTCCTTATCTTGCCAAGGCTATTGACATTGCCAAGAAATACTTCTCGAATATCAAGATTGAGGTGATGCCTCTATCAACAGAGGATTATCGCACATTGGCACAACATGGCATGAATGGCGTTATATGTTTCCAGGAAACCTACAACCGCGAGCATTACAACATCTATCATCCACGTGGAATGAAGAGTAAGTTTGAATGGCGTTGCGATGGTTTCGACCGTATGGGTATGGCTGGTGTTCATTCTATAGGTATGGGTGTACTTATTGGTCTTGAGAAGGATTGGCGTACTGACGTTACAATGATGGCCTATCACCTGCGTTATCTGCAGAAGCATTACTGGCGCACTAAGTATAGTGTAAACTTCCCACGTATGCGTCCTGCACAGAACGAGGGATTCCATCCCAATTGCTATATGAGCGACCGTGAGCTTGCACAGGCTACATTTGCCATGCGCATCTTCGACCATGATGTAGACATCTCTTATTCTACACGCGAGCCTGCCTTTATACGCGACAATATGGCTACACTTGGTGTAACAACCATGTCGGCTGAGTCGAAGGTTAATCCTGGAGGTTATCACACTTATCCTCAAGCACTCGAACAGTTCAGTGTTAGTGATGAGCGCACAGCAAAAGAGATAGACCGTCGTCTGCGTGAGATAGGGCGCGAGCCTGTATGGAAAGATTGGGATGCATCATTCGATTTGTTCAACCCATTGAAGAAAAAGGCGTAAATAAAAAGAAAAAGCCCCACCCCTAACGTCTTTTAAACAATAGACACCAATCCCTCCCCCTTCCTTATGGGGGAGGGATTGGTGGTGGGGCTTACGATATTATGCAAAAACTATTATTCTCTCTTCGTACTCTCTTTGTTGTATGCCTATTGGCAACAACAACCACTACCGTCCTTGCCGTCAACGGTACAGAGAGTGTTAAGGCACATTATCTGCCAGAAGAAACAGCAGCACGGTTTGGCGAGCTTAACATCTTACATAACAACCGCATCTGTCAGATGCAAACATACGCTATATACTTCACAAAGAAGCTATATGGTTCGGACACCTACCAAGGATTAACTGCCGAGCAAGTGCTTACGGGCTGGATATTCTGGGGAGAGGAATGGATGGACGAGCCTATGCTTAAGATGAAGGACGGCGAGATGAAGCAGAGGATGATGTTGCGCAACTATGTGTCTGCCAACACCTTCTTCAAACGCGACAACAGTATATACACTATCGACAAGTATGTAAAGGCATATAATAAAGGTAATAAGGACGAGTTTCATAAGCAAGTGATGTCTGTAGACAACAAGATACAGTTGCTTATGAATCTGCGACGCGGACTATCGCTCAAGATATTCCCCTACTCCATTAAAGACTCTACAATATGGTATGCCCCAACCGAAGACTTGCCAAAGGCTATGGACTTTAAGCATCAGGAGTTTATACAAACTGTCTTTACACAACTGTTCGACAATGCCGAGACAAATAACTACAAGCAGATGGACCTGATTGTGGACAAGATGCTAAAGTACCAAAGAGCAAATGGCGGCACTTCACTACCATCTGCCAAGCAGATACATGCCGAGCGCACATGCAACAACATACCCTTTGCCACAATAATCTTTATCGTATGCGTTGCTATGGGCGTTTCCACCTTATTATATACTATATCACGTCTGGGCAGACAATACTGGCTAAAGAAGAACCACGACGTACGTGCTGGCAGAAAATCGCGTATAGACACAGCCATCACATTGGCCTCGCGCCTTGTTATGCTAATAGCTTTTGCCACAATAAGCTATTATCTGTATCTGCTTAAGACCATAAACGGCTCGCTGCCTATGGCTAACAAGTATGATATTATGCTGCTTTCGGCATGGACTATTATGCTTCTGTCGCTTGTTGTTGGTTTGAAGTATCGCATCTTGCTGCCGATAGGTTTTATTGTGTCGGCAGTAATACTCGGCATAAGCATCTTTGCAACAACTGTCTAATGCCTTAGTGATGTAGAGAATATTTCTACCCCATTTACGAGATTTAGAGGCAATTAGTCGGTTTATCTCAATAAAAATACCTAATTTTGCATTCTAATAAGAATTTCAAAATAGTTTATGGCAAGAAAAAAGAAACCACTTCCTATACTTGAAAACGTTACGATTGAAGCTGTAGCAGCCGAAGGAAAGTCGTTGGCACATGTCAACGACATGGTTGTGTTTGTACCTTTTGTAGTACCAGGCGATGTTGTCGACCTACAGGTACGCAAGAAGAAGCACAGCTATTGCGAGGCTGAAGTTATAAGATTCATTAAGAAGAGCGATGTGCGCGAAGTACCTATGTGCGAGCACTTCGGTGTATGTGGCGGATGCAAATGGCAGAACCTGCCTTATGAGGAGCAACTCAAGGCTAAGCAAAAGCAGGTACACGACCAACTAACACGTATTGGCAAGATTGAATTGCCAGAGTTTCGTCCTATTATGGGAAGTGTACATACAAAGGAATATCGCAACAAACTGGAATTTGGTTGCTGCAACAAGCGTTGGCTTACACGCGAGCAGGTAGCCGAAGGAACCAAGTTTGACAATATGAACGGCATCGGATTCCATATCACTGGAGCATTCGACAAGATTCTACCTATAGAGAAGTGCTGGCTTATGGACGACCTGCACAACCGCATACGCAACTCTATACGCGATTATGCATTCTCTACTGGCATGACTTTCTTCGACCTACGTCAGCAGCATGGACTATTGCGCGACATTATGATGCGCAACTCTAATACAGGCGAATGGATGGTACTTATACAGTTCCATTATGACGAGCCAGGCGATGAGGAACGTGCAATGGGATTGTTGCAGCATGTAGCCGACGAGTTTCCTGAGATTACATCGCTTATGTATGTTGACAACCAGAAATGCAACGATACATTCGGCGACCTCGACCTCAATGTGTTCAAGGGCAACGACCATATCTTTGAGACAATGGAGAACCTGCGCTTTAAGGTAGGACCAAAGAGTTTCTACCAAACCAATACAGAGCAGGCTTATCATCTATACTCTGTAGCTCGCGACTTTGCAGGACTTACTGGTAACGAACTGGTATACGACCTTTATACAGGAACTGGAACCATAGCCAACTTTGTGGCTCGTCAGGCTCGTCAGGTTATAGGTATTGAGTATGTGCCTGAGGCAATAGAGGATGCAAAGGTAAACTCTCAGGTAAACAATATCGACAACACTAAGTTCTATGCAGGCGATATGAAAGACATCCTTAACGACGAGTTTATTGCCGAGCATGGACGTCCGGATGTTATCATTACCGACCCACCACGTGCCGGAATGCACCCAGATGTAATAGAGACCATATTGCGTGCTCACCCAAAGCGCATTGTATACGTTAGCTGCAACCCTGCTACTCAGGCACGCGACCTGCAAGCCCTTGATGTGGCATATAGCGTAAAGGAGGTTCAGCCCGTGGATATGTTCCCACATACACCACATGTAGAGAATGTTGTGCTACTTGAAGAAAAATAAAACTCAAAATTCAAAAATGAAAATACTAACCTCACTCGCTCTCGCCGCTCTCGCAACTATCAGCGCATCGGCACAAGACAAAAAGCCACAGATACAGGTGCTTAGCGACATCAAGTTCAGCGGCTATGTAATGACACAATTCCAGGCAAGCGACCAGGAAGACAAAGAAAGCAACTCGTTTAACATACGTATGGTGCGTATGGCTCTTGAGGGCCGACTGTTGCAAGACTTCTATTGGAAGGTACAGATTCAGGCAAACGGCAACACATCTAACCTTGGTTCTTCGCCTCGTATGGTGGATGCCTTTGCCGAATGGCAGAAGTACGATGCCTTTAAGATAAAGGCAGGTCAGTTTAAGCGTCCATTCTCTTTTGAGAATCCTATGCACCCTATCACACAGGGATTTATGGGTTATTCTCAGAATATAACCAAGTTGTCTGGCTTTAGCGACCGTGTTGGCGAACATGCAAGCAACGGTCGTGACGTAGGTGTACAGATTCAAGGCGACTTCCTAAAGAATAACGCAGGACGCAACCTTGTACACTATCAGGTAGGTGTATTCAATGGACAAGGTACAAACCAGAAGGATGTAGACCAGCGCAAGGATATTATCGGTGGTGCATGGGTTATGCCTATAAAGGGATTGCGTATTGGTGCATTTGGTTGGACTGGCTCGTATGCCCGCAAGGGTACATGGACTGAGGTTGACGCCAATGGCAATACACATGACAAGAGTGGTGTGCGCTCTGTATCAAAAAACCGATATGCCTTTAGTGCCGAATATGCTGCAAACGACTGGACAGTACGCTCTGAATATATCCATAGCCAGGGTTATGGTTTCAAGCAATCAATGTCAAGTGGCAAGGAGACCGACTGCAACATAAACTATGCAGCAGGCGACAAGGCCGATGGCTTCTATGCTCTTATGATTGCTCCGGTTGTATCGAAGAAGTTGTATGCCAAGGCTCGTTACGACATATATCGTCCACGTGCCGAATGGTCTACATCTAAGACCAACTACGAGATTGGTGCCAACTACTGGATTGGCAAGTCGATAATGATTGGTGCCGAGTATGTGCGTGTAAACGACCGCAGCTTGAAGAAGCACGACTATAATATGGTGGATGTAGAACTTGATGTAAAGTTCTAAAAGGGTTTCCAACAGACTTAAAGAAACAGAAAAAGGAGTTAGACTCTTCATTTTTTATGGGGGGGGGGGAAAAAATCAAAATTTTCTCCTTCTCCTTTTTTTATGATATAATAAAGCGGAGAAAACCTATTTAAAGACTATATTTATAAAATCAATTAACAACATTATTAATTAAACTGAAATGAATAAGTTTATTAATCACTCTTCGAGCAAAGCTCATCATAAGGATGACGCTGACATTTTTCGTGAGCAAAGCCTACGTGCCATACGCCGTCGCAAGCTATGGTCTAAATACATGTTTTGGGGATTGATCATATTTGCCGTTGCAGTGGTATTATTTGCAATCTATCTTTGTGTATATAATGTTTAACACCTAATATATATTAAGCGTTAACGCAAAAAACATCAATAAAAAAACTCGTTGCATATCCATGCTTGGATATACAACGAGTTTTTTTATTTCTAATGATTGAATATTGCTTATTAGCTAACCTTGTTAAGCTTCTTGATGATAGAGAAGATGAAGAGAGCTGATACAAGGCAGATGCCAGCGAGAACTCCCCAGATTGTAACAAGGCTGAAGTTTGCACCCCACATAATGCCAGGAACCATAACAAGCTGGTTGCCGATAGCTGTAGCACCAAACCAAAGACCCATCATCAAACCCGCATACTTAGGAGGTGTTACCTTAGTTACGAATGAGATACCAATCGGAGAAAGCAACAACTCGGCAAAAGTAAGGATAAGATAAGTAGAGATAAGCAAATTAGCACTAACACGTGTACCCTCAGTTGCAGGGTTGCCCTGTGCCAATGGAAGCTCAAGACCCATAGAGCCTACAGCCATCCAGATAAAACCAAGAGCTGCAACAAGCATACCAAGACCAATCTTCTCAGGAGATGTAGGTTCCTTGCCCATCTTGTTAAGCCAAGAGAAGAGAGCAACGCTTACTGGAGTCAAAGCAACAACATAGCAAGGATTGAACTGCTGAAAGATAGGAGCCTTAACGTCTACAGCACCCTCAAGACCATTATACTTGTAGAACAAGAAGGCAATAGCTGCAACGATGATAGCCAATGAAATGCCCTTGCCCTTACCTGTCTTGCTCTGGGCTACACCAAACGAGCCGTAAACAACGAAGATACAAGCTACAAGGTTGGTTACGTCAAATGCCATTGACTGGATACCAGTTGAAGTAGTCAAGGTATAGTCGCGTGCAAACAATGTCAATGTATTACCGTTCTGATGGAATGCCATCCAGAAGAAGATAACCACAGCAAACACAAGACACAAGCAGATGATGCGCTCCTTTGTCTCGGCAGGCGAGAGCTCTACTACAGTTGTTTTCTTTGCGTCAGCAGCCTTGTCCTTTGACTCATTTGCAAGAACGTGCTTGTAAGTGAAGCTAAAGATGTAATAGATAGCGATACTAATGATAAGAGAAACACATGCCACAGCAAAAGCGAAATGGTATGAATCCTCTACACTTACGCCAAGACTTTGCTGTGCCCAGTCCATAATCTTAATGGCTGTTGTAGGTGCAAACATAGCGCCAATGTTGATAGCCATATAGAAGAGTGAGAAACCTGAGTCGCGCTGGCTGGCATACTCTGGAGCGTCATATAGACGACCTACCATTACCTGCAGGTTGCCTTTAAACAGACCTGTACCCAAGGCTATAAGGATAAGCGATAGGCCCATAGCAGCAATAGCTACTGTATCCTTGCCAAGAGGCAGTGAAAGCACGAGATAGCCTATGAACATAATGAAGATACCTGTGGTAACCATACGTCCAAAACCGAACTTATCGGCAGCAAAACCGCCAATAATCGGAAGGAAATAGACCATCATTAGGAAGGTTGAATAGATTGTACTTGCCAGACCAGTTTCAAAACCGAAGTTTGCCTGGAGGTAGAGCAAGAATACAGCAAGCATTGTGTAATAACCGAAACGCTCGCCTGTGTTGGCTAATGCCAAGGCCCATAGACCTTTTGGTTGATTTTCGAACATAAAAACTTGTTTGATTGTTGTTATTAATTTAAGAATATCTCTATTTGCTACGTATTACATCGAACAGATAGGTCAGTTTGACAACGATGTTTGAGTGGTTTGACTTTGCAAAGTAGTCGCGTTTTGAGTCGCCATAGATATTACCCAAACCATAGTAGTAGCGGCCTTCAAGCAGGAAGTGGCCTACCTTTGGATGACTATACTCAACACCCATTCCCGCTGCAATACCATAATCGAACTTATTCTCTACTGGCATATTATACTGTTCGGCCGTTTGGTTGGAGCGGTCGGCAGTATTGCGGTTGTCATAACTAAAGTTGGTCTTTGTCTTCTCGCTAATAAGATAGCCAAACTGCGGACCTGCCTTAAAGAAGAACTGCATTCCTTTCTGCTCCCTACCCCATGCCAGATGTGCAAAGATAGGCACCTGGATATAGTCTAAATCGCGCTGATAAGCCTCAGCTATGCCAGTTGTTGGATTTATCACTGGTTGGTCGTCGGTAGTCAATATACTCTCTTTCCAACCTATGCGTGCATAGTTTACCTCGGCGGCAATAGAACAAATCGTATTGAAATACTTCTCGCAAGTGTATCGCATCGATAATCCGAACGTAATGCCTGTATGACTGTCTTGCGTCACCTTTGGCGTAAATCCTACGTTGCTCATAACGTATCCGCCACTGAAGCCTATCGAGAGGTCGTTGCGATGGTCGCCTATCTGAGCCTGCATAACAGCAGGAAGCATTAGCATCAATACAACTGGAGCCACAAACTTAAGCACAGCACCCAGCGCAACATGTCTTAATCTAAATCTTAATAACATATATATAATAAGGTATATTATTGTCTTTTAATACGATATCGACTCCATCGTATGATTCGTCTTATAGTGAACCAGCATAAACGCCGAGTTCTGCATACCGCCACCCTGCACAAACTTAAACTTCAACGGAGTCTGCAATGGTGTATATGTGCTCTGCTGACTTGTGCCTGTGAACTTGCCACCATACTTATGCAGTCCACGTATAAAGAACTGTGCATGATCGTAGCCCGTGATAGCAAATCGAGGCAAAGCCAGACGCATATCAGACTTGAACCATCTACGATAAGAACGCTCCAAGTTGGCTGTGCGCGAAGCAAGCGGATTATAGTAGAACGATGTTGGTATATATGTATCGTAGCGGTGATAATATTCAAGGTAAACCTTGGTATACATAAGCCACTCGGTATAGCCAAATAGCGAGATGCGCATGGCAGGCGCCGTAACCTTTAGTCCGTTAAGCTTTGCAAGAGTCACGTTAAGTTCTGGCGAGCGTCCTGTATTAAGCACTACCACGTTTTGCTTAGAGGCATCGAAAGCCTTGGCAAACATTGCCTCCGACGATTTAAGATTGGTTATGCTATAACCTATGCCCGCTGCCTCCATGCGCTTACGCAATGCAGATGTGAACATACCCTTGCGACTTGTTGTGTCGTTGCAATCAACAATCACAGCATGACATCCCTTGAAACGCTCAACAAATGCATTAACGGCCAACTCGTTCTGCAACTGCGGCGACTGATAAACCTGCATGATATGGTCGTTGGATGCCACATCGTTGCCACTGATAGAGAACGGTATTACAAGCTTAATGTTGTTGCGACGGCAGAAGTCGCCCATTGGCTTTACCTGCTTAGTGTAAAGCGGACCAAATATAATGTCGCAATCCTTGGCATTGTTGTCGGCCAAAGTCTGCTGAACATTTGCATCGATAGGCACATTCCATGCTTTTACATCTGTGCTTATGCCCTGAGCCTTAAGACTGTCGCAAGCCATAAGTATGCCACGATAATACTCTACCATACGCTGACCGTCGCCATCTACATTGTGCAATGGCAACATCACGCCTATACGTACAGCCGAGCTACTCTTCTTTACTGCCGGTGCTGCAGGTTGCTGAGTAGACTGCACTGGTTGAGGTGTTGTTGTTACTGGCGCAGGTATAACAAGTTGGTCGCCCTTATGCAATGTATAGTCGGGCTTCTGCATATCCGGATTGGCAGAAATAAGCTGATCTATAGTGATGTTGTATTTCTTGGCAATGCCGTAAATGGTATCCTTCTTCTTAACCTTGTAAAGGTCCTGATACTTCATAGTCTGCGCCGACACCGCGGCGGCAAAGACAAGAGCGCACAGACAAAGAAACAATCTGATATTGCGTTTCATAATGTTCATACTTTTTAAGTTAACATTGTTTTGTTTTTTATTCTGCAAAAGTACACAAAATAACTTGTACAAAGAAATGTTTGTCTATAAATAACGTTATTAAACAGCCATTGAGTTTTGTGATGTGGGATATATTATATAACTTTGCACGTATGAACCACATCAGATTATTACTTTTCATCATAGCATGCCTCACCCTTCAGGCACATGCCGATGAAGTGCCAACTATCGACCCTCAAGCCACATTCATTACACCTGAGGGCGAGGAGACTGGCACAAGCTATTCGGGCTCTGCCCCACTAACAGTGCGCTTTGCTGCCAACGCCACCAATATAGGTATATATACTCCACACTATGAATGGCGTTTCTGCAAGGAAGGTACTAACACGCCCTACCTCATACGTTACGACGAGGATACCGAGTACACCTTCACCGAAGCGGGTGTTAGTACCGTTGTGCTGTATGCCACCTTTGTCAACGGAACCGACACCATTGCCTATACAGCCGATTATTGGGCAGATGCCGAACCTATAAAGGTGTCTATATCTGAGAGTAGTCTTGAATTTCCAAACGCTTTCTCGCCCAATGGCGACGGAATAAACGATATATACAAGGCCAAAAGCGGATACCAGAGTATCGTGGAGTTTCATGCTTACATCTTTAACAGATGGGGACAGAAACTGTACGAATGGACCGACCCTGCCGATGGTTGGGACGGCAAGTATCACGGCAAGGATGTTAAGCAAGGCGTATACTATGTACTGGTAAAGGCTAAGGGTGCCGACGGACGCAAATATGACATTAAGAAGGATGTCAATCTGCTGCGCGGCTATACCGAGACATCCGGCAACGGAGGCGAGCAATAAACACACAACGTATAACAATCATTATTGTTTAGTAGGGTAATAATTTATCGAATTCAATATAATTCATGAATAGCAATCAAGAAGAAGGTAAGATTAATGTTTGGGGCGCACGCGTCCACAATCTTAAGAACATCGACGTAGAGATACCGCATGGATCGCTTACCGTCATTACCGGACTGAGTGGTTCGGGTAAGTCGTCGCTTGCCTTCGACACAATATACGCCGAAGGACAACGTCGCTATATTGAAACTTTCTCGGCATATGCACGCAACTTTCTTGGTGGAATGGAGCGCCCTGATGTCGACAAGATAACAGGCTTAAGCCCTGTTATATCCATAGAGCAAAAGACCACCAACAAGAATCCACGCTCTACCGTTGGCACTACAACCGAGATATACGACTATCTGCGTCTACTTTACGCACGTGCCGGAATTGCATATAGCTACAACACGGGCGAACGTATGGTGAAGTATACAGAGGAGCGCATCGTCGAAATGATAAACACTAATTATGCCGGACACCGCATATACATACTCGCTCCTGTTGTAAGACAACGCAAGGGACACTACCGCGAATTGTTTGAGAGTCTGCGACGAAAGGGTTACCTATATGCACGCGTTGACGGCGAGGTTGTGGATATAACACCAGGCATGAAGACCGACCGCTACAAGAACCATAATATCGAGGTGGTTATTGACAAGATGCAGATGCGTGAGGGTTTTGACGACCGCCTACGAAAGACTATTGCTACTGCCATGAAGCAAGGCGATGGCATTGTGATGATTCTTGACAAGGACACAGGAGAAGCCAAGAGTTTTTCAAAACGACTTATGTGTCCCACAACTGGTCTATCCTATCGTGACCCGGCACCCAATATGTTCTCGTTCAACTCGCCAGAAGGTGCCTGTCCGCATTGCAAGGGACTTGGTTATGTCAACGAGATTGACTTAAAGAAGGTAATACCCGACAATTCGCTCTCAATACATGCCGGTGCAATTGTGCCGCTTGGCAAATACAAGAACCAGATGATATTCTGGCAGATAGACGCCATACTTGAGAAGATAGGGCTGAACATCAAGACTCCTGTAGCCGAGATACCCGACGACACCATGAGCGAGATACTTTATGGTTCGCTCGAGCAAGTGCGCATAGACAAGGCATTAGTGCATACATCATCCGACTACTTCACTACCTTCGACGGCGTAATTAAGTATCTGCGCACAGTAATAGAGAACGACGACTCTACAAGCGGACAGAAATGGGCCGACCAATTTCTTGCCACTTGCGAGTGTCCCGAGTGTCATGGCATGCGTCTGTGCCGTGAGTCGTTGTCGTATCGTATATGGGACAAGAATATATCTGAGATTTCTTCCTTCGACATAAAGCAGCTATACGAGTGGCTTGACGAGGCCGAAGAGCATCTTGACGACAAGCAACGCTCTATAGCCACAGAGATATTGCACGAGATACGCACTCGTCTTAAGTTCCTGCTCGATGTGGGGCTCGATTATCTATCGCTCAACCGACAGTCGGTTACGTTATCAGGCGGCGAGAGTCAACGCATACGTCTTGCCACACAAATAGGTTCACAACTTGTCAATGTGCTATACATACTCGACGAGCCAAGTATAGGTCTGCACCAACGCGACAACGAGCGACTTATCCACTCGCTTAAAGAGTTGCGCGACCTTGGCAACACCGTTGTTGTAGTGGAGCATGATAAAGACATGATGCTTGCTGCCGACTGGATTATAGATATTGGTCCGCGTGCCGGAATGCACGGTGGCGAGGTGGTTTTCCAAGGTACACCAAAGCAGATGCTGAAACAACACACCATTACATCCGATTATCTTAACGGGGTAAGACAGATTGCAATACCTGCCGAAAGGCGCAAGGGCAACGGCAAAGCCCTTACAATATACGGAGCAAGGGGAAATAACCTGAAAAATGTGGATGTGCAGTTTCCGCTTGGCAAGCTTATTGTGGTTACTGGTGTCAGCGGTTCGGGCAAGTCGACTCTTGTTAACGAGACGTTGCAACCTATACTCTCGCAACACTTCTATCGCTCGCTCAAGAAACCTATGCCATACGACCGTGTGGAAGGTCTTGAATATATAGATAAGGTGGTAAATGTGGATCAGTCGCCTCTTGGACGTACTCCACGCTCCAATCCTGCAACATATACGGGTGTATTCTCTGATATACGCTCCCTGTTCGTAGCTCTACCAGAGGCCAAGATACGTGGCTACAAGCCAGGACGTTTTTCATTCAACGTTAAAGGTGGGCGTTGCGAGACATGCAAGGGCAATGGATACAAGACTATAGAGATGAACTTCTTGCCTGATGTGCTTGTGCCTTGCGAGGTGTGTCACGGCAAACGCTACAACCGAGAGACATTGGAGGTGAGATACAAAGGCAAGAGTATTGCCGACGTATTGGACATGACAATAAACCAGGCGGTTGAGTTCTTCGAGAATGTTCCTTCCATACTACAAAAGATAAAGACAATACAGGACGTTGGATTGGGATATATCAAGTTGGGACAGCCATCCACTACTCTATCAGGTGGAGAAAGCCAGCGCGTAAAACTTGCTACTGAACTTAGCAAGCGCGACACTGGCAAGACTCTATACATCCTCGACGAGCCTACAACGGGTCTGCACTTTGAGGACATACGCATACTGATGGATGTACTGCAAAAACTTGTCGACCGTGGCAATACGGTTGTCATTATCGAGCATAACCTTGACGTGATAAAACTTGCCGACTATATCATTGATATAGGTCCGGAAGGCGGACGTGGTGGAGGTCGTGTGTTGGCTACCGGAACACCAGAGGAAGTGGCAATGTCTAAGGAAGGATACACGCCTAAATTCTTAAAAATGGAATTGGGAGAATAAACTATAATACAAGAAACTATGCAGTTACAGATAAGTAATCTAAAGAAGTGCTTTGGGGATAAGACAGCCGTCGACATTCCTGATTTTAAAATAGACAATGGCGAGATAATTGGTCTGGTGGGCAACAACGGTGCTGGAAAAACCACTCTCTTTCGACTGATGCTCGACTTGCTGAAAGCCGACGAAGGCAGCGTTACTATGATGCCCAAAGCAAACGACACAGACGTAGAAGTAATAGAAGAGATAAATCCTGCCAAGTCGGAAGACTGGAAGACTATGACTGGTGCCTACATCGACACCAGCTTTCTTATCGACTTTCTATCCGCAGAAGAATACTTCGAGTTTGTTGGCAAGATTTCGGGATTATCTAAGGATGTAATAGCCGAACGTCTAAAGATGTTTGACACATTCATGAATGGTGAGGTGTTGGAACAGAAGAAATACATACGCGACTTTTCGGCTGGCAACAAGCAGAAAGTCGGTATTATTGCAGCTCTGCTTAACCAACCCCAACTCGTTATTCTTGACGAACCGTTCAACTTTTTAGACCCAAGTAGCCAAAACCAGTTGAAACGTCTTATAACCGATTTCAACAAACAAACTGGCGCCACTATACTTGTGTCGAGCCACAACCTGCAACACACCGTCGAGATATCTACACGTGTGGCTCTGCTTGAGCATGGTAAAATAATAGCCAACCTCGACAACTCGGAAGGCAAAGCCGAGGAAAAACTTGAAGAGTATTTTAACGTTTAGTAATGCAGCGCATAGCATGCTGTATGAAAAAAAATGCTTACCTTTGCAGAGTGTATATATAAAAGCAACAAAACTATAAAACGTATATAGCTTAAACCTATGAACAAATCTACTTTAACAATGCTCGCTGCCCTTTTAGCAGCACCTATGTATGCTCAAGTAGCACCGCTCGGTGGCTTCTACTACGGACAGATGCCCCAGCCTTCGGGATGGGAATGGCAGAGTCCCGATTCTGTAGCCTACAACAAACAGCAACCACATGCATGGTTCTTTTCGTTTGCCAATAGCGACGAGGCAAGACGTGTGTTGCCTGAAAACTCTTCACTTTGGCAAACACTTGATGGTGAATGGCAATTTCATTGGGCCAAGAACCCAGATGAACGTCCTAAGGATTTCTTCCGCACCGATTTTGATGCCTCAACATGGGACCGTGTACAGGTGCCTATGAACTGGAATACAGCCGGAATGAATGATAAGGGCGAGTTTAAATATGGCTATCCGCTATACTCTAACCAGCGTGTCATCTTCCAGCATAAGGTAAAGGTAGACGACTGGCGTGGTGGTGTTATGCGCGCGCCACAAACCAACTGGATGACCTATCGCAACCGCAACGAGGTGGGATCGTATCGTCGTTCGTTCTCTATCCCCGCCAATTGGCAAGGCAAAGAGATATACATCAATTTCGATGGTGTAGATTCTTTCTTCTATATCTACATCAATGGCAAGTACGTAGGTTTCTCAAAGAACTCACGCAACTTGGCTCAATTCGACATTACACCTTATTTAAATAGTAAGGGCGAGAATATTGTGGCTGTTGAGGTTTACCGCCATAGCGACGGCTCATTCCTTGAGAGTCAGGATATGTTCCGCCTTCCAGGTATCTTCCGCTCGGTATCGCTCACAGCCAAACCTAAGGTTCAGGTGCGCGACATAAAGGCTATACCCGATTATGACGCTACCTTCACCAATGCATCGCTTAAGATTTCGGCTGAGGTAAGAAACCTTACAACCAAGGCAGCCAAGGGCTACACCATTGACTACAAGTTATACGAAAACCGTCTGTATTCTGACGAGAACACTTTGGTGCCAAATATCAGCGCAACAGCTACTGTAGGCGAGGTTGGCAAGAACGGTCGCCTTACAGCCGATGTTACGCTAAACGCAGGCAACATCGTTAAGCCTTGGAGCGCAGAGGCTCCTCACCGCTACACATTAGTGGGCCAACTTAAGGACAAAAAGGGCAATGTGGTTGAGACGTTCTCTACCATTGTTGGTTTCAGAAAAATAGAGATTAAGGATACACCTGCCGATAAAGACGAGTTTGGACTTGCTGGCCGCTACTATTATCTCAATGGACAGCCTATAAAGATGAAGGGTGTTAACCGCCACGAGAACAATCCGGCTACCGGTCATTATGTATCGCGCGAGCAGATGCAACATGAGGTGTTCCTTATGAAACGTGGCAACATCAACCACGTACGCAATTGCCACTACCCTGATGCTCCATATTGGTACTACCTATGCGATAAGTATGGCATATATCTTGAGGATGAGGCCAACATCGAGAGCCATGAATATTACTATGGCAAAGAGTCGTTGTCGCACGTTAAGGAGTTCCGTAACGCACATGTAGCACGCAATATGGAGATGGTTCACGCTACTGTCAACAGTCCGTCTGTTGTGATATGGAGTCTTGGCAACGAGGCTGGTCCTGGCGACAACTTTAAAGACTGCTACGCCGCTATCAAGGCTTACGACACAAGTCGCCCAGTGCAGTACGAGCGCAACAACAATATAGTGGATATGGGTTCAAACCAATATCCGTCTATTCCTTGGGTTCAAGAGGCAGTAAAGGGCAAGTACGACATAAAGTATCCATATCACATCTCGGAGTATGCCCACTCTATGGGCAACGCAGTAGGCAACCTCGTTGACTACTGGAACGCTATCGAGAGCACCAACTTCTTTATGGGTGGTGCCATATGGGACTGGGTAGACCAGGCAATATACAATATCGACCCAAAGACCGGCAAACGCTATTGGGGATATGGTGGCGACTTCGGCATGGACAATAAGCCTAACGATGGTATGTTCTGTATGAACGGCATTATGCGCCCTGATCTCTCGCCCAAGGCTCAGTACTTCGAAGTTAAGAAGGTATACCAGAATGTTGGTGTCAAGGCTATTGACATGACCAAGGGCAGAATAGAGATATTCAACAAGAACTACTTTGAGCCGTTGCGCGGATACCAGATTGTATGGTCGCTATGGAAGGATGGCGAGTGCATAGAGAGCAATAAGAGTCTGATAGGAGCCAAGAACATTGTTGGTCCACGCGAACGTCAGGAGTATACTCTCGACTATGATTTTGCAAAACTCGACGCTAAGAGCGAGTACTTTGTAAAGATTCAGTTCCTGCAGGGCAAGGATATGCCTTGGGCAGAAAAGGGCTACGTACAGATGGAAGAGCAGCTTCTGGTAAAGGAAGCCACAGTCAAGCACGAGCCTCTTGCAACTGCAGCTGCCGACAACAGCAATATCTACTACACACAGGACGCAAAGAGCATAAAGGTTAAGGGCAACAACTTCAACGCTACATTCGACCTAAAGACTGGTGCAATTGAATCTCTGTCGTACGCAGGAAATACTGTATTTGCCGATGGCAACGGACCAAAACTCGATGCTTTCCGCGCTCCTACCGACAACGATGCCGGTATTGGCTACCACAATGCATGGTTTAAGTACGGTCTTTACAACCTTGACCACAAGGTGGTAGGCCAGCCTATAGTGTCAAAGCTTAAGGATGGATCGTTGCAGATAAGCCTTACTGTGGAGAGCCAAGGCAAGGAGGGTTGCAAGCAAGTATACGGCAACCGTGACCGTGACCCGCAGTCGGCCTACACCTTCAATACCGACAAGCACGCTTTGGGCAAGGACGACCTGAAATTTGCAACCAACCAGATATACACTATATATAAGGATGGTTCAATAGAATTGCAAAGTGCAATCTCTTCTAACCGTCCTAGTGTCATACTGCCTCGTATAGGCTACGCAATGAAGTTGCCTAAGACATACAACAACTTCGACTATTATGGTCGTGGTCCGGTTAACAACTACAACGACCGCAAAACGGGTCAGTTCATTGAACATCACCATGGCATCGTGGGCGAACAGGACATAATTCTGCCAAAACCACAATCTATGGGCAACCGCGAAGAGGTTCGCTGGTGCGCACTTAGCGAAAGCGGCAAGCCAGCAGTTGTATTCGTAGCCGACAGCACCATGTCTGTATCGGCATTGCCTTGGAGTGCCCAACAGATGACAGTTGTAGCCCATGCCAATGAATTGCCTGAGACAGACGGCACCTATCTGCATCTTGACGCCAAGGTAACTGGTCTTGGTGGTGCAAGCTGTGGACAAGGCGGACCATTGTCTCTCGACCGCACATACGCACGTAACTATAACTTTGGCTTCGTTATTCGTCCTACCACAGCAGTAGGAAACGAGGCTATGCTTAAGGCAGCACAAGTATCGCTCTCTGGCGAACAGCCTATAAGCATTGAGCACAAAGCCACTGGTATGGTTACACTTAGCAGTCCAGCACAGAACCGCACCATAATGTACAGCATTAATGGAGCCAAGAAAGCTGTTGCTTATAACGAACCGATAAACTTGCGTAATGGTGGAACCATAACAACATGGTATAAGGAGACTCCGAAACTTCGCACAACCATGACCTTTGACAAGGTAGACTTTGTGCCTCTGCAAGTTGTCTTCGCCTCGTCAGAGGAGCCCGAGGAGGGTGATGCCGTAAACATTGCCGACGGCGATGAGTCTACAATATGGCACACTATGTACTCTATCACACTGGCTAAATATCCTCACTGGATTGACTTCGACGCTTCGGAGGAGAAGACAATGAAGGGATTCAAGCTTACACCTCGTCAGGACTCTGGTTATGGACGTATCAAAGACTATGAGATATATGTAAGCAACGACGGCAAGAATTGGGGTGAGCCTATTGCCAAGGGCGAATTCGACCGTACCGCAGAAATGAAGAAGGTGATGTTTGACAAGCCTGTCAAGGCACGCTTCATACGCTTCCGTGCACTTAGCGCACACTATGGCGTAGACTATGCTTCAGCTGCCGAGTTTGCATTGATAGCAGAATAAACGGCAATTGCCAAATAACACAACAGGAGGTAAACACTTCAAACAAGTGTTTACCTCCTGTTTTTGTTATTAGCACTTCAATAAACGATAACGTTATCATCAGCTTACAATAACATTATCATCAGCCCACGAATACGTTATCGTCAGCTTATGATAACGTATTCGTTTTTTACCCAAACTAGAGCCTTTTATTACTTGGCAATGTATAATATATTAAACGAGCAAGTATATAATATTAAATGAGCAAGTATATAATATTAAATGAGCAAGTATATTAAATGAGCAAATAATATATTTTTCAAACGTTAAAATCGGACAGTATTGACAGAAAATCCAAGTAAACCTTGCTATTTTTCAAGAAATTTTGTTAAATTTGCAATGGCTCTCGAATCTGTATGTCAAATTGGAATTACTCAATGTCGATAAGCAGACAGCCAACACCGAGCTGAAAGCAGAGAAGTCAAAACAACATCCTCGGTTATAAGCGGGCAATGGGTGGGAAGAGAGTCAAAACATATAGAAGGCGTTTATCTGACGCTGTGTTTAGGACGAACTGAAATCTTGCAACCTCTCAGTATCTCACGCTTTTTTGTGTGTCTAATGTTTGCTATTTAATGCTAAACACAAAAACGATATGAACGCATTGGTTAATGCGCATACTCGGAATGATGACAACTTGTCTCCATGCACTGGACTTATCTCCAATGTCCTCCCCGAAGCTCAACGCTCACAAACTGGGGTGTCCTCGGACTATGTACATAAGAAAGAGCATCATTGGTTCGTACTGCGAGTGACATACAACAGAACCCAGAAAGCTTGCGACATCATCGCAAATGCAGACGTGCAGTCGTATATGCCTATGCATTATATAATAAAGAAAGAGATTGGAAAGAAGAAGCGTATTTTACAGCCTCTTCTTCCCAATCTCTTTTTTGTATATACCACCCGAGAAATCGCAAATTCCATTGTCAAGAAAAAAGACGAAGATACGCCTATTTTAAAGTATTACCTTGACAAGACAAGGCCTAAGGAGACAAACGGCAAACACCCTCCTCTTACCATTCCATTTGACGCAATGACAAACTTCATCAAAGCAACGAGCACAGAAAGCGACCATGTCCGCATTGTTTCTAATGAACAATGTCATTATAAAAGTGGTGACATTGTAAAAGTGATAGATGGTGAATTTAAAGGTGTTACAGGTAGAGTGGCTCGTATTGCTGGACAACAGCGGGTGGTTGTGGAGATTGCAGGGTTATGCATGGTGGCGACAGCCTATATTCCAAGCGCATTTTTAGAAGTTAAGTAAACATCCAATATCAACTAAAACCTTTTTACAATGAGAAAATTATTTGTATGTGCATTTGCTTTTCTCTGCCTTACAGCAAATGTATCAGCGCAAACCGCAAAGGACATTCGCAAAGAACGTCAAGAGATTCGTAAGGCTTCAAAAAGTGAACTAAATGAAAAGGCAACCAAGACAGCAAGAAAAGATGCTAAGAAACTCAAAAAGGAAGGTTGGATAACGGTTCCTGGGGCTTTACCATTAGAGAAACAGCTGGACAAGTCTTACATGATGCAAATGGAGTATGACGAAGACATGTACCCTAAGTATCTTATGGGTGAAGCTATGAGTATTGGCGAGAACTATGATGCTGCCAAGATGCAAGCTTTGGAATTGGCAAAGCAAAACCTTGCCGGTCAGATACAGACTGAGGTTACTGCATTGATTGAAAACTCCGTAGCAAACAAGCAACTTGCCAACGAAGACGCTGCATCGGTAACGCAGAGCATCATGGGTGCAAAGAACCTTATCTCTCAAAGCATTGGTCGCACCATAATAGTAATGGAGTGTTATCGTGTCAAAACCAACAAGAATAAGGAAGTTCTTGTACGCATTGCATACAATGGAGCGATGGCAAAAGCCGCAGCTAAGCGTGCAATACAGGATGAGCTTAAAAGCAAAAGCGAAGATTTGCAGAAAAAACTTGATCAGCTCTTAGGATGGTAAAAAAGTATCTGTGTTGCTTTATATGTACAGTTTTCTCCATCTGCTGTTTCTCTCAGAAGATAAAAACAGTTGATGGAGAATACACATACGTTGTGCCTGAGAATGTTAATTTAGACAAGGCTAAGTATATAGCATTAGAGCGTCTGAAAATACAACTTATTGAAGAAGAATTTGGCGCAACCGTATCGCAATCGAACTCCACATTGGTAAAAAATAATAATGGTAAATCTGATGTTGATTTTGTATCAATAGGTGGAAGTGAAGTTAATGGTGAATGGATTGAGACAATCGGCACACCACGATACAATATATATTATGAAAAGGAAATGCTCGTAGTGAGTGTAAAAGCAAAAGGACGGATAAGAGAAATCATCTCTACTGCTGTTGATGTCAAATCATTGGTTTTACGTAATGGCATAGAAGACAGGTTTGAAAGTGATACATTTAAAAGTGGTGATGACCTTTATATTTCATTCCAATCGCCCACTAATGGTTATCTTGTCGTTTATCTTGTAGATACTGAGCAACGCGCATTCTGCCTTCTGCCATACCAAAACATGAAAGAAGGATTTTTCAATGTAGAAGCAAACAAACGCTATGTTTTGTTCTCTACCCAAACAGCTTCATCCGAACTAAAACCATACGTGGACGAATATACAATGACCTGTACACACGACCAAGAAATAAACCAATTGTATGTGATTTTCTCGACAAGTCCTTTTGTAAAGGCTATAGACGACAAGCTTGAGAAAGAACTTCCAAGAGAATTATCTAATGAGGATTTTCAAAAGTGGCTGGCAAAATACAGGACCAGAGACACTAATATGGTTGTGAAGAAAAAAACAATAACTATTCGTAAATAATACATAAAATCTGAACTATATGGAGATACATTTAATAAAGACTACAAGAAAAGCACTTATTCTACTTTTTTTCATGTGCTTAAACTGTTATAGCGCTTTTGCTCAATTAGAGTATGAAAATGCCATTCAACGTAGAGATTATCAATTAGCGGTAGGTATCATGAAAGTAGAAATAGACCATACAGAACCTAATGCCGATATGTATTATAAGAGAGCTGTAGCTTATGAAGGTTTAGGTGAGTATATATATGCAATATCTGATTGCACTTCGGCATTGAAATGCAATCCCAATGATGAAAATGCTTATTTGCTCAGAGGCAAATGTAAAATAAAAATGGGAGATCCTACTTATATTATGGATTTACAAAAAGGAGGTAAAGAAGGTATTGCCATGCTCAAGAAACTTGGAAAAGAACCGACTACAACTACGCCCCAAAACAATATAGAAATCATATCTGATGTAGATACTAACATACCAGCAATGGGTAGAAATACCAACAACAATACATTCGTTGTTATTATTGCCAATGAGAAATACCTTGAAAACAATATCTCGCAAGTGTGTTATGCACAAAAAGATGGAGATGTATTCAAACAATATTGTATTAAAACATTAGGTATTCCAGCTGAGAACATACATGTAAGAAATAACGCCACCCGAAACCAAATGAGGTCAGAGATGAAATGGCTTAACAATATAGCAAATGCTTTTGGCGAAAAATCAAATATTATAGTTTACTACTCCGGTCATGGAATGCCTGATGAAGAAAACCAAAAGGCTTATTTGTTACCTTCTGACGGTATTGCCAACGATCCGGAAAGCGCATATTCATTAGAATCTTTTTACAACCAATTGGGAGCTTTGAACGTAAACAGCATAGTTGTATTTCTTGATGCTTGCTTTAGTGGTTTTCAGCGAGACGGAGGAATGCTGACAGCAACAAAAGGAGTCGCAATAAAACCTAAAGAAGAAAAACTGAACGGCAATGTTATAGTAATAAGTGCATCAAAGGGAGATGAGACTGCTTATCCTTACCAAGAGAAAGGTCATGGATTGTTTACTTATTACTTATTAAAAAAGCTCCAATCCTCCAAAGGAAACATAACGCTGAAAAAATTAGGAAATTACATTATTGATAATGTAAAGCAAACAAGCATGCGTAAGAATTCAAAAATCCAAACACCAACTATTTACGCATCTGAGCATAAGTCTGAATATCTCTTTAATTTAAAACTAAGAAATAACAAATGAAACAGCTATTAATATTATTGACATGCTTATTTTTGTCAAATATGTCTTTTGCCTTGCCTACAAAAAAAGTTTTGGTATCCCTTAAACCCAATGAAAGATTAAGGCTTGGAGAATACACGTCAAATTTTTATGCAGACTCATACAATTTTATGTGTTTACTGTATGATAGTGAAACAGGCAAAAAAACAATAATATACAATGGTATACGAAAAATCACTGCTAATGATATATATATATACTACATAGATTTGGATGACTTTAATAAAAGTATTTATGAATATACAACAGATAATGGTAAATATATCAGTATCGAAAATGAAATTTATGGTCCATATGAAGAAATAAAATATTATGCTGACTTTCGCCCAAAAACAATATTTGGATTTACCAATACAACGTATTTTAATCGGCATAGGTTTTATTTTACACAAATGGGAGAAGAGTTTATTCATGACAATGATGGAACTATATGCAAAATTGGCAGTTTTAAATCCCATTATATGAGTCCCAACAAAATGCATGAATGTGTCGTAGATATATCCAGGCGAATGGTTACTATAGATAATATCAATTATGTATTGCCTATTCCCGTAGATGTTGAGCTCGGTGATCATAATCCCGAAATATGTCTTTTTGATGATGGAACATGTTATTATGAGAATGATTACAAATACAATGGAGGAGCGCTTTATTGTTTTTACATAACGCCCTCAGAAGTGAAAGCAATTGATACAGATGTTGAGTTCTTTGATTTAGATACACATGAAATCAAAGCCCGTAGCAATATAGATAACTACAACGAATTCGCCGACCCACATAAATTCCGCTACTACTTACCAGAAGAAGTTTATTCATCAGAGAAAGGTTATTGGATTTTTGGTTATGAATTTTCTTTACAAGATGAAAGTAAAAAACATTCATTTTTTGCTAAATGGGACTACGACTATATTCTCATTGATGGTAAAAAATATGATTATCATTGTCCTGTTGATGCTTTTTATGACAACAAAAGCAACTCATTTAGATGGGTGTCTTTTGAGAATGACCAAATAGTCATGTATAACTATAGTTTATAATGCCTATGCTTCTTGTAACTGCCATATCTGCAAGTTGTTTCTTTTTAGAATATAGAGCCGAATCGAGTAAAACAATCGACTATTTTAAGCAGCACACAGAAATTCAATCAGAACTTAGACGACATCTAAATGAAGAAGACAGTGAAATAGCACAAGTTATTGTCATGCCTGAGTTTAGTGTTTTCTCTAAAACATGCGATGCGTTAGAATACAGAACCATGTGTTTGTTTTATATTCTATATGGAACTACTGATTTCAGTATTGGACATTACCAAATGAAACCAAGCTTTATTGAAACACTGGAAACATACATATCTAAGGATAAAAATCTAAAGAAAAAATACCACAAGCTTATAATAAAGGAGAAAAACATAAAGAAATGCAGGAAAATGAGGATGGACAGAATGTTGTCACTCCATTGGCAAACAATTTATCTGGCAGCATTTATTGATATATGCAAAAATCAAACATCTAACATTTCTTTTAATTCAGTCAAAGAAAAAATAAGGTATTGGGCTACCTTATATAACTCAGGACTGGAGTTATCCGAAGCACAAGTTTACGCTAAACAGAAACAGAAGTTCTTTCCACGCTTTTATAAAGAATATAATTATTCTGATGTAGCATGGGACTTCTATCTACATTTGAAACAAATAAAACACTAAACAGATGAATAGGACTTGCTTACTTCTTATATTGTATATCTTATTGGGTGTGAACACAAGTAGTTTCGCAAATAATTACATTGTCGTATCAAAACAAAAATTAATGCTCTTTGTTGTTAGTCCTCAACAAGATACTCTTTGTGCCATAAACTGTGCGGTTGGAACTAATTATGGCAACAAACAAGAAAAGGGAGATAAAAAAACTCCAGAAGGAACTTTTAAAATAACCAAGATACAAAAATCAAAAACATGGACACATGATTTCAATGACGGATATGGGTATAGAAAAGGTGCCTACGGCCCATGGTTTTTCAGATTAAAAGTTCCAAACTTTGTTGGTATTGGCATTCATGGAACATGCTTCCCTGACAGCATCGGCACAAGAAGTTCTGAAGGATGTATTCGTCTGAGAAATGAAGATATATTGATTCTGAAACAATTCGTTTACATCGGAATGAAGTGCATTATAGAAGAAGACAATCCAGATAATACTCTATAACGTTCAATAGGAATATTTCAAACGCCCTTTGTCAGTGTTTCAAATAATAAAAAAACAATATACAATGAAAAGATTTCTCTTCCTTATGCTTGTAGCATTGGCTGTGCACAATGTACAGGCACAAAACTATGAAAAAATGCTGTTTGTATTGAAAGATACCACAACAAAGAAATTTGGTTGCGTTGACATCAATGGAGAAACGGTAATGCCATTCAAATATCAGTATGCTTCATTGCGAACATACTTTACCCAACAGGAATATGATAGTGGATATATGAATCGCAGTCGTTACGATGACGAGGAAGAAGCATTTCTACCTTATTCATTAGGATGGGGCTGGTTAAAAACTGAAAAGAACAAACATTCCGCGTTCAATAATAACAACAAGCAGAACTACGAGTTGTTGGATGTTAGTAGCGACAAGTATTTTATCGTCAAGAAGAATGGATTAACAGGAGCTGTTGATAGCATGGGACAACAGGTAATCTCCTGTATTTATGATGACATTATCCTTGACCATGAGAATATGAGACTTTTCAATCAACAAGACGGACTGGCTTCCGTTTTTAAGAATAAGAAAATGGGATGCGTCAACAAAAACGGCAAACTGGTCATTCCATGTATATATGATGACGATTTGTTTAATTTTAGAAGAGAAGGATATTGTATTGTTGCTATAAAAAATGGCAAAGAGGTATATCTTGACAAAAACGGAAAGATAACATCTGGTCCAAACAATACGCAAACAAACAAATCTTGGATTAGATGTCTCACTGAAGAGGATAAAAGCCTTGAGTTAATATGCGTAGAAAAGAATGGTAAACATGGTTGTATAGACAAGACAGGAAAACTTGTCATTCCATTTATTTCTGACACTCATATTTTCTTTAACAACAATGGTAATTATGCTGTCATTTCGCAAGGTTGGAATTTGGATGAAAATAATTACGAGAAAGGGAAGTTTGGCTATATAAACAGAAAGGGGGAAATTGTAATCCCCTGCAAATATGCTGCTGCATCAAACTTTATAGGAAAGTTTGCCATTGTAGAAACTCCACAAGAGACCTCAAACGGCATACTCGAATACCGAGTTGAATGCATAGATGAGAATGGAAATGTTAAACTTAATCTTGGAACTAATATTAACGGATCTGACTATTACGAACCAGATTTTTCAAACGAACAAAACTTACGCTTTAGAAATTTCTCCATATCTTCTAATGGTATCATTTGTCAGAAAAATAGAGATGGTGGCTTTTCATTCAAAGTATTAGAAGGTTATGGTCACGATGCTTTAGAAGAACAAGTCTTTGACAAACTTGCAACATTTGGCGATTTCAGAAAAGATATTGCATTGGTTGAAAAGAATGGTCAGAAATGGTTTATCAATGAGAAAGGAGAAAACATATTGCATGACAAATTTGATAATATTGGAACAATTTCATTAAATGCAATATACAAAATAGAAAAACGCTTACAGTTAAATGACAGATACTTGCTTTCTGAAAAAAATGATTTGTTGGGACTTGTTGATATTGAGCAAGAGAAAATGTTGACTCCATGTATATATGAAGAAATCGGTGAAATATCAAAAGGAGTAAATGCTTGGCAAGAACAAATTCATCAAAATATGGTGAAGGTCAAGAGAAACGGCAAATATGGATATGTGGATGTTAGGACTGGAGAAGAAATTATACCTTGTGAATATACTTATCTAACAGCACGCTTCAAGAAATTCCAATACCTCTACAACAACCAAAAATCAAACATTGACGAAAATATTCCGGTTTGCAAAACATCTAACAATAAATGCTATGCTGTTATTATCGCTAACGAGAAATACACAAGAGAACAAAATGTACCATATGCGTTGAATGATGGAAAAACATTCTCGGAATATTGTAAGAAGACTCTCGGCATTCCTGACAACAATATCCACTATGCAGAGAACGTAACACTTAATGACATCAAATATCATTTATCATGGCTTAAAAACCAAGTAAAAATGGCAGGTGACGATACTAAAGTCATTTTCTATTATGCAGGACACGGTATTCCTAATGAGTCTGACCGTACATCCTACATACTACCAAGCGATGGCTTTGCTTTCGATATCAATACAGGATATAGTCTTAAAGATTTATATAAAGAATTAGGTGACTTACCATCCAAAAACATCATAGCCTTTATAGATGCCTGCTTCAGTGGCGCACAAAGAAATGAGCAAGCTAACGCTGAAGCAAGAAGAGTTGCTATCAAAGCCAAGCCAGACACGCCTACTGGTAAACTTGTTGTATTCTCAGCAAGCCAAGGCGACGAATCCGCACTTCCATACGATAAGGAAAGACATGGTATGTTCACTTATTATCTTTTGAAAAAGCTGCAAGAAACATCTGGAAATACATCCTTAGGAGAATTAACCGACTATGTGAAGGCAGAGGTTTCCAAACAAGCTTTCAAGGAAAAGAATAAAACACAAACTCCATCTGTATACAATTCGTCAGAACTGGAAGACTGGAGAAACATCACACTTAAATAAATAAAGCGATGAACAAAAACAAACTTTTGCCTATATTGTTTTGGGGATTGTTGGCTTCCACAAACGGCTTTGCCCAAAACAATAATCCTCGCAAGGCATACGATGACTTCAAAAAGCAGGCACAACAACAATACTATGATTTCAGAACGCAAGCCAACGAAGAATATGCCGCTTTCTTAAAACGAGCATGGGAGCAATATAATTCTCTACCTGCCATTCCCAAACCCAAGGACGAGACTGTGCCACCTATCACAATCCCCGAAGAAGATAAAAACAAGCCTATAGAGAGCAATCCCATACCAATCAAGGACGTTGTTGCGCCACCGAAACAAAATCCACAACCTACGCCTATCGCGCCCATCAAAGAAAACTCTCAACCACAAGAAAGAACGGTTGACTTTACATATTGTGGAACAAAATGCCAGATTCGCATTAATAAGGACCTAAATCTGTCTCTCCAAGATTGTAGCAACGAACAGTTATCTAATGTCTGGACTCAACTGTCAGCAGAGGGCGTACTCAACAATACCATAAGAGACTGTCTTGCAATAAGAGTTGGCAGGAACTTGTGCGATTGGGCATACCTAAACTTATTGTCTTCATTTTCTAAAGTCATGTATGGAAATTCCAATGAAGCGACAATGCTGACTTCTTATATTTATGCCCAAAGTGGATATAAAATGAGATTAGGAAGAAACGAGCAACACATATATTTATTATATGCAAGTGAACATGGAATTTATGATATTTCATATTTCAATATAGACGGACTTAAGTTTTATCCATTCGAATGTGACAAAAACAAGCTGGAGATATGTGACGCTTCATTTCCTAAAGAAAAACCTTTGTCTTTGTATATTCCTCAAAATCAAAAGTTTGAATACAATGCAAGTGATGTAAGAACTTTGACTTCGAAGAGATATCCAGATGTGCAAGTTCAGGTTCAAGTAAACAAAAACTTGATAGAGTTCTATAATACATACCCCTCTTCAGAAGTTAATGCTAACTTTATGACGAGATGGGCAATGTATGCCAATACGCCATTGGATGCGAAAGTCAAGGAAGAACTTTATCCTGCACTAAAGGAAAAAATCAATGGCTTGAGCCAATTAGAGGCAGCAAACAAATTGCTTAATTGGGTTCAAACTGCCTTTGTTTATGAATATGACGATAAAGTGTGGGGACATGACAGAGCCTTCTTTGCAGAAGAAACTTTATATTATCCTTATTGTGACTGTGAAGACAGATCTATACTATTCAGTCGTTTAGTAAGAGATTTATTGGGATTGAAAACTATCTTAGTGTATTATCCAGGACATTTGGCAAGTGCTGTATGTTTTACAGACAAAGTCGCAGGAGATTATATTATGTTAGATGATAAGCGATTCATCATTACCGACCCTACATACATAGGAGCTCCTGTTGGGAATACAATGCCTGATATGGATAATACACAAGCAAGTGTGATACTTTTAGAATGACACAAACATAAATAGCATTTATAATTAAAGATAGCGGATGGAGTTGATTATACAACAACCATCCGCTTTTTTGTTTGTCTATATATGATGCGACAAGCCTATATTATGGTTAAGAACCGTTAACAACCGTTGATAATTGACCGCAAGCAGTTTGGTTATGGTGTGGATAGTCATTGCTATATAAAATTGGGCGCTACCTATGTGTTCGGATTCGGCAAACACGTAAAACAAAATAATGAGGCTTCAAGACAAAATGGTGCCGGTTCGGCAATATTGGAACAATTATACCCCAGGTCGAAAATTGTCAAATGGTTTATAAATCTTCTCCAAATAGAACAGCAAGGCATACACCACTGCTACAACAAGATATACAAGCCATAGCTGCACATTGCTAAGCTCAATACCGTCGACACTTGCAGCCGGCAACGATGACACCCAAGCAAGCGACAACGTCAATGCCTTAGCAATCCATCCTACAACTATTGCAACCAAACCCTGAAGACATGGAACGAAGAACAACGCATACATAACTACCGATAGATAAATAAGGACTGTTGCCAATGGGATGGCTATGAAATTGGAAAGAAGAAAATAGCATGAGAAACGTCCAAAGTAATATGCCACGAGCGGTGCAACCATAAGTTGAGCTGACAACGAAACAACTATCATAGAGAAACACCAATTAACCAATGGATGTGTTTCAAGATATTTATGGCTTACAAACACACGCAGCCGGTCGTTGAACAACAGAATGCCAAGAACAGCAAGGAAGGACATCTGGAAACCTACATCCCACAAGCTCCACGGACTGGCAAGCAACAACACCAATGCTGCAAAGGCAAGATAATTGAGCGACACATTATTGCGCTGCAACATCTGTGCAAACGTAAACAATGTGAGCATAAAAGCCGAACGCAGCAAACTCAATGGCATGCCAACCATTGCTGTATATCCCCATACGGCAATAATGATGAATGCCAACATCAGTATGTTATGCCTCCTTCTACCAAAAATCATTACAAGCAAAGCGTATAGTATGCCAAGATGCAGACCCGATAGTGCCAAAACATGCGAAGCACCTGATACCGAGAAACTTTCGCGCAACTCGGCCGTAAGACTGCTCTTGTCGCCAAGTGTCATAGCTGCCACTACTCCATATGCCTCATTGGATATGGCAAGCTCACGATAGCGCTTAAGTAGTTTCTCGCGCAACGTCATGCACCTAAGTTGCACACGTTGCACTCCCGACAAATGGTCAAGCTGTACAACATCACGTTGCCATGCTCCATCACGCAGAAAGCAACGCGCCACAATATCGTGAACCTTTAGCCAACGCTGATAGTCGAAGTGGGTTGCTATATTATATGCTCCACCTTTATTATATGCACCATGTTGGCTTGAATAATCATCAATATCCAAGAATTGCGTATAGCCAACAATGCCATCGCCTATAGACAAAACAGATATGTTGTTCGCATCTTTGCCTTTAGGTAGATAGGCATATACACGATGACCGGCAAAACGTCCGTCGGCTATTGTCAACTCGCAACGCAATGTCTTTGTACGCTCAACCGGCATAGAAGACACTACAGCCGAGAATGGTTCGGAGGTTTGGATAAAATAGAAATGCGACCGTTCTACACTCATGCTCATGCGCAAAGCGCCACCTATTATGATGCAGCCAAAAAGTATGAGGCTTTGCACCATTGGCCTTACATTTGTGTTATAGGCTACAAATGCCGCAGCCACAGCCACAACAAAGATGCCAAGCCATATACGCACACCCACTACATCGGCAAGCACATCGCCCAAGGCAATGCCTAAGATAAGCATTGCCACAACCCTGACAAGCGGATTAAGCTGCAACGTGCTGTTCATATACATTACTTCTGCAGTTTGGAGCCTTCAATACGCTTGGGACACACATTAGCCAATTCGCATTTATCGCAATGCGGCTTGCGCGATGTGCATACATATCTACCATGAAGCAAAAGCCAATGGTGGGCACGAGCAAGATCAGATGCCGGAATATGCTTTACAAGTTCCTGCTCTACTTTAAAAGGAGTGTCGGCTGTACGCGGAACAAGTCCAAGACGATGGCTGACTCTAAACACATGAGTGTCTACTGGCATTGCCGCCTGTCCAAAAGCAACCGCCTGCATAACATTAGCTGTCTTGCGACCTACACCAGGCAACTTAAGCAAGCTGTCAAAGTCGGCAGGCACTTCTCCCATAAAATCATTAACCAGCATCTGCGACAACTCTACAAGATGACGTGCCTTGGCATTGGGATAGCTCACGCTCTTTACATATTCGTATATCTCTGCCTCATCAGCCTCAGCCATAGATTGAGCGTCAGGATAATGTGCAAACAACTCGGGTGTTACTTGATTGACACGCTTGTCGGTACATTGCGCACTAAGCACAACGGCTACAAGCAACTGAAATATGGAGCCAAACTCAAGCTCGGTTGTTACCTCGGGATGAAGCTGTCGAAAATAGTCGAGTACGTAGGTATATAGTTGTTTCTTTGTCATATCTGTCTTCTTTCGTAATCATCCAATAGCATTATATTGATTGGAAGTATTTTGAATTTCAAAGATACAACTTTTTAATGAAACACGTACGTCTCTTTAAAGATATTTTTTATAAGACCTTAATTCCGCAACATAATCGACAATTACTTTTATAAGTTCCTGGGCAGCAAAACGTTGCCCAGGATTTTGCCATGTCAGACTTTTCACTTATCTTAGTGTTGCGAATCCAAAGACAATAAAAAGCGTAACAGGCATGGCGAAGATAGCAATAAGATCCGAAAAAACTCACTCCTTTTGGCGGCATATTTCCAATCATGGAGCAATTTTCCTCCCTTCTCTCCTCTACGATAGACTCAACACTTGGGTTGAGGTGCAAACTTTATGGTTATCAGTATAGCGAAATCATCCGCTCCCTCCTATGCGTTTACTTCTGCGGCGGTTCTTGCATTGAGGATGCCACCACCCACTTGGCGGGTCATCTTTCCCTTCACCCCACGCTCCGCACCTGTAGCGCCGACACCATCCTCAGGGCAATAAACGAACTGGCCCGGGAAAACATCTCATACACATCTGATGTCGGCAAGTCCTATGACTTCAATACATCAGACACGCTCAACACATTGCTCCTCAATTGCCTCTTGGCCACAGGACAGTTGAAAGAGGGCGAGGGGTATGACGTTGACTTCGACCACCAATTCATTGAAACTGAGAAGTACGATGCAAAGCCCACGTATAAGAAGTTTCTTGGCTACAGGCCAGGCGTGGCCGTTATCGGTGACATGATTGTCGGCATAGAGAACAGCGACGGCAACACCAATGTACGCTTTCACCAGGAGGACACGCTGAAGAGGATTTTGGGGAGGCTTGAAGAAAAGAAACTGGCAGTCAATCGCTTCAGTGCCGACTGCGGGTCATGCTCGGAAGATATTGTGGATGAGGTTAGTAAGCATTGCAAGACGTTCTACATACGTGCCAACCGTTGCAGCTCGCTCTAAGATGACATATTCGCGCTCAAAGGATGGAAGAAGGAAGAAATAAACGGCATTGAGTTTGAGTTGAACTCCGTTCTCGTTGAGAAGTGGAAAGGCAAACTGTACCGTCTGGTAATCCAGCGCCAAAGACGTATGGGCAGCGAGCTTGACCTGTGGGAGGGGGAATACACATACCGCTGCATCCTGACCAATGACTACGAATCTTCCATGAGGAACATCGTGGAGTTTTATAACATGCGTGGTGGTAAGGAACGTTTCTTCGATGACATGAACAATGGATTCGGATGGAACAAGCTGCCGAAATCCTTTATGGCGGAAAATACGGTGTTTCTGCTCCTGACAGCATTGATACGCAATTTCTACAAGGCCATCATGCAAAAGCTTGAAGTAAAGAAGTTCGGCATCAAGACAAGCAGCCGCATCAAAATATTTGTCTTCAAGTTCATCTCCGTGCCTACCAAGTGGATTAAGACTGCAAGGCAACACGTGCTGAACATTTACACAGGAAACCATGCATATGCAGAGGCCTTCAAGACTTCTTCCGGATGATTCCTGTCACTTGACGGCCACTAATTGCGTATTGTCTCAAGTCGCCTTATGGGGTAAGGGGAGGGTATGCGCATTGAAACGGACGCGCAGACTTAATATCAGTCTTGCTAATCAAAAGCCCATTCCCCTTCATATCTGTAGCACTTCGTGAGGAAAGTTGCGGATTTGAGGAGAAAATATTTTTCGGTTTAAATCGTTGAAAATCGGGTCTTACGGTTTCCTTTTTCTAAACGGAGAAAGAGACGTGCGAATCAAAACTCATAGACCGTATAATCGAGGTCGAAATCCTGCCATTCGCCAAAGAGGGTAAACCCGGCCTTATACTTTGCATACAAGCCCAGCTGGAGATTCTTCTCGTTCGCCACCACTTCGGCCGCCGTCATTCCCCACTCCGTCTCATGTATGGTATAATCCATGCCTATATCAATATCGTCTTTCAGCTTGGCCGCCCTATATTGGGACGGGAAATAATGATAGTACGGAGCCAAAGCGCCCTCCGCTTGCATGCGGAACACCACGCCCCACTCTTCCACGCCGTCCAGCGAGCCTATGCTAGCAGATACGGTATAACTACATTTCAGCTCCCCTCCATCGGGAGAATGGAAATAGGAACTAGCCCAATTCTTTATCGAAGTAATCTCGCCATCCATGCCCAAATATTCTTTCATATTGCCATATTTGATGTAAACCTGGTCTACTCCGCCAAAGAGATTTTTTATTCGGGTAGATCGCAAATACGGGCGGAAGAACGTCTTTTCGCCGGGGCTGGGGGCAGGCATCGTAAAACTAGTAACCAGCTCGTCTACGGCGCCTACGGCAATCTGTTCTTCCTGCGGCTTCAGCTTGGGGTCGTGATGGAACCGCTGGGTGGTTGGAGGATATGCCCAACGGCCTACCACGCCCACATAAACGTCGTTGCGCGTCTTCTCGTTCTCGTTGGGTTCCAAGAGCGTAACCAGATACCGGCTCATGCTTCTGATGTTATGCACGGCCACATTCACGGTAAGTACATTGTCGCGCTTGAACATGCCCGTAATTTCGGCGTAACAGTCGTTATAAAGCGCGGCGGCATTTTGTTTTTTCTGCACTTCCACGCCCCCTGCCACCATGGAGAAAGGTGCCGAAGCCAGAGCCATGGTAGAAGCCGGGATTCCGACCGTCAGCTTCCCCACAACCGCTCCCGTAAGCATGTCGCCCGCATCGGAAGCAAGACCGGCCCAGTCGCCATTGTCTATGTTGTCTATCGTACCCTTTGCAGCCTTTACGTCGCCAATGAAACCGGTCGCTTTAGTATATCCGCCGAAAAGGGGAACGTTGTTCCACTCGTTCTCCGTGCGCGATGCCATGCCCCGGGAAGCCGCCACCGCCTTCGATTGAGCCGCCTTGGGCAGCGAAATGGCATTCATCAAGCCGCCTTCCGTCCCACCGGAATAAAGGATATAAGCATCGTCTTGCTCGGATACGGAATAGGCATGATCATTAAACAGAGCCGCGCTTACGCTATTGTCTTCCACCAGCACCGCCAGGCGGGTATGATCCTTATAAAAGTAACAGTAACAGAGCGTGCCGTCTTCCAAACTATCTATGGTCAATATCAAATCGCCCTTATAGTAACCGTCCGCCCAGCCGTAATCCGCTATGCCGTCTATGCGCTTCAATTCTTGGGAGTTTCCGGATTCTTCTCCACTGTCCGATCCATCGGTACAACAGAAAAAGAACATTCCGAACAGCAATGCGCTGCCTAATGCTAAAATTCGTCTCATCTGATAGTCTTATTATATATCCCTAAATTCCGCAACTATTTAAATTAATATTTTTTATAAGCACCTGAGCAACAAAAAGTTGCTAAGGATTTTGTTATGTCAAAGAATTCACTTATATTAGTGTTGCAAAAATAACAAAGAGAATTCTATAAATGATATGGCAAAAGTACAAATAAAATCTTAGAAACTCACTCCTTTTGGAGTAATATTTTCAATTATGAAGCAATTTGATGCTCTTTTGTCCCAAACGATTGACTCAACCTTGGGGTTGCGTTGCAAGTTGTATGGCTATCAGTATAGTAGTATAGTGAGATTTTCCGTTCTTTGATGTGTGTTTACTTTTGTGGAGGCACATGCATAGAGGATGACTCGACTCATCTGATGAAGCATCTCTCATTGCATCCAAGACTTCGCACATGTAGCGCAGACACGATACTTCGTGCGATAGAGGAACTCACTTGTAAGAACACCACATATACTTCCGATTCAGGAAAGTCGTATGATTTCAATATTGCCGACAAAATGAACAAGTTGCTCATTAATGCCCTTTTGAAGATTGGTCAACTTGAGGCAGGCAAGGAATATGACATAGACTTCGACCATCAATACATTGAGACAGAGAAGTTCGATGCCAAGCCAACTTACAAGAAATTCACTGGCTATGGCCCTGGAGTAGCAGTTATCGGCGACAACATCGTTGGCATAGAGAATCGCGATGGCAACACGAATGTTCGTTTCTGTCAAAAGGCAACCTTGTAGATAATATTCAATCGCTTGGAGAATGCGGGCATCCGTATATCTCGTGCCCGTATGGATTGTGGTTCATGTTCCGAAGAGATAGTCTGTATGGTAGAAGCTCACTGCAAGTTGTTCTATATTCGTACAAACAGATGTGCATCCTTATATGACTCCATATTTGCCTTGACTGGATGGAAGAAAGAAGAAATCAACGGCATAGAGTTCGAGCAGAATTCCATTCTTGTTGAGAAATGGAAGGGAAAGCCATATAGGCTTGTCATCCAGAGACAAAAGCGTGAGGAGGGACCGCTTGACATTTGGGAAGGAGAATACACATATAGATGTATCCTCACTAATGACTACGAGTCCAGTGTGTGTGACATCGTGGAGTTCTACAACTTACGTGGAGGCAAGGAGAGAATTTTCGATGACATGAACAATGGATTCGGTTGGAACAGATTGCCAAAATCATTCATGGCCCAAAACACCGTATTTCTGCTGATGACTGCTATAATCAGAAACTTCTACAAAGCCATCATCCTAAAGATGGAGGTGAAGAAGTTTGGACTAAAGCGTTCCTCTCGTATCAAGACTTTTGTCTTCAAGTTTATCTCTGTACCAGCGAAATGGATCAGAATGGCTCGACAAGACATATTGAATATGTACACAGATAACATGGCTTATGCCCATGTCTTCAAAACAGACTTTGGATAAATTGGGAAGATTGTGAATATCCTGCGTATTGCCTCAAGTCGCATTGTGGGATAAGGGGATTTTGTGCAAAAAATCAGCGGAAAATACAAACTATACTACTCATGCATGGCTGCATAGGCTAGTTTCTGCAGAATTCGCCCTTTCCCATATAAGTTGCGGATTTGAGGTAAGATACTAATATTGCAAAACACCACGATTTCATTATTTTCCAACTCCTAAACAGAAAATTAAACTATCCAACAAAACGTTGTCAGCAAAAATTCTTGCCGTTTTTATTTATTCTTATTAACTTTGCATACAGAGATAAAAATGAAACTAATCTAAAGATACCACAATTTATGCAATCAAGAAGAAACAAAGGTAAGTTGTTGCGCCAGTTGCGCGACTATGGCATCATCACTATCGCAATGATGTTAGGCGTTATCGGCCTCAACCTATTCCTGCTACCAAACGAGATAACCACTGGCGGCATTATGGGTGTGGCATCGATTGTGTATTGGGGAACTGGCATCCCAGTACAAAACACCTTCTTTGCGCTTAACGGCGTGCTGCTAATTATAGCCTTAAAGGTACTAGGATGGCACTTTTGTGCCAAAACTATTTATGGAGTAGTAGTATTCACAGTAGGCTCGGCTATACTGCAGAGCGTTATACCTCCAGGACTGCATCTGCTTGCCGACCAAAAGTTTATGGCATGTATGGTAGGAGCTGTGTTCTTGGGTATAAGCATTGGTATGGGTCTCTCGGCAGGAGGCTCTACTGGTGGTTCGGACGTTATAGCGGCTATGATACACAAATATCGCGATGTTTCGTTAGGCCACATCATCCTGTTCTGCGATCTTACAATTATTACATCTTCGTATGTAGTGTTGCAAGACTGGGAGAAGGTACTATATGGCTACGTGCTACTGTTTGTCATCTCGTTTGTTGTAGACCATTTGGTAAACTCGTTGCGCCAAAGTGTACAGTTCTTCATCATCTCTGATAAATATCAGGAGATTGGCGAGGCCATCAACGAGATAGCCGACCGAGGTTGCTCTATGCTAAATGGTAGCGGATTCTTTACGAAGAAAGACATCAAGGTGTTATTCTGCATAGCAAAGAAGAGCGAGTCGAACTTTATCTTCGAACTAATTGATGAGATAGACCCTAATGCCTTCGTAGCACAGTCGGCCGTTGTAGGTGTATACGGACAGGGATTCGACCGTGTCAAGGCACATCGAAAGCTCAATCTGAAGGAGTTGCGAGAGAAGATGCAGCAGAATAAGGAATAACATAAAACAAAACCAGGCGACTCGTACCATGTCTTGGCTATGGTGAAGAACATACGTTTTGAAAACCTTACTATCAACGGCAAGCACATATCCGACGATATGCCAGACAAACCAGGTTGGTACAAAACAGCAGATATGGCTAACATCTACGTCAACGATCACGTAGAGGAATTGACCTTCAGCAAATAATACACAATACCTAGTTTAACCTGTATAGCAATATAAAGACAGTGCCGCCGAAGACTATGATATCTTCGGCGGCACTTTTAGTTTTATATATGTGTATATTATTACTTCTTCTTTGTATCAGCAGCCTTTGCCTCCTTAGGAGCCTGCTTGTAAGCCTTGTTAAGACCAGCGATAACCTCGTTGGTGATGTCGTGTGTCTTGTCAGCATAAAGGATATTATCGCCAGCCTTTGAAAGGATAAGGCTGTACTTCTTGTCCTTATTGTATACAGCGAGGAAGTGCTGGATAGAGTCGCGCAGAGCGTTGTTGTACTTCTCTGTCTCTGCTTGGAACTCAGAACTTAGACGCTGGTTAAGAGCCTGAAGATCATTGTTCTGCTTCTGAAGAGACATCTGTATCTGCTGTGCCTGCTCACGTGTGTATGCATTCTGCTGTACCTTCTGCTGGAAGTTGGCAGCTGCTGCCTCAAGAGCTTGCTGCTTCTGTGCAAGAGTGTTCTGGATATTCTGACCCTTCTTCTGAAGAATAAGCGAATAGTCCTTACAGAACTTATACTGTGACATAATGCTGTCTACCTCTACAAAGGCAACCTTTGTGTCAGTAGAAGCTGTCTGTGTAGCAACTGGTTTGTCATCTGTCTGCGACTTCGACTTGTCGCAAGAAGTCATTGTCATTGCTGCCATAGCTGCAACGACAAGTGTACCAAAAATGTTTTTCTTGTTCATATCTATTATTTATTATTATCAAATTGAATCAAAACTCTCAACTCAAAAGTCAAAACTCTTAATAAGCTCCATTCTTGTCTCTTGCCTCTCTGTCTTGATCCATAACACAGTGTATTCCGAGTTTACGCAAACCCGGATTGTCGTGTACGTGCTGTGACGAGAACTTACCATTGCGCTTGAGCAGCAACTTTATTGAAAGCAATGCAAATGCTATAGCAATAATTAACAGGCTTAAAAGCAAAAGTTTAATCATTTTTATTAACTTTGTATCGGAATGCAGCAAACCACATCCAATATATTTGTTATACCTTATATATTATATATGGTTTCGACACACCTCACCACAGCGGGCAAAGCACAGCGAAACAAATAACTCGCTGCAAAGGTATAGTAAATCCGCCGCATATCAAAATAAATTATTGAAAATTCAGATTAATATTGTTTCAACATAAAGAAATTAAGAAAAAATGAGTAATTGTGAATTGAAACCTGCTCGCGTATTCGAGCAGTTTGCTGAAATCAACAAGATTCCTCGTCCTTCTAAGCACGAGGAGAAGATGATTGATTATCTTAAGGAGTTTGCCGAGAAGCGCAACCTTGAGCACGAGGTAGACGAGACTGGCAACGTCATTATCCGAAAGCCTGCCACCAAGGGGCACGAGAATGCTCCTATGGTAAGCCTTCAGAGCCACATGGACATGGTATGCGACAAGCTTGTAGACGTTGACATCAACTTCCAAACTGATGCTATCCAGACATACGTTGACGGCGAGTGGCTTACAGCTAAAGGCACAACACTTGGTGCAGACGACGGTATTGGCTGCGCTATTGAGTTGGCTATCCTCGACAGCGACGATATAGAACATGGACCTATCGAGTGTGTTTTCACACGCGATGAGGAGACAAGCCTCACTGGTGCTATGGGCATGAAGGCAGGTTTCATGAAGGGCGATATGCTTATCAACCTCGACTCTGAGGACGAGGGACAGATCTTTATCTCTTGCGCTGGTGGCAAGACAACATCTGCCAAGTTTACATTCACACGCGAGCAAGCTCCTGAGGGTTACTTCTTCCTCCAGGCTTCTATCAAGGGTTTGAAGGGTGGCCACTCTGGCGACGATATCAACAAGAAGCGCGCTAATGCCATCAAGATTCTAACACGCTTCCTTTACAAGGAGCAGGAGAAGATGGATCTACGTCTTGCATCATTCAACTCTGGCAAGTTGCACAACGCTATTCCTCGCGATGGTGTTATCGTATTTGCTGTACCTGCAAGCGAGAAGGAAACTGTACGTGTAGACTGGAACGTATTTACTGCCAATGTTGAGGAAGAGTATCACGTTTCTGATACAACAATGGAGTTCAATCTCGAAAGCGCAGAAGCAACTGCCGTTATCGAAAAGGGCGTAAGCCATCGCTTCATACTTGCTATGCAGGCTGTTGACAATGGCGTGTTTGCTATGTGCCAGGACGAGGCTCTTGCATATATGGTTGAGACATCTAACAATGTGGCAAGTGTTATCACATCTGATAACGAGATAAATATCGTTACTTCGCAGCGCTCTAACGTTATGAGCAACCTTGAAAACGAGACCAACACTGTTAAGGCAGCTTTCGAGCTTGCTGGTGCCGAGGTTAAGATGAGCGATGGCTATCCAGCTTGGAAGATGAACCCAGACAGCAAACTCACAAAGGTTGCAGTTGAGTCTTATAAGAAACTCTTCGGCAAAGAGCCTATCGTTAAGGGCATTCACGCCGGTCTTGAGTGTGGTCTTTTCTCTGAGCGCTATCCTAACCTTGACATGGTTTCGTTTGGTCCTACACTGCGCGATGTACACACACCAGACGAACGTCTGTATATCCCAACCGTACAGATGGTATGGGATCACTTGCTTGACATCTTGAAGAACGTGTAATGGATTGTTATAAAAATCCTTGACACGTGGTATTTTATTCTACTGTATTCTATGAGTACTATATTTAACGAAATACAGTATTCAATGAACTACTGTATATTATGAATATATAGTTTTTAATACTATATATAATAAGG
>OLSX01000383.1_pt1 | contig 44314 bp, 53 predicted proteins | sample 1673141 | NCBI WGS metagenome assembly OLSX01 (sample SAMEA3136759, study PRJEB25190) | human gut metagenome | biome: human gut; feature: human-associated habitat; material: faeces | place: Austria | collected 2013 | reverse complement strand
TGTATCATATTTTAGGAAAGAAAACAGCCCCATATCCGTCAATTATTCCTTGGTGTCGTCTAAATTTTTCTTTTACAAGAATTTCTACTACAGTTTGCTCAAACGAAGTTGGCTTCAAGTTGTGCGCCAAATGATTTTGAGATAATATATAGCGACGGGCCGGGTGAGAAATCAAATCCACAAACTGAAGCCCTGCTATGTTGGCTTTTTTCTTTCGTAATTTTATATCCTTTGATGAATAATACTGTTCGGCATCACGAAGACCAATATATCCTTTCCCCTCATATATGAGCCTGTATGTTTCTTTTGTAATACGATCTTCTTTACCACCTCTGGACTCTGCAACAATGTCGCCCTTAATTACACCGCGTTGTTGGCTATAATCCTGCATCCAGTATTGATAGCGTTGCATGAGATACTCTAAGGCCAATGCATAGGGATCTTGCGCGCGTAGCAAAGTGTACTTATCAACAAGAGCCTTTTTGTCAATGACCACGGATATCACGCCATAACGCGATTCTGAAATTATACGGAGTATATCTGCATTGTAATTTGTTCGGGTCGCAGGATCTTTTAAGGATTCAAAGGGCGGCTTTGCCGAAATTATCTCTCTGCGATGCAGTATTATGCCTTTTGCCCCAAAATATTTTATTTTCAACTCGTCCAATCGTTGGGTGAGCAAGTCATGCGATTCAATGCGCATAACCACGCCGGTTAAACACAGATAACGGTTACTATCATTAGATAAGTCCTCACGCAAATTGTAGTTTCCATTCTCATCTACATACATTCTTAAAGTAGGCTCATTCATATAAACTCACCAGCCCAAGTATAAAATATCTTATTTTGAATTTTAGTATATACGAAATACTCACTTCTTTCAACAGCAATTGATAAAATATGTAATCATAAAAAGGACGGACGCAGCTGTTTACAAACCACCCCCGCCGGAGCGGGGGCGGTTGAAAGGGATTTAGGGGGATTAAAAATCGTCTGCTTCGGGTGTCTTAGGTGCCTCGGGGATCCCAGTCACCACGGAGGTTAGAATAGAGAGTATGCCAGCCACGGCAGAGGCAGAGCCTACCATCACCCAATTGATATCGGAGAGTACGGCGGCGGTGCCGATGGTAGCTATGGCGGTCTGACAGATAGTCCTTATTGCTCTGAGAGCAGCAGCTTTCCAAAATTCTTTCATTGTTTTAATTCCTTTCTATAATGCTGTTTGATAGTTCGTCGCGGGCCTTTTTGAGCCCTTCTATTCCATTACCGTCGATCTCGTGATTGACGATAGCAACCAGTGCTTTTAATACCGCTTGGTTTGTCTGCTCCTGTTTTCCGAGGGCGGTATTTATTTCCTCGAATTTGGCAGCGTATTCTTTATCTCGCCTGTCCAACTTTTCCACTTTCTCGGCAATCGCGGTCGCTGGGGTTAATAATTCGCGTATGGCCTTTATGCCGTTCGACAACAGAATTATCGCACCCAAAACAGACACTACCCAACCCCACCACTCCACAGGACTACACCTTCTTGATGATGTATTTCGCGGAGCTGTAGCCGCTTATTACTTTGCCGTCGATTATAGCCGTAACTACCGACCAGCCGTCAACAGGGGGCAGCGCAATGAGCTTCGTCCCCTTTTCCGCCATATCAAGCTTGGCGTAGGAGGTAGAGGGGCCTTGCCGTATCCACACATTCCCGGTGGTGGCAGCATAGTAGGGCGTTGCCGGAACCTCGTCCCAAAGCAAATCCAGCCTGCCATAGCGGTTCCAGTAGCCTGTGCCGCTGGCGTTGATATCGCGGCAGACAACGCCGTCATCCCTGCCCATGGATTCAATGACCTTGCCGTCGCCGACGTATGCGCCGACATGATAGATGCGGACGCCGTTGTGCCGGAAAACGAGGTCGCCAGGTTTAAGGTCTTTCCGCTCTATCTTCGTACACATGGAGTACAAGCCGCGTGAGGAAACGTCAGCCTTGATGAGCTTATTATCCAGTAGGAATTTGACTATCAGCCCGCTGCAATCGTAGGCCCAGATGGGGTTCATTCCCTCCGCAACGCGCTTGCGGTACAGGGCTATCGCCCGGTTGGCGTTGCGCTCGGAGGTTTCCTCCTTACGGATATAGCCCTCTGGGTCTATGATGCAGGACAGGCATTCCCCCTGTGCGCCCCAAACATACAAATTGCCTACCTTGCTGTGAAGATAGGCAATAAACTTATCGATCATGTTCATAGGCTTTACCTGCGGCGTTTACCGGCACAGACAAGACCGAAGGTTATCAGCGATATGGGCAGGGCATAAGGCAGTACGGATATATCGCCGGTCTTGGGAATATGGATATTGTCGGCCACATTCTGCCCGTTCTTTCCTGCATTCACGTCGTTGAAGTGATAGGTAAATATCCGCGAGCGGTCGCCGGCCTTTGCGGCGTTGAGAAGTTCCTCGGCAGTTTCGGCGTTTTCCGCGGCCTTATCCGCTATCTGTATCTGGAAGCAGGCAGGGAAGGATACTATCATGCCCTCCACTATGTATTCGCCGGTAGCGAGGGGAATATTAGGGGCGTCCTTATATTCTATGCCCTGCTTTGCGACGTGCAGCTCCAGATCCTTGGTGCTGGCCCACTTGGGAACGGTGATCTTCACCCTGAGAGCGAAATTCATGTCGGCGGCATAGCCAACCTTGGTTATCTTCTCATAGGTCTTGATGTCGGCGGCGGATATTTCCACCTTGATCTCGTCGTCCTCGACGATAGTGACGGTTGCGGCGTAAGCTACGGTGCAAAGGCACAGCATGAGCATTACCGCGAGGATACAAGTGAGTTTTTTCATTTTGATTTTTTCCTTTCTTTGTTTTTGTTTTTTTAATTATGAAAAAAGAGCCGTGCGGCTCCTTATTCCGTGTATTCGCTCCATTTGGAGCTGCCCGCCTTGGGCTTGTAGACGGTGGACTTGATGTGCTGCTCGGTGCATTGCCACGTTTTGCCGTTGTAGGTAACTATGGTATCCACCTCAATCACCGTGCCGTCCTCGATGTCGTTCCACGCGGGATAGGTCACGGTCTGCACCGCCCAATATGTGCCGAGGTTTTCGGTAGGGGGCTTATTGCGGCTGTATTTGAGGGCGACATACCCGCCCTCCACGGTATCACCGGCTATATAGCGGGTCTCAGCGTCCCACGGTGCGCCCTGCGTGGGGGTGGGGGTAAGCCCTGCCCGCGCCGCCGTCAGCACCTCTACAAGGTCGGTCTCGTGCGCCTCGATTTCCGCTTTACGCACGGCTACCAGCGCCATAAGTTCACTACGCGTCATTTACATTCACCCCCAGCTCCGCAAGCGCGTCTATATAGTCCTGCGTGGTGGCCTGCGCCTCATGCTCCGTCCAGCTCTGGACTATCGCTGCGCCGCTGTCCTCCCAGCTCTCGGTATAATAAAAGCCCTCCTTTGAGGGCATGGGGGAACGGGTCACGGGCTTATAGCCCAGCTCCTTTATTGCCGTATCGTCATTGGTGGAGAGGTGCGCCCCTGCGGGGTGCGTCACACCGTTGATTATAAGCGGCGACTTCAACTCAACCGGCAGGCGTAAATATTCGGGATACTCACCCGCCAGCTTTCCATAGTTCTCATTTATCATAGTGTGTTATCCTTTCTATGCCGTGGTCATTGTTGTATTACCGTAGCCTTTAGAGTGAGTGTTTGCCGAAGCAGCGCCCCAAATGGTGCAATCAGAAATAACCGTATGAGCGTAACTCGCATAATAAGTGGTTTGCCAATTGTTATAGTCACCACTTACAGAAGCTTTTTGCGTACCGTTGACTGTTATAGTGCCTGTTCCATATTCTTGTATACTATACGCACCACAATACAGTGTTATAATTGCACCTTCCTCTACTTCATAAGTACCCGCTCCGCAACGCACGCCGTTTATGGTTGGTCGAATATCAATGGTTCCATAATATTGTCCGGTAGTAGCTTGGAAAGTTCCTGACACAGTTATAAAATGGGTTTTTGTAGCAGCCGCCCCCAAAAACCTGCGCCGTAAGGCAAACTGCAATGGTATCATAGCGCACAGGCGCTTTTTATTTTACGGAGGCTGCCCCCCCGATAGAATTATTTTACACATAGTGTGCTCCTTTTTATTCTTGCCATGCTACAAAGTCATAGTCACCATTAAGATAACCGTTATTCCACGATTCAACATTTGTAAATCGAGCCCCGTCACTGTTTGGCGTAAAAGTACAATAGCCCTTATAATAATTAGCATTACCGCTTCCATAACCAACTCTATTATCGTATATCCAGAAGTCATACGTATAGGTTTCTGTCATTCGTGTAACCATCATTACATGGTCTGGACGAAAACCGAGGCCAGTTATTGTAACTGTAAAATCATCTTGATTCGTCGATGCCTTTGCTATTCCCGTTGCTATATTTTTCGCCTTTGCCATGTTGCTCATCAGCCTCCTTCTCAGCATAGCTATCATGCGCTCACAACCTCCTGTACTGCCCACACGCCGTTGTATACGTCAAATTCATAGGTCTTGCTTGCCTCTATTGCCGGGGCCTCGCCTAAATAGTTCGCCCCGCTCACAAACGACACTGCAACCGAGGCCGCCGTGCTGAATGTGCCGTGCGCCCAGCCGGATGCGGGCGGGGTAAACACGTATGTACCCACAGGAGAGGATGCGTTATATATGGTGTTTGCCGTCAGTGCCGTGCCGCTGGCGGGGAGGGAGGAAGCGAGGGCGGGCGCGGTCTGCTTTTTGTTGAACAGCGCGGAATGTGCGTTGCCTGCGCTGTTATGCCCCGACACGGCCTCGGAAACATCGTCCGGGGTGGCGTAAGTCCCGGCGGGTATGGGGGGCTGATAATCCGTCCCGGAAGCGAGGGGGGTCTGGTAGTCAACGTCTGCCTCCGCCGCCGTCAACGTCCCATTGGAGGCTTTCAACAGGCCGGAAAGGGTCTCGTCTACAATGCCGCCCCAGTATCCCGCAAAATTGACGGAGCTGGCCTTTTTCAGGAACTGCCCCGCCTTGCCGCCTATGGGAAGGCCGTTTGCAGCGCTGCCCACGGTGGGCAGGCCATAAGTGCCGTCGTTCTTTAGAAACAGGTCTCCGTCGCCGGTGGTATCTACCCTGTCGCAGAGGGTTTTCAGCGCGGTGAGGACGGCGGCTATGTTGTCGCCGGTTATGCCGCTCACCTCCGCGCCCACGTTGGCGGCGCCGTTGGGCGTTTTAAGGCTGTCCGTGTATTCCTCTATCGCGTCTATCAGGCCCTTCAGCTCCGCGATAAGGGCCTGCACGTTGTTTCCGGCCATGCCCTCAACGCTTGCCCCTATGTCGCCGCCGCCGGATTGACCGAGCGCGTCTATGAGGCCGTTCAGTGCTTTCTTGAGCTGGTTACTGTTGCTGTCGAATATCGCCTTCATGTCAGCAGCGGACCGCTGGGGGCGGTCCGCTTCATTGACGATGGGGTTTGTCCACGTGGTTATTTTGTTGTCGATTAGTGCCATGTGTCCCTCCTTTAACTAAAAAACAGACCCATAAACGGATCTGTTTTAAATGAGTACTGTCTATTAGTCGAAGCAGCCTTCTGTTTCTTTTAAAGTTCGTTCTACATCCGCTCGCCATTCAGGGTTTTCATAGAGCTGCTCTATGAATATCTCCTCATAATGTTCATAATACTCTTCACTATTCACGTCAAGAGCATTATCTAATCCTTCTTGGTAGCCTTCCTCCCAGCCTTGATTATACCCGGCACTTACACCATCTTCATGTCCAGCTGAATATTCATCGTTATTGCGAGCAGCAAGACCGCTGTCAAAGCCACGGTTGTATCCTGTGTAATACCCCTTGCAGTAATCTTCGCTATACTTTTCATTGCCTTCATCGACTAAACCAGCGTTATAAATATCCCAATGTTCTTCATCGGCAGCTGCCTTTTCAGCAGCTTTCCTTGCATCACGTCTTCCATTAAATGTGTCTACAGCTCCAAAATACGCGAATACTAATATGGCAACAACAACCGGAATTGCTAAATAACTAAATAAAACAGTCAAACACCCATGTTTATCTTTCATCATTGTGACCTCTGGAAAATCATTATACATATTCTATCACCGAGCAGTCACGTTGTAAATATTCATCATGGGTATTTAGTTCTTACCGCTCGGCGTATACCATACGCCGTTTTTGTTGACGAGCTTATTGTGCCTATTCTCATATTCGCAGTCGTCGTCTTTGGGATATACGGTATCCCATATGTACTTTTTGACCGCTTCGCTTTCGTCCAGAGAGTCAACGTAGTTAGCGAGCTTGCATTGTTTAAGATAATAAACTTGTTTGCCTTCATCGTCCGTGCCTTTGAAGGCTTTGTTGTCCATTTTCTCCTTTAGCTCCATATACCTCTCGGCGGTTATGCCGGTATTGCTCTTAGCCTCCTCATATTTCTTATACGCAGTTTTGCCAAGTTCGTTGGCAATCTTGAAAGACGCTTCGCTGGAGAAATCAACAATCCAGTCATCACCAATGGTTTTGCGGACGAGAGCGGTCTTTTGCTTAGCGTCAAGGCCGCTCATATTATAGATTTGCTCGGTGACAGCTTTCTTGACATCAGCATTGAGGTCGTCATCTTTAACTTTAAGCCCCATGTCGGAAAGGTTGGACATAACAGCTACGTAATCTTCTATGGGTACGCCTGCATTCTTCAGGGATTCTATATCCTCTATGGTAGCAACAGAGAAGTCAGCGAGGCTTATATAATCCGCCTTCTGCTCATTAGTAAGATTATTATCGTTTGCTATCATTTGAGCCCATTTAAGTGCGGTGTTTTGTTTTTTGTAGCCCAGGTCAGCTTCAGCACGTTCCAGCGCTTCGGCATTTGTAAGGTCGGCATTTCCCATTTTGATTTCTTTTTTCCGCTCCTCGAGAGCCTTGTTTTTCTTATCGTCCTCCGCAACCATATTTTTGTATTGATTGCGGTACTGGGCAAAACTCTGCACCGTGCCGCCGTGTTCCTTTGCGCTCTTGAAAACGCCTGATTCTTTTTCGTTGAGCGAGTCGAATCCTTTTGCCGCCCATTCCTTTTGCTCCGGCAGCGCGCTGCGGCCTAAAGTAGCAGCCCGCAGGAAGTTGATAGGTGTCTGCGCCACGGCATACTGAAGGTTGCCCTCCTTATCGTATTTGCCACCCTGAGCGTAGGTAACGAGGCCCTTGACCGATCTGCCCAGCTGTGTGCCGCCCCACGGAGTAACGAAGTTGCCGACAGCATCAAGGCCGCCCTCCCAGTCCAGGTCTTTGGCCGTAGCTTTACCGCCTGCCATGTCGATAAGAGTTCCAACGGTATCCTTGCCCCACATCATGGCATCAGCCGCAGCCCGTATGCCTATGTTGCCGGTGCCGTAACGGGTAGGCGAATGTTCGCCGAATAAATTTTTGCTGGTTTCGTCGCCCATGAAACTGGTGATTATGTTTATAAACGGAGCAGCGTCCACTACAGTTCCGAGAGAAGCCTGCCCCAGTTCCTTGGCATAATCAAGGGCGTCCTTTTCTTCGTCCTCGTCATCGTCATTTATGGCGTTCGTTATGGTATCTACCAGAGCGCCTATAAAATCTAAGCCCACGACTTTGTCACCGAGCACTGCCTGCGCTAACGTATTGAATGCAAAGGCCGTGACCTCGTACATCGCGAGACCGGCAGCCGCACGTGCTCGCGCCTGCGGGCTCGCCTTCAGATCCTTCACGTGCTCAAAAAATGTATTCCATTGGTTGAGTATTTCGGTCTGGAACGGGGCAATCAGATTGACCACCTTTGAATTATTAACCAGTGCACCCTCGCCTACGCCTCGGCCTGCCACGCTTCGACGGGTTATGTCGTCCGCATAGTCTATGGCGTTGTCATAGGTGCGCTTCATGCCGGACATGGCCGCCTGCGGGTTCTCGTTATACTGCGCAAAAGCAGAGAACCATGTAAGCTCATCACCCCAGTGTTGAAGCAGTTCCATGCCCTTGCCGGCGATCTTCTTAGCGCTCAGCCCGTCGCTTTCCAGAATTTCCATTGCGTTGCTGCCGTAGCGCTGGGCCATGAATCGAGATTGTCCTCTTGCTTTGGCTATCTCGGAATCAGGATTGTGATGATAATCCGCAAGCATCTGTATGCCCTGCGCCCACGCTTTGGGGCTGGTCACATAGCTCATTGCGTTAGGCAAATTTGATGCCTGCACAATCATGGTACGGATATTGCCCATTACCTTATTGGCACGTACCCGCTTGTTGATATTATTCAGGCTGTTCAAGGTCTGGCGGGAAAGTATCTTCTGTACACCGCGGTCTATAACGTGGTCGCTTTTGCCGCTCATGCCGTCCGTCCAGTCCTTAACCCATTCGATAAAGCCTGAGGCGTTCTTTGCGTTGATGGTATCTGCGCTGCCGCGTATCGTCGTTTCCAGTTTGCGATAATAGTTGGTAAGCGGGTCATATGCAAGTTTGTATTCCGCCATGCCGATATAACTCGCCATGGCGTTCGAGGCGCTCTCAAAGTATGCCCCCCGCCCCCGGTGGAACATTGCGCCCCACCAGCGGGATTTGGGTTTTGTCTGGTCGGATACGCCAGCCAGCGCGGGGGATACATCCTCGGTCACGTTTTTGGGCCTGAGGAAGTCGAGCACGCTGTAATCGCTCAGCATTTCCTGCGCGTGGTGGAAATAGTCCTTCCGGGGGATTATCCTTTTGCCTTCATATATGGCCCCGCTGTCTATCGCTGCCCGCTGAGCCTGCGCATTCATTTCCGCTACGCGCAGTTTCTTTTCCAGCTGTACCAGTTCGGTTTTCATGCTGTCTACTTTCGCCTGTTCTGCTGCTATACTGCCCTCGATCTTGGCGAAAGCCTTCGTGTCGGTCCGTTGTTTATTGTTGCGGGTGTCCTGCAGCCGCTGTATGCGGTTCTGTTTTTCGGTTATGGCTCTAGTCATGGCGTCAACCTTGGATTGCGCCACGTCGCGCCGGGATACCGCAGTTTGATATTCTTCCTCGGCATTCTCAAGTATGTTAGGGTAGATGGTCTCCATTATGGAATTTATGCGATTAAGGTAATCTTCGTACACCCGTCTATTGGCCTCGGCGAAGCCCTTAACGTTCTCCCATGTGTCAGGACAATCCCGCTGAAGGTCTGCGAGGGTATATTCTATCATTTCACCGTCCGGCCCCTGATACTGCCCTTCTCCGTAACGCTGGGCAGCTATATCTTCTTTGCTCTTAGGCTTTATGTCATACTTCCGCATGATCTCCTTATAGGATTCTACTGAGGAAGTAAGGGATTTGCCATAATTGCCGCCCGCCTCGTTAAAAGGCTTTTCGAACAGGTTATACAGCGTATTGCGCAGGGCCTTATTATTGCCGGCTACCGTATCGAATACGCGGGAAGGTTCTTTGGTATAAAGGCGTTGCTTGCCGCTGTCGAGCAGATTCTTTGCCAGTACGCTGAAATCCTCGCTGGTAAAGTCCTCTATGTTTTTCTTTTGAATGTCCTGCAAGGAGGGCATTTCCTCTGAATGCGTATAGTATTCGCGCCCTAAAGCCTTGGTCTCGGCGTTGACCATATTGAGGTTCTGTGCGGCCTGGCTGAGATTTTTTGCAAAGTTTTGTTCCTTTTCGGATAGGCTAAGCTGTTCCTCCGCCTTCGTGGGGTCGTCTGCAATAGCTGCTAACGTTTCCTGTGCAGTGGGCTTGCGTAAATTTGCAAGGTACTCCTTGACGCGAACACTTTCCTGTGATACGGTGTTATTGACATCAGAGGTGCGAGTCGCGGCGGGCACTTCTCGCCCGTTGGAAAGAAGCCCCTCGGTGTCGGAAGCGTCGACCGAGCGAGTCGCGGCAGGCACTTGTCGCCTGTTGGAAAGAAGCTCTTCGACGCTTTTATTATTTCGCGTGTACCTTATGTTCTCATCTCTCAACAGGTCTGCAACGTAAGCAGGATTATAAGCGTCAAACACGGAATTTACGCTGTTGTATGGTTCTATAGCGCCATCTACGTCTATCCTAATGGGGACTATGACGGAACCGCCGTTTTCGGTCTGCCAGTCCGTCCACACAACAACGCTGTTGGTATCCCCTTTAGAAATATGGTCAGTGGTGTTGCCCGTTATTATCATAGGGTCGGCAAGTTGATATGGAAGCTCATCCAGTACACCGCGTCCAAGGTTATGTTTGCCGCCGTCCTTTTTGTCAGCAAAAGCGACCTTTCTCGCAACAGACTGATCCATCTGTAAGACGTTATCGGAATTCATCTGCTCCGCAAGAATGCCGGACGGCTTTCCGATAAGTATCTTCTTGCCAGTCGCAGCGCTTCTGTCCAGAGCCGCAGTTATCTCGTTGATGTATCGCGCAATATTGTTCTTGTCGAGCATATCAAGGCTCTTGGCCGCCTCGCGGGTCGCCGGAGTAACATTGGTAAGATCGTTATCAGTATCAGCCCTTTTCCCGCTGGAAAGCCTCATTCCCTCGGTATTGGCAAGGAACTGCCGGCCTATGCCGCTTTCGCTCGTGTATGCTTTATTGGATAGTCTGTTTGCAACGGTCCCTTTTTCAAGTTCTGCGCCTTCTGACTGAAGTTCCGCCGACAGTTCCTGAATAGCCTGTTTTTTTGCGTCTGCCAGCCTTGCCCTATTTGCTTCGGTCTCGCTCATACCCTGTTCGAGGTATGTGTTTATATCCATGCCCTCTGCTATGGTGTTGGCATAGTCGTTTATGAGGGCTGCCCCTGCGGACTGTGTATTCATCACATCCGCCGCCGCGCCCATGCCAAAGCCGCTCAGGAATCCTCCTGCGCCCGCTTCAAGCACCTGGAGCAGTTTTTCCTCAAGTGCCTTTGCCTTAGCGTCCTTATCGTCGAGGCCCATTTCTTTATACTCAGCCACGGCCTTCTTGAAGTCAGACTGGTTACCCATAATGGCCTCATTGGCAAGGATATTAGTTATCTCGGTAGCCATTTCCTCGGACGCTTCTATGCCGCCCTGTTTGAGAGCCGCGAGGATAGTACTTTTAGATACGCCGCCGTGAAACAGGTTTTCTATGGAGAACTTTTCAAAGAGTGCCTCCGCTGCGCCGGATACAATGCCAAGCGCCATGGCCTGATCATCTGTCGCGCCGTTGTTCTTCGCGTCTATCATGGTGTCTACGCCGGCGTTGGAGGACATCATTACCTGCATACCGACAGGCCCGAAGGGAGTCATGGTCAGCATATCCGCCATGCTCATGCCGGTCTGGTAGAGAAATGAAGCAATCTTGTCGTTGTTCTTTGCCTCGCCCTCGGTAGTCATGCGGCGGGTACCGGTTCTGTCGTATGTGTAGTCGCCCTTTGTGGATTCGTACACACCGTTCTCGATCCTTTCGGCTACGGAACTGCGCAAGGTATTGGCGAGGTTGGAGGCATAATATTCGGGGGCGTTCGTGTCTATGGGTTTGCCTGTGGCAAAATCCCATACAGTCTTTATCCCGCCCTGTAAGGCCGTGACAGGCTTTAGCAGGGACGATGCGATAGATGCACCCACGCCGCCCATTACGCCGTCCTGCGCCGTTTTCTGTGCCGATTCAAGGCGGTTCTGCGTTACCCTTGCGTTCAGAGTAGGGGTTATCGCTTTCAGAAAGGCTTCCGCTTCCTTTTCCTTGCCGTTTTTGGCAAGGCGGTTATAGACGGATACCTCATCATCGGTCATGGCTTTATAGGTATCAGTATCCCATGTGAGATTACCTTCTTTTGCCCGCATGCCTGTGGAAAGCTCCGTCGTTCTGCCAATGTCCACCTTAGACTTCTTGTTCTTATTGTCCTTGTACAGTGTAGATGTCTGGGCAAGGCGTGTTATAGTCGCCTCGTTCTCTGCGTCCCGTTGGGCGAGGCGGGCCTGATTAAGCTTGTTTTGCAGCTCGTTGGCCTTGTCGGATGGCGCACCGTAGTTCTTCTGGTATATGCGGCCTTCCTTGGCAATATAATCATCATATTCCTTTTTTGCCTTCTGTGTGGCCGCATTGGCTTCTTCTATACGTTTCTTGGCCGAAGCGTTATACTGGTCGAGCAGGGACTGCGCTGTAGGTTTTGTATAGGTTTTGCCGGTATTCCAGGTGCTGCCCTCGCGCCGGGTAATGCCAAGTGCCTCGTCTTTACGGTCGCGCTGTTCCTCGATGTTGCTCGGTGCAGAGTTATATTTCGTTGTGTTTTTTGTCGTTTGGATATTTCTGTTTATGCCTAATTTAGCGTCCTTTGCCGCCCTTACTTCTGCTTGAGTCTTTGCCATGCGATTTTACCTCTATTTGACCATGCCAGAAATTCTGTTTTTGGTTTCCTTTCCGGTTTTCGGGTTTATCAGAATGCGGCTGGTGCTCTGATCGCCAGGTATATTATTGCCTTTAGTGGTCGCAGACGTTTTATTGCTTCCGCTTCCGCTCTTCCTTCCTGATTTCTTGCTGGACTTCTTGGCGCTTCTATAATAGCCGCCGCCTCCTCCGCCTCCTCCGCCGCTGCTCATGTTGGCAGCGTTCGCGAGGGCCATAAGGTAAGGTATTTTGCTTTCCTCATTCTTGGCGGCGTATTCGGCGTACTTCGCGTCAGCTTCCCTCTGCGCTTCGAGCAGTTTAAGGCTGAGGTCGTTGTTCGCGCTTATCTCCGCGTTGTTCTGTTGGGCGAGAGCCTTTCGCATGGCAACGTCCTGCGCTATCCTGCTGGTCTCGGAAGTCCCGCTGCGGGCGTAGTCGTAGAGGTTGCCGGCAAGCCCACGAGCCGCAAGCCGCTCATTATTGCCGATGGCCGACAGGCGGGAGTTTGTATACACATCGTTGCGGGACGTGTTGTACTGATCCTTCAGTTTTGCAGCCTGTGCGGCTATCGAATTCGCCTGTGCGTCATACCCCGCCTGGAGCGCCGCCTTATATGCAGCAAGCTGTTTGTCATAGGTTTGCAGGGCTATGGCGTTTGCATCGGTGCCGGCGGCATACGCGGAGTTGTCAACGGTATGGTTGCCGCCCACGGTGTATGTGCCGCCGCTTATCGGGCTTTGCGGCGTGGTGGGCGTGACGGGTGTAGGAACCTGTGTAGCCACTTTCTTTATGTTTGTTTCGAGCATATTCCCTCCTTATTTGACATAGCCGCCTACGACGTACTGGACTTGTACGCCGTATATGCCAAAGCCCTCATCGAGCGTGTCGTTTTTGAAGATGATCTGTAGGACGATGAATTTCTTGACCTTTTTATTGAACGCGATAACCTGTGGCGTGTCCAGCGTGTTAAAGGTTATGCGTTCAAAGTCGATATCGCTGAAATCCAGTATATCCATTGCCTTGGAGCGTATCTGAGTATCATGTATGCGGTCAGTAGCCACGAGTATTTTGACCGACGATCTTGTATACGGCTTTATCATTACGCCGCATCCCTTTTTCGTCAGGGACTTCCTGCGGGTGATAGTGCCGTAATTGTCCATCTGCGTAGACCAGATAGCAGTAATAGGCTGCCCGTCGTCGTTATATTTGTTCATTTTTCCCCGGTCGGTGTTAAATCGGCATATCTTGCCGTCAGCCGTGCCGAAAAACAGGCTGCCGTCCTGCTCAAAAAATACCCTCGCGGGAATGTTTGTCCAATAGTACCACTCATAGCCGTACTGCACATATGAGCCGCTTTCCGAGTAGCTTGCGCCGCCGTCCGTCTTTGCGCTCCTGTGCCGGCTGTCAGCTACGAAGCACTTTCCGTTGACGCACAGGATATAATAGCCGTTCCATACTACGGATACGGCTTCATCAAGGCCGTTTTCCTTAGTCAGTTCCGTGTTGACAAAATAGCTTCTGTCCTGTATGTTGCGTTCCAGTTGTACAGAGGTCGAGGATATGCCGAAAACTCCCTCCCTTGCCAAGAAGAGCGGGTCATCTCTGAGGGTGTCGAAGGCGTACTTGGATATGGCTCCTACGCCCTTTATGCCCTGTTTGATGGGAAATATCACCGTTCCGTCCGTCTGCATCTCGGCAGTGCGAAGGAACACTTCTGCGTCCTGCTGGTTATCATCCTTGACCACCATGAGGGAATCGTACTGTTTGATATAGCCCATGATAGACGAGGTATCAGCGCCAATCCGGGTATAACCGGTATCGGGGAAATATGTGGGATCATCCAAGCCACTCTGCCAATCCCAATTTTTATATTCCGGGTTGCCGGAAATGAACACGCGGTTATCGTTGTTGTAGCCGTAATAGGCAAACAGTGTGCATTTGTTCACGCGGTCGGCGTATCCCTCTACCGTAGCGGTGAAATGGATGACCACATTATCAACGCCCTTACTGTCTGCCGGGGCTTCAGCAAACGTCACTGTTCCGGCGGCGAGGTCTACGGTGTAGTCCGTTGTAGGTGTTTTCAACGTGCCGCCCACGAGCACCTTTGTTACAGCGGTGATGTTTTGTGTGTCGAGATAGTAGGTCTTATCGTTACCGTTGGAATGGAACGAGTTTATACGCCCGTTGGACAGCATATTGACCGCTTCCAGGTGTGTGCCGCCGCCCGTGGGGTCTGCGCCTATGGTGGTGGTCGGAATAAAGGCCGCCGTGTCCTCTACGTTCTGCACCGTGTATGTGCCGTTATTCTCCGTTATCACGCGGTATTTCAGCCCGTCGAGCATATACAGCTTGCCGCCATGGGCAAACGCCGCGCTGCGCTGGTCGTTCATGCCGGTAAACACAAGGGTAATGGTATCGTCGTCGTTCCATTTGTAGAGTTTGTTTTTGGCGTGGACGAGCCTTGCGGTGGCGCCGCTTTTGAATACGCAGTAATATATGCCGTTGATCCTTTCGTTTGCCACGGTCAGCAACGTCCGCCAGCCGGGGCGTTTTTCCGGGAATCCCGCGAGGTCGGATATCAGGTTTTCGGCATACGGGGAACGGAAATCCGCTACCTGTGTGGGGTCGGTGGAAAAGTCCACGCCCCGGAATTTATCATATGTGCGCTGATAGGTCTTGGTAGCCGCTATCTTCTTAGGGGTCACAGATTCAGGCATATTACCACGCTCCAAAATTGCAAGTTTCTATTGCCTCGCCGGTATTCATGCGGGTCGCTTCCGTGACTGCTGCGAGATATTTGCTGCGGTAGTTCTCAGCCTGGAAGTTATCAAGAGCCTCCTGAAAAAACCAACTCGCCACGCCGTATGGCAGGGCTACTCTAGTAAGCTGCGGGCTGTAGGGTATTTCATCTGTCAGGCTTGTAATATACGGGGCCTCCTTCAGCCTTTCCCTGCCATCGTATTCCCTGATGGAATTCTCGCAGGCCAAAGTTTCCTGAAGCAGTATATTGATAAAGCCCACCGCAAAGCGCTTAGAATCTTCATCTTCGCCGTCGGTTTCATAAAGGAAGGACGATGCCAGCTCGTATATTTGTTGTCCCGTCATGTGTTCCTCCTGTTAAAAAGGGGCGGTTGCCCGCCCCTATGTTCTTTAGGCCGCGGTGGTATCCAGCCATGCGGGATACATGCCGTTCCTATACGCAACGGCCCTTATTCGGGTGCCGGCGGCGGGATTGGCAAATGCCGCGCTGTAGGTTATGGCGCTGTTGGAGTACATGGGATCGGTGCCGTCCAGAGTGTACTTGATGGTAGCTTCGGAGGTATCAGACGCAAGGGAGGTGGTAGATGCGCCTTTGGTGGCGGTGGGTGCCTTGGCAATATTTGTGGAGGCAGCTCCTACCAGCACACCCTTGGCCCTTGCGCCTACCACAAATGCGTCGTAGATATAACGGCCTTCCAGCAGGTGGCCGGAGATTCCGGGAGGGTTGGTGTGCAGCACGGTATCCGCTACCTTATCGGCCAGTATGGCGCTCCTGCGCTGGAAAGCAAGGTAATATGCACCGGCAGGCATCCAGTCTCCGGGTATGCCGACGATATTAAGAGTGCCGAACTTGCCTATTACGCCCTTGAGCAGCAGGCGGTCGGTGATGGTGTCGAGGGCATCAAATGCCTGACGGTACTTGGATACCACAGAGTTGGTTATGAGGATAAAGCGATCCTCCAGAGGTATGAATGCGTCGGCGAACTTCGCCTCAACATCTGCGAGATGCTCAATTATGGTGGTCTTGGTGGGCTCGGCGGAGCAGGATACTACGGTTCCGGCGTTAGCGGCCCACTTGCCTATGGCCCACTTATCGATAACAGGGGTGACCTGCTCGTCTACTTCAGCCTTCATCATCTTGCCGGCTTCCTTGAGCATCATCTGCTCGGTGTAGTTGCCCTTATCGATGGTGACGGAAAAGCCCTTGTCCTGAGTGATGGGGCAACGCTGTGTGAAGTCGCCCATCTCGGTAGGGGTGCCGTAGCGGTTGGAAGCAGCCGCCCTGTTGTAGTTGTTCAGAGGGACGGTCACGGGGGTCATTATCTTGATGCTCTCCACGCCGTTCCAGTCATACTCGTTAGAGGTCTTACCCTTAACGAAGGAGGCGTGGGCGTACAGCATCGCCATTTTGTCCGAGTACTTGTCAAAGAGATTTATATCTGCCATTTTTAACTCCTTATTGATAAATTAAAGACCCAATCCTTCGAGGAATGGGTCCTTGGGTTCTGCGGCCTTGGAGCTGCCCACGGATGGGGCTGCCTGAGCCTTGTTTGTTTTGTTCTTTTGTGTCGTCTCGATTTTCTTCGTGAGCTCCGATACCTGGTTCTGTAGCTCTGCTTTTTCGTGTTTAAGCATCGCTTCCACAGGAGTTAATCCGCTTTCTATGTCTGCAAGGACGTCGGGCGGTATCTGATCCTGTGACCTGATATCGGGGTACTGCCTAGTGAAAGCTAACCATGGGGCAAGCTCTGCTTCCTCGGCAGTGGCTTTCCTTTCCTCCTCGGCGCGTGCCTGTTCTTTTTCAGCATCCTTATATTTCAGCTCAGCCATTTCTTTAGCGGCCTCTTCGCTGATCTCCGGATACTTACTTCGTATGGCCTGCACTTCATCGTTCACGGCCTGCGCATGGCGTGAATCCCGGAGGAAGTGGAGGTATTCAGAGCGATTCATGCCGCTCTTTTCTGCCCAAAAGTCTATCTCTTTGGCTATGTCCTCCATGCCCTTTAAGGGTCTGAGCTGATCAAGTTCATGTTTGATGTGGTCATATTCCATGCCCTTCTGGGCTAAGGTTATGGCCTCTTCCCTGCTCAAACCCTTTTCTTCGCCGAGATGTTTAACCGTGACAAAAGGTGGGTGTCCCTCTTGTTTCTGCTGTTCGGCGGGTTCGCTTTCGGTATTGGAATCCTGTTCCTCTGCTTCGTGGGTGTCCTCAGCTTCGGCGGGTTCTCCGCCAACGGTTGCCTGTTCTTCCGCTTCGTGGGTGTCCTCAGCGTCTGTAAACAGATCGGAGCCGTCTGTTACCTGATATTCTTCCATTGGTTTTTCCTTTCTCCGCTATGGTTGGCGGTGTATATATGCAAAAGACATTACGTCATTTGTCGCGCTTGTCCCATCACTTCGCTCCGTGCCGCTGCCACCTGATTTACAAGTTCCTGCGCGGTTGTGTCGGTGACGGGCATTTCGGTCTCCGGTATGCTCGCCGTTTGTTGCATCATAGCCTGCTGCTGAGCGAGCATTTCCTGCTGCTCCTTTATCTTCTCTATGATTTTGTCCTTGTTTCTCAGGTACTTACCGGGTATGGATTCTATGTAGGTGACAGCGTCGGTGAGGATTTTCTTGGCAAAAAGGTTATCCATAGTCTGCACCTGCATAAGCTCTGACCAGTAAGAGGACGCGCCCACGTCCACGTTAGTGTCGTAGTTGATATGTTCGTATTCGCCGAAGTCGTACTCTATCTCGGTTATGGTCTCCATAACCGGCTGCCCGGTCACAGGATCAATAGCAGGCTGGCCCATTTCGTCCGTTGCAGGGCGGACGATTTCCTCTTCAAGAGATACTCGGCGGATCCCATAGTACGCCCGCATGATGTCCATGATGATGCGGACGCCATCCTCTACAAATTGGTACTCGTTAAGTTTTTGCAGCTCCAGCGGCATGGATGAGGCCTGTTGTACTGCGATAATGGCCGAGGTATTGTCCGGTTTGACGTTGCCCAGAGCAGCGTCGGAGGCGCCCATAAAATCGCGGGTCATGGTAATGATCCGCTCTATGACGTCCATGACCTGGTGGGATACATCACCGCCGCGTATGGCAGTCACATAATCCTGTACCCTTGAGCCGCTCAGGTTGTCCGCCTTTATGACCTCGCCCGGACGGTTGGTCCAGTTTTTTATCTTCTGGCTGTCTATGACTATCTTCGGGAAGGCATTCATGCTTACGGAGCGGATATACATCGCGAACATGCGGTTGACCTCGATTTGATTAGGGATGAGGCCAGTAAGCATGGCCTGTCCGTGATACGAAGAATCGACCTCGTCCCAACTCATCCATGTTATAGGGTACATGGTCGCTCCGGTCTTGGTAGGCTTGCGCATAACGGTCTTTTCGGTAGTCGCAGTCCACATGAGGTGCTTGTCCTCTATCCAAAACTTCGTGAGTTTTGTTGCCAGTATGGTTTCACCGCCTTCTTCCCGTTGGCATTCGTCGCTGTCCGGGGTGATTTGTTCTATGTCCTCTCGGGACATGCCGTATTCTCTTCCCTCGTCCCTTAGCTCGCCCACGGTCTTGCGCTGGCATATTATGATATAAGGCTGGGTTTGCACGTCACGGTTGTAGGGATTGCCGAATATGACGTTGATATTTTTTAGTATCTCTGCGGCTATATCGCCCTTAGCGTCCTGGCCCGTCTCTATATCGGGATCAAAGCGGAAGTATATGCAGGCGTCGCCGTCTACCGCACTGTCTCTGACGCAGCGCCGGAGCAAGGTTTTGTATTTGGTAAGCTCGAATACCCTTTCTATTTGCCGCCCTATGGCTTTGGCGTACATCTGCTTTTCATCGTCCCGCTCGTGAGGTGTGATAGATACAGCTATGTCGTTTGAGGTGATAGTAGCCACAACAAAGGTAACGACGCGCTTTAAAAAATTCAGCACCGGCTTGGGCAAGTCGGGCGCATTCAGCCCTTCCCACTGGCGCCCTAAGAAGAAATTCTCATTCTTTTTGACGTTGCTAAAAAGTTTGATAGCCTCCTTGTATTGCCTGCCCTTCTGGTACTCCTGCCATATGTCCTGTGGTTCCGTCTTAATCTTCATCCTGTGGGTCTCCTGTATAATTCATGAGGTTGTATAGCTGCTTGCTGATCTTCTCAGCACGCTCCCGTTCTGTGTCGTGGTATTTCACGGTCAGGTCGTTGTCTGCAGCAGGCTTTTCCTTTTTCGTGGTACGGCTGCCCACGTAAAGGCCGCCTATAAATAAAAAAACGCCTATTACAGCGCCTATGATGTATTCCATCGTTATCCTCCGTAGTCAAAAAAGTCGTCTATCTGCTCGTCATAGGTCTTGGGCTCATCATAGTCCGGTGTCGCGGGTATGGCAGCCGGGCTGGGTCTGCCGTCCAAGAGATAACGCAATGCGTCGTTCATGTGGGTCATATCGTGGGGTTCCTTCGCACAGTCGTTAGGGTTCTTTTCGTCGTGCTGTATGGCCGGTATGCAGCGTATCAGTTCGTGACAGTTCTCAAATATTTGCAGTCTTGGTTTCTTTCCTCCTGTGCCGTCAGGTACAGGATGGAGCCACTGTGCCATATTAAGCCAGCCGTCTTCGCGGCTGTTTTGTACCTTGGATATCCGTAGACCGGCGTTGTAAAACATCTCTGCCTGGCTTAGTCCCGTGGCTCGGTTCTTGGCCCACATGTCAAAAGGGGCGAAAGTGGCGGTTATTTCGCTTTCGTCCGGTGTATGGTCTAATATCGCCTTGGCCGCCTGGTCTATCAGCATGTTGGATTTATGGTACTCGTTGTATATATAGCAGTTGCCAAGTTCATCAAAGGCCGCCCAAACACAGGCAAGCATATCCAAGCCGTAGTCAAATGCCCTATATTTCTGCCAGTGGTCAGGTATTTTAAATGGGTGTATAACGTGGGTATCTCTTCGAAATTCGGTAAAATACTGCCCTACAAACAGATCCCAGTCGCCGTCAAGGTGCGCACGCCGCATTTCTTCAGGCATGTTCTCAAGCTGCCTTTTATAGTCCGGGTCGCGCTGCATGAGGACGTAATTGTCATCTACCTTTGCGGCGATAAATACATAGTCCTCGGGCCGCTCACTCTGCTGGTAATCGCGGTCGATAAAAAGTCGTTTCACCCATTGATGGCCTACGCCGCCGGGGTTGCACGTATAGTACATGCGTGTGGGATATCCGGGGCCTGATGGACGATTGGAAGATACAAGCCACAGCATTTGCTGCTCGGTAAACTGTGTAGCCTCCTCCATGCCGATGATATCGTATGCCTGGCCCTGATAGTTGAGTGCGTCCACCTCTGCCGCGCAATAGCCGCACACAATACGGGAGCCGTTGTAAAACTCAAATACCTTGTCCTGTACCCTGTATCGCGCTATGCCGCGCAGGGTCTTAAGCATGGGGATTATGTGGTTTTCTCTCAGCTGCGGCATGGTACGGCGCAGCAGGAGTATCTGTATGCCGGGATATTTTACGGCCAGCATGATAAATTTAGTGCGCATGCCCCAACTTTTCCCGCCGCCTCTCGCGCCGCCATATGCTATATGCCGGGCACGGGCCTTGAAAAATTCAAGCTGTTTAGGGTTCGGCGGTAAACCCAAGGAAATGTTCATCCCATAAGCTCATCATCAAAGCCGAAGGACAGGCCGCCAGCCAGTGTGCTTTCGACTTCCTGCTTGTCCTTCTGGTCGAGGTAGTTTTTGCCGAGAAATATAGCCATGTTTGCGTTTTTTTCAGCGAGGGTAAACTGTTTCCGCCTGAGACTCATTTTGCCCTTAACCTGTCCCTCCCGCTTGGCTGCCTGAAAGACAGCGTTGTTATTGTCATTTGTGATGAGGTCAACGCCCACGCCCAGCACATCCGCTATCTCCTCATTGGTACACATGATCTCGGCCATGCGCTTTATCACAGCCGCACCTCGTTCGTTGAGCAGCATTCGGGGCCGGCCACCGGTTTCTTCCTCGTCGAAAAACGGGTTCTTGTCTTTGCCGCTCTTCACGTGCCGCTCACCTCCTTTACGCTAAAAGCTTGTCTATGGCACTGGCCAGCTTCTGAAGCTCGTCCGCCGTTAGCTCAGTTACATCCTTCTGATACATGTTCCTACAGGCTTGGTCTATGATGTCCTTATCCTTGCACATGGTGTATAGGCTCTTCAATAATGCGTTCTGCCGGGGGCTTTTTGCCTCCGGCTTATCTTCCATGCCATGTGGTATGTTGAAAGTTTGGAGCAGTGCGTACTTATGGGCGTTGGTCATGGCTGCCCCGAGACTGTCACCGCTGCCGGTGCTGGCTACTATGGCGTAATCCTCCGGATCGTCTATGTTCTGTACCCTGTAGGTTATATCCACGTCAGCATATACTCCATGCTCCCGGTGGATAGCGATGGGGTACATAAGCAATCCATATTTGATGAGTGCTGCTCTTACGGCGCTGGTGGCACTCTCGTCCGTCAGTATCCAGTACTCGCCCTGGTCGCTATCCCGCCGAAGGTACGGTATCTCCTCCATAACTGCGGACATGCGCTTGTATACGTTATCCATCTATTGCCTCCCGCAGTAGTTTGAGTAGTGAGGTACGTCCGGGCCTGCCGAAAGTTTTCGCCTCTTTCTCCATGCGCTCAATTTCGTTTATGGCGCACTCCCGGCACATGGGCAACCTGCCCGGCTCCTCCTTACCGCATAAGGGGCATATGTTTATCTCGTGGTACTCGAAATGTCCGCACTCCGGGCAGCCCGTCAGGGTTTCGTCCGATATGAGAGGGTCCGTACCCTCCCAAGGCGCCGCGAACACCGCCCTGCATTTATCGCATCTGTACACCTTTTCGCCCGTCCTTCCTTTTTAGTCACACGATAAAGGGGGGGTGATGCCGCTCACCTCCTCGCCTTATACTTACAGATTTTATTTTTACAGTTTCTTTTGTGAGCGTCCCACTCCTTGCATTCCTTTCAGGTCTTGGGAGTTTGTGTCCAAACCATAGTATACTGCATAGCTAACTCCGTTTTTTGTATAAAAATAGAGCCGATTATTCATCAGCTCTTCTGTTCCCACCTCTTGGGACTATACATAGTATACCACAGATTTTGGCTGCACTACTGACACGTTTCGGCGAAATTTATGTTCTGAGCCCTCTATGCTCCGCGAAGAGGCTCCGTGCAAGGGAAAGCCAGCGGTAGATAGTCCGGGGGTCGGCGGACAGCTCAGTGCTGGCGATTTCAACCCGCTGGTGTATCTCTCCCCGCCCTACAGGCCGCTCAGGGGTTATCATATACACTGCCTTCACTGCCTTTATGGCTACCCTGCCCCTCATTTTCTCCAGAGTCTCAAGAGCAAACTCCGCCGATTCCAGGTCGAGTATGGTTGCCCTGGCATCGTCAAGCGCTTTTTGCGCGCGCATAATGGCTGCCTCTGTAGGAGCAGATATGCTTCCACCGCGGCTCTCGCTATTTGAAATATCCTCTATGGCCTGGTTCCATATCCTGCTTCGGTACTTCTCTGCGCTTCCCTCCAGTGCCAGAAGGCGAAAAGCTTCGGTGGCATAATCGCGGTAATGGGTCTTTATCATGGCTCTGCCCCCTTTTCTCTGCTTCCGTCCATTCTGATATCCCCATCAAGATATTTCTCTATCACCGCCGCCGAGCATGACCATCCGTAGCAGACACAGCAGTAGTACCCTTGCTTTGCCGCAGCTGCCATAAACTCATTCTGTTCAGCTTCGACCGAGCCGTCGCCTACCTTTAGCTCAAGGTACAGGCCATGATAGCCGCCCCTGGCCACCGGAATAAAAACATCAGGAACGCCGGCGCGGACACCCTGCCCCTTCAGCTTCGCCGCGGCGCCCTTGCTGCGCGGGCCGCCGTTGGGTATATGGTGATACATTTCCATCTCAGGATGCCGCCCACGCATCATGCGTGCCCAGTTGGTAAGCGCCTCCTGGTGCTGCTCTTCCCTACCCACAGCCTTTTCCCGCGGGCGGTACACGGGCACTCCCGCCCGGTTCAGTCTCTCGGTGTATTTGCTCACCTTTTCACCCTCCCTTTAGTTTCGTCGCTTCTCTGGTCTCTCGCCAGCATTATGCTTATATATGCGCCGCTGACAAAGCTGTTTGTCCTGACGCGCACATCCTGCTCCGGATCGTACAGGAAATATCCGGGGTAAGCCTTCAGCAGCTCCCGGGCTGCATATTTGTCATGCTGTATCGCCCTTACCGTACTGCGGGTCGCCTTGTGGTCATATACCTTGACAGTGGGTTGCTTGAGATTCTTGGAGCCCCACCATCTGCGCCGCCCCTTGGGATTCTTCGAGAGATACTGTCCCATAGCCTCAAGGCCGTATTCGTTGGGCTGAAGGCGATCCGCGTTGGCATAGCCGAAGTGCCACAGGCTTTCACAGGTATCGCGGTCTATGCCGCTTTCAAGGATGACGTGCAGATGAAGGCGCTTAGTGTTTTCCGTGCCCTCTTCCGCGACTATCATGTACTTGCCGGAGGCCAGCCCCGCCTTTTTCCTGCGCCGCTGCCATCTGGCTATGTAATTCCGTGCGTCCCGCTGTATCTCTTCCATGACAGGCAAGCGACCGTTCCTGCTTTCATATGTCAACGTTACATGCAGGCCGCCTGCAGTTCCGGGGCCGAAATTTTCATTGACGAGCCGCACGAAGCGTTTGCGGCTGTTGCGCTCGTTATATCTCTTCTGTGCCGCCCGGCTTTCCTTGAGCCTGGACGCCTTAACCCCGCACTTGGGCCGTGTATCCCAATATGGGTATACCTCCAGCTCCAATATATTGCCGCTGCGAATCTCCTTCACGCGATAACCTGACAGCTTTGGGGTGCTGCCTGGCGTACTCTGTTCTGCATCATAAAAGTCCGGGTCTGTTATGATCCACTTCGTTTTCCGTCCTTTGCCCATAGCTCGATACCTCCTACTTATCCAACATCGGCATTTAGGGGCTGACAACCCCGGCCCACATAGTGGGCGCGGGCTGGCAATAGCATAATGGCGCTCGCTTATGTCAAGGGCTTTCGCGGCATAAAAGCCAACCTGCGGGCTGGCATTTATTCCACGGTCCCTTGACAACGCTTCACGCAATCGGGCGATGCTGCTATGGCCCTTTGCCGGGGACGGTACTTTGCTCAGGGTCTAACCCTAATGCAGTTGCCGCCACCCTGTAAAGGAGAACCGGGTAATGCCGTACCCGGCAAAAGGTCATGCTCGGTTTCTTACTACTCATTACAAGCCCGAAAAGAACTTGTCCGCCGCCTATTGGTATGCCTGCCCGATTCACCGGGCAGGCTTTAAGCTGTGCATATTCTCTTGTTTTTTGGGACTGCGGAAAATGAATATTTGCTCCACCCCGGCGCGCCCGCCGCACTCCATGAATTTATCCGCTTCCAATATGGGCAACTCCCGCCCATTTACCCTGACGCGGCAATCGCCGCGGTTCTGTCTGTACGCCTTCTCCGCTGCTTTCTTGTCAGTTGTGGTCAGCAGTACCGTCTCTTTTCCCGATCTGCGAATGAATACCTCATATGTGATAAGCGTTTTTTTCTTGCGCGCCATACCGCACTCCCTCCTCAGTCGTTGTGCGCAGCGGACACCAGCTCGGCCTTCCTCCGTACACACCTATCCGCTTCCCGGGTGTATATCCGCCCTTCGCCCTGCACAGCGCCTTGTCGCATTGGCTGTCCATACTATTTATATAGAAGGGACACTCCCGGCAGTTCTTTGGGATACGGCGCATTTGGGTCTTTATCACTATTGGCATGGCCTACACCTCCGTTCCCGCTATTACCGCCTGGCAGCAGCTTCGCGCCGCCGCCCGCATCTTTCCCGCTATTTCGGATGCGCCGGAATCCTCCGCCCTCGCTATGCACTCCAGCATTTTGTTAGCGCTGTCCTGCATACTCTCAAAATGCACCTTGAACACCGCCATATCCGAGTTTGCCATCGCCAGCCGGCGCCTCAACTCTTCCGCCTGCTTGGTAAGCGCGGCCCGCTCCTGCTCCGCTATCTGGGTCGTCTGCTCGTATGCCGCTCTTTCCGCTTCCGCCTTCCTTATAGCCTCCGTCTTTTCTTCGGCGGCCTGCTTCGCCTTGGCCTCCGCTTCTTCTATCTGCTTCCTGAGTTTCTTTGCTTCCGCCTCACGGGCCTTATCCGCCCCCTCCTTCCGGGCCGCTTCCAGCTCCTTCGGGTCCGCGCTCCGCGGCTTGTCCTCCAGCTCCCGCAGTTTGCCCTTAAGCTCCGCCACCACCGTAAGCGCGTTTTCCGCCCTGGCGGCCGCGTCGTGAAGCTCCTGCTGAGCTTTAGCCATATCGGTATCGTATACGCACTGCTGCTCACTGAGCTGTTCTTCCATCTCCTGCCTGGCTGCCTTGGCCTCGTTCTCCCAGTAGTCCCGTTCTTTCTCCGCCGCCTTCTGCGCTTTTATGGCCTCGTCCAGCTGGCGGACCGACATATCCGCAACGTCATTTTGAGCTACAAATTCCTCGCGCTCGGCAGCAGGTAAAGTCAGCAGTTTCAAAGCTTTTTGCGAACCCAAAAGCGCAAACGTCTGCGCATTTGATGAATACTCTTTGGCGAGCTGCATCATGGTCTGGGCGGTGCGCACGGATACGTCCACACGTTCCTTAAGGTAGTCCAGCCATTCGCCGTGATCCAGCTGGGCCTTGACCTCTATTAGCCGCTTGCCTATCTCGAGGATGGCCTCGCCCGCCTGGTTTTTGTACAGCAGTATTTCCGTGGTTATGGTATTGATGTCCCGCGGCATATCCGGGAGCAGTTCCTCATATTCAACGTCGATGATCTCTTTTGTTTCTTCCATCATGCCCTCCTTACGCTATCTTTTTCTTCTTTACCCCGCCCTTGGCTACCACTTCGGTAAGCCAACTGTTCACAAAGGCTTCGATACCCGCATCCTCTGTATAAGGCGCGTTGTTTTTCGTCCGGCACTGTATGAGTTTTTTGCCCTGCAGCTCCAAGGTATAATAGGGCCTGTCAGGTTCCTCCGCCAGCCGGATGAAAAATATCGCGGTTTTGCCCTCCGCCATGCGCAGGGCATAGCCGCCCACGCAGTGGTGCAGCGCCTGCCCCTCGGCTATCAATTCCTCCTGGGAGGCCGCCGGGCGTATGATGTATCCGCCGCTATCCCAGGCAAATTTTTGCAGCTTCTCCACGGCATGGGCAAATTGTTCCTGCGCGATCCTATCTTTCTCATACCGTATCTGCATCGCCGTGGCGGCGTGGGATGCCCGCAGGTCGCGGGGAAACATCACCTGCTCGCTGTAGAGGTCCATGCGCAGCTGCTCGCACTCGCCTATGTAGTCCATATACAGCCGCTCAAGGCCGTGCTGCACCGCCTCGGTCTGCTCCGCAAGGTATTTCAATATGCGGTGCAGCGTGGCATATTTTGTTGCGGGGGATATAGCCGCATAGTCAATGCCGAGATTCAGCATCTCAGATATGTCCCGCTCCGCGACCGCGCCATTTTGGCACAGCCGCCACAGGACGCCCGCCCGGCCTATATCCGTCATGTGCCATTCCCCTGGCTGCATCAGCTGAAGCAGGCGCAGCGGGAAGCGGAAGCATTCGCCGAGCTTATTGCGCTTCCAGCGTATCAGATCCCTTTCGCCGTTTCTCACCCCGTTTACCTTTTCAACTACCAGCCAGTAAAACCGCCGCTTTATGAGATATTCCATTACAGGGTAGCGGGCCCAGTCCAATAAATACTTAATGATGTTCACGCCCCGCCCGGCGGCGTCCCCCGCTTCGTAATACAGTTCCGGCGTGGCGTACTGGAGATGCGTTCCCGCAACCGCCGCAGGCAGGCTCGCGTCGTAGAATTTATAACAGCCATCGTATATATCGGATACATTTCTGTACCGTTTCCATTCTCCCAACGGCAAGCGTATGGCCTGCATACAGAAGTTTTCCTTATATTCGTGCTGCCACTTGGCAGTGTGCCGCTCACGGATAGCGTACCGTGCCACCTCCTGAAGCCATTCCTCCGGGCTCTCATATCGTGCGGAAGGGTCACGCTTTAAATGCCACAACCTTATAAATGTAGTCCTTCCGTCCGCGCCGAGTTGAGCCGCCGCAACATTATCCACAAATTCGGCCCTCCACGCCGCCCCGTCCTTCAGGAAGCAGTCCACCTTCGCCCCGCAGCTGGGGCATGTAGTAAGGTGGTATTGAGTGAACTTTCCTCTTACCTCTCTGCCGCAGGAATAACACAGGCCCCTGGTATTGCCACGCTTATATACGATGGTGTTGTCCCGGTCTATGACCTCCCGGCGCACCCAGCGTATAAAGCCTTCCGGCAGTTCTTCCGGACAAAGCTGCCAGTCGCAGTCAAGCAGTTCGCCACGCATTTCCATATCCCGCTGCTTCGCTGCAGCCTCGGTCTTCCTGATCCATGTATCGAGGTTATCGAGATAATGATTCTGCGTCACTTTGTCGCCCAGCCACGAGGCCAGCAGCTTTTCCTCCCGCTCAGATATATCGGGATAGCAGGTTGTGAGGTGTATGCCGATATGGTCGCGGATGGCCTCGATGGGTTTAAGCGCCCGCCCGCCAGAGCGGAGCAGCGCCGCGCAGTCTTCCCGCTTTTTGGAGCAGACTATGCGGACGGCCGCCCCATTATAGGCTCCGTGCGGAGAGTTTTGTTTGTCGTTATGCAGCAGCGTAACCACCAGCAACCGCTCATGGTCCGCCACCGGCGCGTTGACCAGCACCCGGCAGGAGATTTGTTTGTTATCGCATTGCCACGGCTCTGGCCACGGCATCTTCCTGATTTGCTTTGGTATCTTGAGCATGGCGTCTCCTTTAGAAGAAGTCGCCGAAATCTACGTTGACTATCTTACGGCTCTGCGGCTCCGAAGCCGGTAGCGGGGTGACGGGCTCCATGCTGTCTATGCCGAAATACCTGTCCACAATGGCATACACCTCATCATCTCGCATTACGGCAACACTGCCCTGCTTGCGCGCTTTGGCAGCCTCCATTACCTTGTCCATAGCGTCCTTGAGGGTCCTGTCTTTTTTGAGCACCGCTTCTGCCGCCTCCACGTTGCCGCAGTGGTCTATTACATGCTGCCCTATTGCTTCAAGGTACAGGTCGTCGGGCTTTGCCTGCATCTCGGTGTTAATTTTGATTATCGCTTCCTGTATAGCGTTCATATGCCTTACCTCATTTATTTCACTTTAAGTTTCTTGGCTCACGTTAAAGTTCTGGCTCCGGGTTATCCGGAGCTGCCCCTTGCTGGTGAGCTTTATCTTGGCGGTTATGCCGTCGCTGTCATCCACGGTTATGTGGTTCGCATCGCCGTCATATACCAGTGCAGCCGCCTCGTACACATAATCGCGCACGTTTTCATTCATCACCGCAAGCCCTGACTCTTTCGCCGGCGGCCCAAACAGCGCGTCAATTATCTCTCGCGCGTTTTCAAGCGTTATCTTCCGCATTGCCGCCGCATCCTCCCGCCGCTGTTCAGCTTCCGCATACTTCTTGCTGTCCAGGCAACCACAGAACCGTGAGGCCAAATAATCAGCATCCCTGTCCTTATGATTTTCGAAGCCGCGCAGCCACTGTACATTCACCATCTGCCCGCAAAAGCGGCATATGCCGGTCTCGCCGCCGGCTATATTGGGTTTTTCTTCCATGTTGCAGCCCTCCTTTTTCATATATCCATCACCCTGGCGATCCAGCGCAGGAAACGCCGAAAGCCACGGGAATGTTCGCTTAAAAATTCAAAGGCGCAGAACATCAGGCACATGCCCATGGGGTATGCCGCCAGTAGCAGAGCCACTTTCAGATATTCCATTGCCAATTCAAGGGTCATATGCGTTTCCTCCCCGCCTTTTTGCTGATGTGTTCCGTCCTTACATACAGGTTGATACTGCTGCTGTTGCCTTCGATACCGATTACCTCCGCATCCAGCAGCGGGCCTACGGTATCGTTCCGCCGGCGGGCGGTGTTCTCCCCCGGGGCAAGGTCCAGTACCATGCGCCCGAAGGGGGACTCATACAGCCGCACCCGCTGGGAGTTCATCAGGGTTATCCGTGATATTACATCGCGTACCAACAGCATGGGCTTGTCCTCCTGTTCTGTCTGATACCCCGGGAGCTTGGGCCATCGGCAAATGCCCTCCTTCCCGGACGCACTGGGCCTGAATCCTATTTATGCTCGCCCAGCCGAGCTGCTAACGTGCTTGTGGTTATTCTTTATCAGGTCATATGGATCACCTCCGAGTCGAAAGGAGAAGGTAAGGGGCGGCGTTATGTGCAGTTTGCGGTATTTATCTAAAAACAGGAGGTAAGGAAGAATTTGCCCGCGCCCATCAGCCCGGCGGCGCAGGCTGTTTTGTGCCGCCCCTCGCCTTATCCTTTCGGCTGTGTTACGCCAACGGAGCCCGGGCGCTTGCGAGCTCCCCCGCATTGCGCCGCTGCATGGCTTTATGGGCCTCGTCCTGTGCAGCAATTCGGCCTACACGGCGCAGAGCCTCGGCAGCCTTCTCCGGAGTGAGCAGATCGTCATCGTGGTCAACTATGGTGGTATTGCCTATTTTGTATGTCCTCACGATTGCCATGTTCTTCACCTCCGTTAAATGCTTATGCCGCCGGTGCTTGTACCTGTCTATTGCGTTCCGTTTTCTTAAAACATGTATTCCGTGGTTTTAATAGCCATTTCCAGTTCCAGTAGCATTGCTTCTTTGTTTTGTTTCGGATAGCCGGGGTCATTTTCGCCGTACCAGGGATTGAGAATATAACTGCCATTTTCTATGCCCATTTTCAGTTGCCTGAGGAAATTAAGCATTTCTTCTTTTTTGGTAAAAAGTTGCATCTTATGGTCTCACCTCTGTATCCGGTAAAATCTCGGTGTGGAAAAACAGCTTGTAATGGTATGGGTCTGTATGAGTTCCAGTTATGTCCTCCACCACGTACATGGTGTAATCGTTGAGGTAAACATAGTTCTTCTTGTAGGTGTTTGGGCCGACCTTGCAAGTAACAACCAGCTCATCGTTAACATTGTTGCTTATACTCATGTAACCTTCGGCCTCAAGTATTATCGTGTCGGTTCTGGCGTTGTACACGGTTATACGACGCTCTGATTCGAAATAATTCGCCTGTTTGCTTATGTTGCTATTTACTTTGTCTGCCTCAGTGCAGCCACATGCGGCTACGAGTATCAAGGTCAGCATCAGTATCGCTATGGTCTTTTTCATTTAGTTTCCTCCTATGCTGTTTGTTCGTCTGTTCATTTATTGTAAATTCGCAATGGTTGTGTTATGTTGTCATTAGTCAGTAAGGCTAAAAGGAGTGCTTTATGAATATATTATTACGGCTATTCCCGTACATCGTTTCTATTACGGCCATCGTCATACCCTTTCTCAGCAAATATGTTGAGCAAAAAACCGCTGTCAAACTGAAGGAACTAGAGGTTCTAAAGCCAAACGCCCTTGCGTGCATACACAAGCTTACTGAGACTTATGCAAGTGTGCAGTGCGGATTCCCTACTGCAAGCTTCTGCGCTGCGGCCTATGAAGTCATGGCACTTTACAGTGATGAGGAGATTACTCGCCCTCTTAGTGCCTTAATATCAGCTCTGGATCATGGGTATAGCAAGAGCCAATGCGATCATTATTTCCTATCTGTTTTGTCCGCCATCTCTAAAACAAATTCCGCGCCACCAAAGAAGTAGCAACGCTCAATACGGCGGTTATCCGTGCGGTTCCCCAGTGCCTTGACCGTTCCGCCGGGCATTTTTTACGCGCTGCTTCAATCAGGTGTGCTATTGCCATACCGTCCAGCAGAAATGTCAGCATTGTCATCAGATCCTTCATCTTCCCCCCCTATGCAGTCTGTTCGTCTTTTGCTGTACCCATGACACGTATAGTGTCACGCTACATCAAAAAAAATGGCCTGTACGCTTGTACCATAATAACCCGCGATTGTGATTTTGACTTCATCGCGGGGTGTTCTTTCACCACTCTCATATTTTCGCAAGGACGATGCCGTAAGCCCCATTTCAATAGCTGCTTTTTCGCTACTTATACCTTTTGTCTTGCGGCATTCGCGCAACCTACGTCCTATCTCTTCTCGCGTGGGCATGATTTTCACCTCCCATTCTTTTCTGTGTTTTAAGTATAGCACCATGACACTAAGCGTGTCAACACTATTTGTAACATTTTTTATTTACATTTGTCACTCTCTGTGTTATAGTGGTGTCGAGGTGATTTGAATGGCTTTATTTGGTAGCCGAATTAAGCGTTTGAGAAAAGAGCATGGCCATACTCAGGATGAATTAGCGAAACTTGTCGGGGTGTCAAGAAGCACAATCTCCATGGTCGAGCGCGATGAGCGTCGTCCTGATGATGAATTGCTCGAAACGATAGCCGACATATACAACGTTGATATGGATTACCTGTATGGGCGTCAAGAGGTCGAGAACCTTCATAGGCTTGTGTCCGAAAACGAGTATAAGCTTATACTGGCTTACAGAGAATTATCTCAGGAAGCCCGCGTTCTCGTCGATCACTTTGTATTATCGCAAAAATAGCTTTGAATTTCTCGGGGTCTTTTAAAGCTTCAACAAAAGCCTGTTCTTTTTCATATTCAGTCATCGTTTACCTCCAAGTATTCTATTCTATTTGCATGATAACATTTTCAAAATAAAAAGAAAGGGGGAATTTGTATGAAAGTACCATAAGGGGGACTGTGCTCAACAATGTTGCACAAATCGTGCACAGGGTGTATACAAGACAGGAACAGTAAAAACTAAATTATCAGCAATTCTGGTGAAACCGTCAATACATAAAAGGGGCAGCTTATGAACAACTCCAACAAACGGAGCCCACTTGTACTTATTGCCTTTATATTTATCCTTTTTATGTTTGCCTTGGGCATACTTCATACGACGGGGGATCTCTCATATGTTTCATTTCTAGGTGTAGTCTCTACTCCTTCTCCCACTCCTTCCCCCTCCCCTTCGCCCACGCCCAGGCCGACGCCCATGCCTTTTACATCTGGATACGTCAGAAGCAGTTCCGTCAACCTCCGCAGAGAGCCTGACACTGAGAGCAGCAAGTTGGGCAACTATAAGCGCGGCACTGTAATAAAGATATACGACAAGGTAGGCGAATGGTATAAGGTATCGGTAGACGGCATTAACGGGTATATGTATGCCGACTACATCTCTACCGGCACACCTCCGGTCATCCGCACTACGCCAAAGCCTACCAAGCGGCCTTCCTCCACCAAGACATCAGCTCCGGTCTATCGTTCCAGCAGTTCATCGTCGAGGCAGGATCCTGTAGCTGAAGAACCAATAGGCTATACCGTCTACATAACCCGCACAGGAGAAAAGTACCACCGCTCCGGCTGCCGATATTTGAGTAGAAGTAAGATCGCCATCGACCGGGACGAAGCCATCAGCCGGGGCTATACCGCCTGTAAGGTGTGCAGGCCGTAGAGGGGCATTATGCCAGCGTCGGTAAAATGGTATAAGAACATGATAGGAGTACTGAAAAGATGGATGATGATATAAAAAAATATGTGTGGGGTGCCCGTATTCTATTTTTCCTGTTAGCAGGCGCAGTAGCTTTTATCGTTTGCGATAAAATTAAAGAAGCAAGAGAAACAGAAAGAACGGCAGAGCTGTATAGTAAAATCCGTGCCGCAGGAGCGCTGGGGTACTCCGTAGAAGACTATTCTGCCGATTTTTGTCTTGGATATTGGAAAGGAAATGAGGATGGTTTGGTCGAGGGGCGCTTGGAAAGGAATAACGGTGAATACGACCAAGGTTATGAAGATGGTTCGCGTGCCGGATACAAGTCTGCCGCTAACGAATTTTGTTATCAGGGAGATCCACAATATGGAGGATGGGACGAAGGATATAAGGCTGGGCGCGAAGATTATAGGCGCGATATATTTAATGATACTCAAGAGCGGCAGGATTTCATGTACGATTTTTTCGAAACTTACTGTGACGACACTGCTTTCAGCGATTACGTTGACGATGTATACGTTGGCTGGCGCAAGTATATGTCCAAAGGCAGGGCACTAAGATAAAGGAAAACTCCCGAATGTTGCACAAAACGTGCATCAAAATTGCCTGATCGCGGCTGGATAGTCGGCATGGTGAGCAGTACAAGATAATAAAAAGATGCGTAATTAGCACTATACTGGTTTTGAATTATTAAATTAAATAACGTTTATACCTTTTTTCCATTAAATCCCATATTTTTTTCAAAAAAAGAGGTTGATTTTTTCGTCCAGTTGGAATACTATAATCATACAATTTGTATGCTAAAGTGACCTCTGGGCAAAGCCTCCCACCTTTCGGGATGTGCTAAACTCAGAGGTTTTATTATATTTATTGTATTATCGGGAGATGCATATGAACGTGAAAACAATAAGAAAAACGGCTATATTAGTAGATGGTGGGTATTACCGCAAGCGTGCAACTTATATTTGGGGTGAAAAGACCGCTGAGGAGAGAGCAAATGAGCTTTACAATTACTGTCTTCTGCACATTTCATTGCCGTCTGAACCCAGAGATTTGTACAGGATTTTTTATTACGATTGCCCTCCTATGACCAGAACTATTGAGCATCCTTTAACTCATAAAACAATTAATTTTGCCGAAACACCGGCAACTAGGTGGTCAAACGCATTTCATAAAAGCTTATTAGAAAAAAGAAAGCTGGCCATGCGCAGAGGAGAGTTAGCTGAAACTCAGGCATACTATTATCTAAAACCTGATGTATTATGCATGGTTCTATCGGGCGAAAAGCAATTATCTCAATTAACCGAAAAGGATTTCCGACTTGATGTTAAACAAAAAGGCGTTGATATGCGTATTGGGTTAGATGTTGCTTCCTTGGCTAATGAAAAATACGTAGACCAAATCATTCTGATTGCTGGAGATAGTGATTTCATACCAGTAGCAAAAATGGCCAGGCGAAATGGAATAGATTTTATTCTTGATCCTATGCAGCAGCATATTAAGCCTAAACTGTCAGAACATATAGATGGTTTAGAAACGTTCACAAGTTCAATGTATAAACAGGATGAATAAGTTTTCCCAAAGAAAGAATACATTTTACCGGAACATATACTAATTTGTCGGTAACTTGTAAAAAGTGTCAATTGACAAATGTTTCCCCGTTGAATACAATAATTCCACCGAGAAAAAGGCGTGAGTCTTTTGCGGGGCAGCATCACTGGTGTTGCCCTATTTTTCTATACATTGCCACATAACATCGTTATCAAACAATCAACGTATGGCGTATAATCGTATGAGGTATTTCTATGTACTGCATTTATTTAAGAAAATCCCGTGCCGATATGGAGGCCGAGGCCAGAGGCGAAGGTGAGACTCTCGCCAGGCATAAGCGTATCCTTACCGAGCTGGCACAGCGGCGGGATCTGGAGATAGGTGAGATATACCAGGAGGTAGTATCCGGCGAATCACTCGCCTCGCGAGCTGAAGCCCAGCGTATGCTGTCTGACGTGCAGGCCGGCATGTGGGAGGGCGTACTTGTGATGGAGATAGAGCGATTAGCCCGCGGCGATACCATCGACCAAGGCATAGTGATGAACACCATCAAGTATTCAGGCACCAAGATAATCACACCCACCAAAACCTACGACCCCAATAACGAATTTGACGAAGAGTATGTGGAATTCTCCCTGTTCATGAGCCGCAGGGAATATAAAACCATAGCCCGCCGCATGAACGCCGGACGCATAGCCTCCGTAAAGGAAGGCAATTATATAGGCTCTCGCCCTCCCTATGGCTACGATAAGGTCAAGGACGACAAATCCTTTACCCTTGCCCCGAACCCCGCCGAAGCCGATATCGTGCGCAGCATATTCAGTTGGTACGTACACGGCTGCATAAATGAGAACGGCGAACTTGAGCGAATTGGAATATCCAAGATCGCTCGCAAGCTGAACGATATGCACGTCCCTACCCGCAAGGGCGGCGCCTGGGTAACGGCTACCATACGGGATATGATAAAAAATCCGGTATACATTGGTAAGATACGTTGGAACTGGCGCAAGGGAGTAACGCAGTTTAAGGACGGTAAAAAGACCGTTGCCCGCCCGCACAGCCCGGAAGATTCCTGGCTGCTTGTAGATGGCCGGCACGTACCGCTCGTAGATGAAGATACATGGAATGCCGCTCAGTCCATTATAGCTAACAATCGCCCCGCCACCGTTCCCGGCAACCGCGAAATGCAGAATCCCCTTGCCGGCCTTATGGTATGTGGCAAGTGCGGCCGCAAGATGGTCAGGCGTCCATATAGCAACCGTGAACAGCCTCCCTCCCTTATCTGCTCCTGCAATGCCTGCGATAACGTCAGTGCTGCGCTGCACCTGGTAGAGGAGCGCATAATCGAGGCGCTGGCCTACTGGCTCAAGAACAACGCCATCAAATACGAAAACGCCCAGCCCACGGCCACCGATGAAGAACAGGCCGCCATAGGCAACTTAAATGCGGAAATCGCCGAGTTGGAGAAGCAGCGCAAAAACCTCTTCGGTTTTCTCGAGCGCGGCATATACTCTGAGGCGGAATTCCGGGAGCGCCGGGCAGACATCGATGCTCAGATAGCTGCTCTGCGTGAAGATGTAAAGACGCTGGGAGATAAGATAATATTAAAAGAGACCTACAACGAAGCTATTCGCAATGAGGTTCCGAAGATACGCACCGTAGTGGAGACCTACTCCAGCCTAAGCTCTGCCAGGGCTAAGAACGATATGCTCAAGGAAGTGCTTTCAAAGGTAGTATATGCAAGAGACAAGGGTGGGCGCTGGTCCGGCCTGTGCGATAACTTCGTTCTCGACCTTTACCATAAGATACCCACACCTTCCCCTGAACTGCTGCAGAGATGGGATAATCATATCCAAGTTGGGGGTACAGACGAAATCGCCCACTGGGAAATGATAGGAACCATGATCCATCAGTGCCTGCGCGATGCTACACTAAAGGACATTGAAGCCGCGGGACTAATGGGTTACTACACCATGCACTCCAAGGGCGTATACCCTGCCGACCCCAACGGTGTTCCCTTCACTGCGGCCTATTTGCAGTGCACAGGCGACCCAATAGCCGATATTACTGAGGACATGGCAGCAGATGCTGCTATGTCAAAAAGGCAACATTTTGCGCAAAAAAAGAAGAACTGCCCCGCATGGCAGTGCTTCTTTCTCCGCTGTATTAATAAGTAAGAAATAAGAATAAGAGGTTTTTGTTTCAGCCGGTTCTTTATCTGCATCTATAATAGCACTTATTTTGACTTATTACAAATACACAGGTGTGATGTTATGTTGGCTGTTATCGTTTTTATCAATTATATTTCTTTCTATGCCAGATCATGTCCTAAGAGTCGCACGAAGTCTGTCCGTCTTAAGCAGCAAGTCCAGGCCCTCCTCTGCGCTGCGCACCAATACATCGCTGTGAGCTATCAGGCCGGCACACACTCCCTCGCCGTCCATGATGGCAATGGACAAATCCGCTATATCAAACATCTTTATATCGTTGAATCCATTGCCTACGCAGGCAACCTTGCCGCCAAGGGCGCGCACTATCTCTTCCTTACATTCTGCGGCGTTAGCCCTTGGGAACGTCTTCACCTCGGCACCTAAGCCGTCGCATTGTGACCTTACCGTGCCATAGGTATCGGCTGTAAGCACGTAAACATGGGCACTCTTACAAAGCTCCCTTATTCGCCATGCCGCGCCTTCTATGAGCTGCCCGTCAAGGGCTATGGTGCCGTTGTAATCCAGTACTACATGCTCTATCTCTATGATCTCCCGTCCGGGTACGTCTATCCTTATCATGCTTTCTCCCTATCCGTATATTCCCGCAAGGAATTCGCGGGTGAGCTGCTGTTTGGGCAGCTCAAAGACTTCAGCTGCTGATCCGTTCTCTATTAGCCTGCCATCGAATATCACCGCAACTTCGTCCGCTATACGCTTTGCCTGAGCGATGTTGTGGGTCACTATCACTATGGAGTAATCCTTCTTCATTTCCGACAGCATATCCTCTATTACTGCGCTTTCCAGTTCCTTCTTGCCGGTTTTACCGTAGTATTTTAACCCGTAAGTCATGTTTTTGTAAATGGAAAACGGGAATGGCGACAGACTCTGGAACACCAGACCCACCCTGCGGCATCAGTCAAATGGGCGCGTTCATAAGCGGCGAATATCTGTTTCACGATAATACCATCGCGTCCGATATTGATAAAATTCATACAAACGATAACAAAGCAGGCGTTATCGACAAAGCCGATAACGCCGTATCCCTAACAATACTTATCCCTATGCGCCTTCATCTGCCCCTCCAGCGGAACGATATCGTGATACTCCGCCCCGGAGGCTTTTATGGCTTCTCTGGCTTCGTCGATGTGCTCCTTTTCGATGAGCAGCGACATACCGCAGGAAAGCTCCCCCTGTATGCAGCGGGGCGCAGGCGCTATCCTGTTCTGCACACCGGCGCCATCCAGTATGCCGTGCAGCTTCAGCCCCTGCTCATAGTTTGCAAAGAGCACATAATACCTTACGTCAGACATTATCTGTTGTTGAGCATCTCTATGAACGCGCCTATGCGGGTGCGGAGCTGCTCGGCGTCGGTATCGGTATAGTCCGTTTCAAGGCCGAGCACCGGTACTCCGGCTTCCTTGAGGGCGCGGGCCACGCTGTACTTCTCGGTATCATACAGGCAGCAGAACTTCAGGCTGCAGTCGATAACGCCGTCCACCTTGTATTCCTTCACCATCCTGAGCAGATCGTCTATGCGGCCATTGTTCGGGGTGAAGCAGGCGCAGTTGGTCTTCATGTACCGCTCGGACAGCGCCATGAACTGGTCGTCCAGCGTGGTCTTGGTCTCGTCCACCAGGTTCTCAAAATAGCGGGTGCCGGTGCACATCTCCTCACATACCACTGCCGCGCCGCTGGTCTCTATTATATTATGCAGCTTCCAGTTGGGTACCGCCATGGGCGTGCCGGTGACGAGTATGCGCTTGGTGCCCTCGGGAACCACGGATACGCCGTCCTTTATGCGCTGCTCCAGCTCGTCCGCCAGCCTGTTGCACATCTCCGCGCAGCGTACCGGATCGTCGAAGAAGGATATCTGCGTCATGAGCAGCACGTCGCGTCCCGATATGGGCAGGCATTCGGACTTGCGCGCATTATATACCCTCGCCATGGCCTTGCGCTTGTTGTTTATTATCCTGATCGCCTCGCCCAGCTTTTCGGGGGTTATGCTGTTTCCGGTGAACTCCTCCACCTTCTTCGCAAACTCCGCTATCTCGTCCTTCCATTTGATTATATCCTTCTCGCGCTTCATCTGGGGGACGTCCATTACATACATGGGAACGTCCTCGCCCAGTATCTCATACGCCTTCTTTTTGGCGTCGCAGGTGGTCTCGCCGACGTACATGTCCGCTATGCGGAAGAAGGGGCAGGTGCGGCCGAGGCGGGCGCCTACGGAGGCCTTTACGAGAGGGCAGGTGCTCTTGGGCAGCACTGTCTCGCCGCCCGGTACCCAGAACTGGCTGCCGCCGCAGAGCCCTGTGACTATGCCGTTTGCGGCTATGACGACCTCGTCCGGCACATACACGCAGAAGGTGCCGAATACCTTGCGGCCTTCCTTTTGCGCGGCTATGAGCTCGGCGGGGCGGATACCGTGTACCTCGGATATTGCCAGATCCCAGAAATCCATAGCCTTCGGCCTGTTCTTCTGGGTAAGGAAAACATCCCCTACTGCCGTAGGCAGCACCTGACAGAGCATATCATGGCTTTCGAGATCCATTCCCAGGTCTTTCCACATCTGTACATAATCTGACATCTACAATACCTCCGTGTGATTTGTTTTTTGCTTCTGGTTTTTGATGGTGATCTTTTGACTGATAAGCGGCGCGCACGCGCCTTGATAATATTATTATACCATCGCGCCCGATATTGATAAAATTCATACAAACGATATTAAAAGGGGCGTTATGGCCCATGCCGATAACGCCCGATGGTAAATACCTTTTCTTTTCACCTCGCTGCCTATCCGCGTATGAAGGCAGCGTCATATAACTATTTCATATGCGCCGTCCGTAGCTATCCCCGCCTGCTCAGCAGCTTCTATAAGCTCCTTTTTGTTTTCCACCGGCGCGCGCCAGCTCATTCCGCAGCCGGCGGTTATCTCCCGGGGTACGGGTATAAGCCGCCCCGGCAATCCCTTTTCGGTACAGAGACTCTCCATGGCCATGGCGGCCGTAGTTGTATGGAAGGTTATTATAAGCCAAAGCTTCTTTTCTCTCATTTTGCAAGCTCCGCTACCGCTCTTACCGCTTCATCAATCTCTTCCTCTGTATTGTAAAAGGAAAAGCTGAACCGCACCGCACCTACTTCAGCCGTGCCGAGGGCCTTATGCATTCGAGGCGCGCAGTGGGCTCCAGGTCGGGTGGCTATGCCGTAGCCCTGCGAAAGCTCATAAGACACCTCTCCGGACTCATAATCCCGTATGTTAAGCGCGACTATAGCGGTCTTGTCCTTTGTAAAGTCGCCATAGACCATGACGCCCTCGATATTCTTCACTCCCTCATAAAAGCGCAGCATAAGCGAGCGCTCCTTCGCATGTATATTTTCTACGCCGGTCTCGGATATAAACTTTGCCGCAGCTCCAAGTCCTGCTATACCGTGGCCGTTCAGCGTTCCCGCCTCCAGACGGGTGGGGTACTCGGCCGGGTGCGTCCTGCTGTAGGACTGTACTCCGGAACCTCCCACCTTAAAGGGGCGTATCTTTATACCCTCTTTAACGCATATACCGCCGGTACCCTGCGGGCCCATAAGCCCTTTGTGCCCGGTAAAGCACAGCACGTCTATGCCCATTTTTTTCATATCTATGGGCCAGCAGCCCGCCGTCTGAGAAGCATCCACTATCACTAACGCGCCGTGGCTGTGGGCTGTTTTTGCTATGCGCTCTATATCCAGCACGGTTCCCGTAAGATTTGAAGCGTTGGTGCATACTACGGCCCTTGTATTTGGCTTCATGAGCCTCTCGAAGTCCGCATAATCCACATTGCCAAGCTTATCCGCCGGCACAAAGCTCAGCTCTGCGCCATGCTCCGCCTCAAGGCGGTAAAGGGGCCTCAGCACGGAATTGTGCTCAAGGTCAGTCGATATCACATGGTCGCCCGGGTCGATAAGCCCGTTTATAGCCATGTTCAGCGCCTCGGTGGAGTTCGCAGTGAAGGCCACATGGTCCACCCGCGGGCAACCGAAAAGCGACGCCAGCCTTACGCGGGCGTCGTATACGGTACGGGCAGCGTCAAGGGCCTCCTCATGGGTGCCCCTGGCGCAGTTGCCCATCGATTGCATTGCATGTACTACCGCGTCTATTACCTGCTGAGGCTTATGTAGGGTAGTTGCGGCATTGTCGAGATATATCACGGTTTGATGACCTTTCCGGCCTTAGCCAGAGTTTCTACTATTACGTACATATTGGTGACGCTGCCTACCGCCAGTTTATCGGCAAGGCCGTAGAAGTTAAGGCAGGTGCCGCAGGTGAGTATCTGCACACCCTGAGCTTCCATGCTCCTGAGGTCCTCCAGCGATACGGAACCCTCGGTAGTGAGCTTGGCGCCGCCGTTGTAGAACAGTATAGTCTTGGGCAGGGTCTCCAGTTGGGATACGGCATAAATGAAGCCCTTCATAAGTGTGCGGCCCAGATCATCGGAGCCCCGGCCCATTGCATCTGTATCTATTGCAACCACGAAATCGCCCCTGTTGTCGGTATGGCAGGAAAGATCCTCGCCGCCCATTGTCAGCGGGCCGTTCACTTCCATAGTAATGGCAAAAAGATTATCTCCCAGCTTTTCGCTCCTGCTCTTGAGGCCCTTGCTGTCGGCAAGGCGGGTAAGGTTCTGTATGGCTATCTCATTGTCAACCTGTACCTCAAGGGTGCCTGCTTCCTTGAACTCGCCAAGAGCCTTGGTAGCCTTTACTACCGGTATTGGGCATTGATCGCCTACCGCGTTTACTTTTACGTTTGCCATTTTGTTATTCCTCCTTAAGTGGTTTCTTGTTATTCTTGTTCTGCTTCGGCTTTTCGCCGCTGCGGTTCCTTACGTAATTCAAAAATGCCTGTTCCGTCTGGGTAAAGCTGCGGTTCTTGAGGTAGGCGATGTATATGTCGCGATACGGCCCGTCTTCCTCAAGATCAAAGCACAGCACCCGGCCGTCACGTATGGCGTCCGCCGCCGCTCGCTCTGAAAGTATGGTGGTGCCCTTTCCGGCAGCTACCATGCTCTTTATCCCCTCGATGTTGTTCATGTAGCCGGCCACGTTAAGATCCGCCGAGGACATACCTATACTCTTGAGATAGTTATCCGTCTCCCGGCGAGTGCCGCTGCCGCTTTCACGCATTATCATTGGCCATTCCAGCAGCTCCTTGCCCAGCACGCCCATTTCTTTTTTTTCGGCAAACTCTTTATTATTTGGGGTAATCAGCACCATTCTGTCGCGGCAGACGGTATGATAGCTGAATATGGTCTTGCGGCTGCTGGTTCCTACAAACGCAAACACAGCCTCGCCGTTTTGCAGCCGCTCAAGGGCAAATGAACTGTCTCCGTCAAGAACGGAGAACCTGCATTCCGGCCTGATATCGGAAAATCCCGTCATTATGCCCGGCAGTATGTAGCTCGAAGGCACCGTGGAGGCGGCAATGGATATGAGGGGCTGGTCGGCCTCCTCCTTGCGGAACATGTTTTGCAGCATTTCCGCCTGATTGATTATTATCTGGGCTGCGCGATATGCCCGCTGCCCTTCCTCCGTCAGCTCTATGTTCTTCTTTTCGCGGCGCTTTATGAGCGTCACCTGAAGCGACTGTTCCAGCTGCGCCACGTGGCTGCTTATGGTAGACTGGCTCAAAAAAAGCTCGTCCCCAGCCTTTGAGAAGCTTCTGTGCTCCGCTACCTTTATAAATGCCTCGAGTTGCCGAAGGCTGATGTCCATATCAAACCCACCTTATCCTTAATCACATATAGTATACAACAACGTGAATTCTTTTCCCATCAGTTATTCATTCGAATTACAGATAATGCGATATTTGTTATCTATTATGTCAATATCACAAACTGACAGCAATCCATATTATAACCGGCATTCTACCCTAATATTTTATATACAGGAGGTGTTGTTTTTTGGCAAAATCACCCATGTGCAAAAGCGTATTTAAAAATGGCCGGTCCCCGGATAAAAAGCTGTTTGCGGAAAAATGGCTGCAAATGCTCAACAAAAGGCGCAGTATATGAGGGCCGCCATATACTGCCGGCTGTCCGAGGAGGATAAGGGCAAGGCCGATGGCGCGGACAGCGGAAGCATACAAAACCAGAAGATGCTGCTCACTCAGTACGCTGACGCGCAAGGCTGGGAGATATACGATATATACAGCGACGACGACTATGCCGGTGCGGACAGGAATAGGCCGGAATTCAACAGGCTCTTGCGGGATGCGGAAGCAAAGCGCTTCGGCATAGTGCTGTGCAAGACCCAGTCCCGCTTTACCCGGGAGCTGGAGCTGGTAGAAAAGTACATACACGGCCTGTTCCCCGTTTGGGGCATACGCTTCGTAAGCGTGGCGGACAACTGCGATACCGACGATCCGGGCAACAAAAAGACGCGCCAGATAAACGGCCTCGTGAACGAGTGGTATCTCGAGGACATGTCCGAGAGCATAAAGAGCGTACTGAACAGCCGAAGAAGTCTTGGGCTGCACATAGGTTCTTCCGCGCCCTACGGCTACGCCAAGGATCCGGCTCAAAAAGGGCACCTCATCATCGATGAGGAAAAGGCCTTTACAGTACGGGAAGTATTCTCGTTATTCGCCAATGGCCAAGGAAAAACGTCTATAGCCCGGGAGCTCAACGCCCGGGGCATACCCTCCCCCGGCGGCGGGCTGTGGCAGTATGCCACGATATCCCGCATGCTCCAAAACGAGGTCTACATCGGCCATATGGTTCAGGGCAGGTACGGCAGCGTATCCTACAAGATCAAGCGCAACATGCCAAAACCCCCGGAACTGTGGTTCAGGGTGGAAAACACGCACGAGGCAATAATAGATGAAAAGCAATGGCAGACCGTACAGCGGCTCATATCCGAAAAATCGCGTCCCTTCGCCGGCAATAAGGCAGGCGCTTTTGCCGGCAGGGTTTACTGCGCCTGCTGCGGCAGTCCCATGCGCTCCGCAAGGAGCCACGGCGAAAGCTACCTTCGATGCAGCCGCCGCTATATATCAAAGGCGGCCTGTCCCGGTGGTTTTATATCCGTAAAGCGTCTGGAGCATACCGTGCTGTGTGAGCTTAACCGGCTCGCCTCAGAGCACCTCGATGCGGATATGCTAAAAGAACGATGCATTCAGTGCAGCAGTTCCCGGCAGATACAGCTGTCGAAGCGCATTTCAAAGCTGCAGGGACGCATCGACATATATTCCGAAGCCATGGCAAAGCTTTACCTCCACAGGGCGGAGGGCTCCATAGGCGAGGCCGACTTTTCAGATACCCTCAAACGCATTTCATCTGAAAAGCAGCGGCTTATGCTATCCGCCGCAAGCGACGCGGCAGAGCTTAAGCAAATCAGCCCCTCATCAACCAGGGAAGATATCCCGGTACTACTCAACGCTCTGGACAATGCTGCCGCAGAAACACTGATAGAGCGCATATATATAGGAAGGCGCTCTCCCGGCAGCTGGGAGGTCCCTGTGGAAATACACTGGAGCTTTTAATACAGCTGCAAAAAATGTTGCCTTTTTGATACAGCAGCAGAGCAGAAGGCAAGAGCAACATATGAACACCTGATGGTGCTCACGGACGACCCTGCCATAATTAACCCCCTGCGCTTTCTGCGGGAACGCGAAATAGTTCACTTCCAGCGCTTCGGCGAGTGTCTGAACATCCTGCAAAGCAGCATAACCGCCGGCCTTACCCTAAACATGGGCCCGGCCAATAATCCCTGCGCGGATATGTAATATTCGCCTTAAACCCGGCAGCGCGTGACGCTGCCCTGCAAAAATGTCGATATTAAAGGGGTCCCGCTTTTATCGGGCGGGGCCCTACAGAGTGTCGAAAAAGTGGCTAAAGACCACTTTTTCGAGTTTTTGCGGGTTTTGCCTCTCACATTCGTTCCCGGGCGGCAAAACCCGTAAAGTGCGAAAACCTCCGGTTTTCATCCGTTTTGACGCACATGTCGTCAAA
>OLSX01000375.1_pt1 | contig 44649 bp, 42 predicted proteins | sample 1673141 | NCBI WGS metagenome assembly OLSX01 (sample SAMEA3136759, study PRJEB25190) | human gut metagenome | biome: human gut; feature: human-associated habitat; material: faeces | place: Austria | collected 2013 | reverse complement strand
ACGCGCGACCTTGCCAAGGTCGAGACCGCGGGTTCGAGCCCCGTCTATCGCTCTTATAACGAAAAGAGATATCCTTCATGGATATCTCTTTTTCGTTATAGGCAGGAATATCTGTCATATTTTTGCGTCCCCACACATATTATATATAAAACAACCACAGGAGGCGCATATGAGTGCAAAAACAAAAATCGTCGTTGTAAAAATGAAGCATGTCATTCTCACCGGAGTGCTCCTTGGCATACTGCTTCTTCTGATAATTTTCGCTGCTACATATTTCTTTTCAGGTGATGAGCCAAAGCCTGCAGTCGAAGAAACCGGCATGTATACACCGGGTGTGTACAATACATCTGTAGCGCTGGGTGGGGCGGCTATCGATGTGTCTGTGGCGGTGGACAGTAATAACATTAACTCCATAAGCCTTGAAAACATGACTGATTCGGTGGAAACCATGTATCCGCTTGTTGAGCCTGCTATGAACGAGCTCGTATCGCAGATTGTGCAAAATCAATCCACCGATAATATTTCCTACGCAAACACAAGTCAGTACACCTCCAAAGTGCTGCTCGACGCAATTGATAACACACTCTCCAAAGCAAAAAACTCTGACAGCTCAAATACCGAAGAAAATGCAAAGACTGTATCTGAATCACAAAAAGAGCCCGGGGATTCTTCAAAAACTGAAAATACCTCGCAGTAACCTGCGAGGTATTTTAACTTAATCATATAAATCGTAAAATATATGTTATGTATCAAAAATATAATCTACTGCTCACTGTCTGCAGATAATCCCTGTAGATAATCGCTGACAGCACTGATATCTGCGTAATAGCAGTTCACCGGACGACTCTTCTCATAATACTGATATCCGGAGTAACCGCCCCAGCCTACCAATGCGACTACAGCCGCAGCTGCAACAATTCGTGCTATAACACGCTTTACTTTATTTCTGGCATTTGTCTTTTTACGATTCGCCTTTTCATTCTTATATTTATCAACCTTTGCCTGACTCATTGCTTTTCTCCTTTAACTCAATGCAATAATTCTACTACATTTTGCGGGAGATATCAAGGCATTTCATCATAGCTTCAAAAACACTGCTTCTCATGCCCTTTTCCTCAAGCACACGCACAGCCTGGATAGTGGTTCCGGCAGGTGAGCACACCATATCCTTGAGCTCGCCCGGATGCTTTCCTGTCTCGAGAACCATTTTTGCGCTTCCAAGCACTGCCTGGGCTGCAAATGTATATGCCTGACTCCTTGGCATGCCGCCTGCTACAGCTGCATCTGCCATAGCCTCGATAAACATAAACACATATGCCGGTGAACTTCCGCTGACAGCTGTCACTACATCCATAAGCTTCTCGTCTATCATCTCAGCCTTTGAAAAGCCCGAGCACAAATCAAGCACTGTATCAAGCTCCGCCTGCGATACTCTTTCATTTGCACAGACTCCCATCATGCCCTCACCAACCATGGCAGGTGTATTTGGCATGGTACGTATAACCTTTAAGCTCTTTCCAAACATCTCGTCAAACCACGAAAGTGACTTGCCCGGTGCAATCGAAACAATGATTTCATCGTCACTAACAGTGTCCTTTATCTCTGCTATAACCTCCTCATAGTACTGTGGCTTTACTGCTAAAAACAAAATGTCTGCAAACTCTGCTACGCTCTTATTGTCCGCTGTCAGCCTGATTCCAAGCTCTGCTGCATTCTTTTCTCTGGAGCTTTCGGTCTTTGCAGATGCAAGAATATCGCTTGCCTGTGCCTTGCCTGATGCAAGCACTCCGTGTATCATTGCCTTTCCCATGTTTCCACAACCTATGAAGCCTAATTTCTTACTCATATTATCCTCCTGCCGTAATCAATATATCTGACTATTCAAAGCATCCAAAATCATGTTTAACAGTCAGTATTTTTGCAAACTATTTTAGCACACTTCATTCAATCATGCAAAATATCTTTTGACTCTCATATCATCTTATGCATCAAAACCTGAATGTACAGGCAGGCCTCTGTGCTCAACAGGAGTGGAAAAAACTATCTGTGTACTTGTCTTGCCGAATTTCTGCAGAGTGTTGATAAAGTCATCAAGCTCCTCCGTATTCAAAAACTCCACCTCTATGAGCATAGAATACTCTCCTGTCACACAATTGCACTCTATGACATTCTCCACACTCTCAATAAACGGATAAAACTCTTCCTTTTGTACAGGCTCCAGGTCCAGATTGACAAAGGCCTTTATCTTATAGCCCAGATTAACCGAATCTACAGCGGCATGATAGCCCTTTATGATTCCCTTGCTCTCCAATCTCTCTATTCTGGCTGTTACAGCCGGTGATGACAAAAACACCTGTGCCGCTATCTCCTTTATCGCTATACGTGCATTTTCCTGCAGCAGCTCTACTATTTTCTCATCAATCATATCCAATGCATTCTTAGTCAATGTACCGCCTCCTAATCTCTCTTTTGTAAATGTGATTTTTCCAACAAAAAAGAGGGCGCAGATAACCTAATATCTGAACGCCCTCGTTCGCTTTACTTTTTTAATTAATTACTCTAAAAAAATAATATCATTAATCAATATTACTTGTCAAGATTAAGATCTGTAATCTCCGTTAATTTTTACATAATCATATGTAAGATCACAGCCCCATGCCTTGGCTGACACATCTCCCTGGTGTAAATCTATGTCGATGTAAATCTCATCCTCATGCAGTATCTTTGCTGCCTCCTCCTCTGAGAAGTCAACTCCGGCACCGTTCTCGCACACCTTGATGCTTCCTGCTGTTGAGCGCAGGTGAAGCTCCACCTTGTCTATATCAAAATCAGCCTCCGCATAGCCTATAGCACAAAGAATTCGTCCCCAGTTGGCATCCTCGCCAAACATAGCACACTTTAAAAGTGGTGAACGGATAACGCTCTTTGCCACAATAATTGCTGTATCAAGATCAGGCGCACCTGCGCATGTGCACTCTAACAGCTTTGAAGCGCCCTCTCCATCCTTTGCAAGCATTCTTGTAAGATTTGAAAGCACCTCGTACAGTGCATCCTTAAAGATCTGATAATCATCATTCTCTGTAGTAATAGGTGTGTTTCCTGCAAGGCCGTTTGCCATGATGCTTACCATATCATTGGTAGAGGTATCGCCGTCAATGCTTAAGCAGTTGTAGGTAACCTTTACAATCTCGCTCAGGGCCTTCTGGATGAGCTCCGATGAGATAGCAACATCTGATGTGATAAAGTTTAAGGTAGTAGCCATGTTCGGATGAATCATGCCGCTTCCCTTTGCCATACCGCCTACTGTACACTCACTGTCTCCAAGCATGAACTTTACCGCATACTGCTTTGGAACGGTATCTGTAGTCATGATAGCGTTTACAGCCTTGTCATTGCCGTCTGCCGAAAGTCCCTTTGCAAGCTCCTTTATATGGCTCTCGATAGGCTCAATAGGAAGCACCTGGCCAATAACTCCTGTAGATGCCACGATAACCTCGTTTGGATCAATCGAAAGCTCTGCTGCTGCAAGCTCGCACATTCTCTGGGCCTTCTCTACTCCGTCAGCATTGCAGGTGTTGGCGTTTTTGCTGTTGGCAATAACAGCCTTTGCCGTATGTCCTGATGCCTCAAGGTGTGCCTTTGTCACCTGAATAGGAGCGCCCTTCACCTTGTTTGTTGTGTAAACAGCCGCTGCCTGACACTGTGTTTCTGAATAAACTAAAGCCAGGTCATTTTTGTTTTTGTCACTGTTTAATCCACAGTTTAATCCGTTTGCAACAAAGCCCTTTGCTGCACAGACGCCCTTTTTTACCTTTGTAAAACTCATTTGTATAATACCTCGATTCTTTTAATATGTCCAATCCCCAACATATCGTATTATTGATATATGAACGATAGACTGTAACATCCTCTCGTTACTCTATCTCTTTCATGACGCTCTTGTAAGCCGGACGGATAATCTTGTTCATGCCGACAATCTCCTCAAGCCTGTGGGCACTCCAGCCAACGATTCGCGCAATGGCAAAAAGAGGTGTGTAAAGCTCCATAGGAATACCAAGCATCTCATAAACAAAGCCGCTGTAGAAATCGACATTCGGAGAAACACCCTTAAAGATATGGCGCTTTTCAGCGATAATCTCAGGAGCCACCTTCTCTATTGTATTATAGAGGTTCATCTCATTATCTCTCTTCTTTGCAACTGAAAGCTTCTCCACATAGCCTCTGAATATACGCTCCCTCGGGTCAGAAAGTGAATACACCGCATGTCCCATTCCATAGATGAGTCCCTTGTGGTCAAACACCTCACCATCCATCATTTTTCTGAGATATGCTCTCACCTCATCCTCATCATCCCAGTGCTTCACATGCGAACGGATGTCCCGCATCATCTCCATCACCTTGATATTGGCACCGCCGTGCTTTGGTCCCTTAAGGGATGACATGGCTGCCGCGATAGCAGAGTATGTATCTGTACCTGCCGATGTAACCACACGGGTGGTAAATGTAGAGTTGTTTCCACCGCCATGCTCCATATGAAGAATAAGTGCCATATCAAGCACCCTTGCTTCAAGCTCTGTATATTGATTGTCAGCTCTGAGCATCCTAAGGAAGTTTTCAGCTGTCGAAAGCTTTGGATCCGGCCTGTGAATATACATGCTCTGATCATTTTCATAATGATTATACGCATGATAACCGTAAACTGCAAGCATCGGGAATATTGCAACAAGTGATAAGCACTGTCTGATATTGTTGTCGATGCCCGCCTTTGCTACAAGAGGATCATATGAAGCCAGTGTCAGTATACTTCTCGTCATGGAATTCATGATATCCTTTGACGGAGCCTTCATGATGACATCCCTCGTAAAATTGGTAGGAAGGGTTCTGCTTCTTCCTAAAACCTCTGTAAACTCAGCCAATTCACTCTCAGATGGCAGCTGCCCGAAAAGCAGCAGATAAGCAATTTTTTCAAAACCAAACTCTCCGGGCCTTAAGTTATTTGTAAGTGTCTTTACATTGTAGCCTCTGTACCACAATTGTCCGTCACATGGCACGCTGCTGCCATCCTCGCCCGTCTTAAATGAAACAATCTCCGAAATATTCGTAAGACCTGTCAGAACTCCCTTTCCGTTTACATCCCTAAGTCCTCTGTTGACACCATATTCCCTGAAAAGACTATCTGAAATTGTGTCATTTTTAATACAGATATCCTGTTTTTTTGCAGCGTAATCCGCTAATAAATTATTGCTTTTTGTCATCCATTCACCCTTCCTTTTTATCTTTTAGAATATATTATATCCGTTTTCTTAGAAATTGGCAAACCCATTCATGAATCCGTAGCCAAAAATTTTATTTGGGTAGTCAGTTTTTTCTTTTCTGCGGCAGTTTCTTACCATGACATTTTTTATATCCACTCCGTTTGCGAGCAAAACATTGCCTCTCACTATCATCCACTCCATGATGAGAGCCGCCACCGCTGCAGTGATTGCAGCAGCCGCCGATGTGCCACTTAGTGCTATATACATTCCTCTTAGATTTGCCCCTGTGATATCCACAGCCGGTGCTACGAGATCCGGCTTTATTCCACCGTCTGCGTCAAAGCCCCTTCCCGACTCTAAAAGTATTGCATCATTTAGGGAATTATAGCCTCCCGCCGTTATCACAAGCTTAGCATCCGAAGGCATGGTCAGCGTGGTATCAGGCTCCGAAACAATAAAACTCACATCAGTATCAAGAAGTCCTGTCATCGGGAGCCACATATTAAAAACGCCTCCAATAGTACTAAGTGGAAATACCCTGATGGTCCACACTCCCTTCACCACCTTTTCAAAGCGGATAAATATAAGCAAATCCCTCGTCTGTCTGCCGGTCTGCCTGTAGTCAATAGTCACCTGTGTTCCTTCAAGCAGAAATGAGTATTCACCGCTGTCTATTCGCATTGGTACCCCGGCTGGATTTGATTGTCCGCTAGGCGATATGACAGAAAGCGTAAATAGCTCAGGTGAAAGTGCCCAGCATTCCAGATAAAAGCCATCCATATCCTGCTCAACATTTATCTCAATATCATCGACTGTATCTGTTATACGCCCTTTATAATGATGCCTGCTGTTCGCCTCATTGCCCGCTGCCGCAACCACAGCCCTGCCTCTTTTTGCCGTGATATAGTCCAGATACTCTGAAAGATCCTCAGCTCCCGTGTGGCTTCCGTTATTGCAGCCAAGCGCCATGCAAAAGACAGCCGGTGCTCCCTTTTGACCTGCAAACTCATCTGCAAAATGCACTGCTCTCATCACATCAACCTCCGAGTACACCATTTTACGATCCGGAATAAAGTAGAAATCATACAGCTTTTGAGGTGCCCTTTTCAGCTTCACGACAATAAGCTTAGCCTGTGGTGCCACCCCTGCAAAATCATCCTGCGGTCTGTCATTGCCACATATCACGCTCGCCACAAACGTACCATGCCCATCCTCATCACCCGGTATGCTCTCATATGGATTTTCCGATAAAATAGCAGCATTTATCTCATCCTCAGAATAAACCGTATCCGTATTCTGATCCCAGAGCACTGCAATCTTCGTCTTACCCTCAGGTGTCATAAAAGCCTCCTGCGCATAATTCACACCTGTGTCAATAACCACCACATACACACCATTTCCGTATAGTCCCGGAACAAACTCCCTTTGAAGTCTGAACACACCGCTCTTTACAAGTCCCTGCGTGGATAAAGGAGCAAGACACTTTGGAATAGCCGAATACGAATAAACTCCCACCAGAAGTGGTGGGAGTCTTTCGTAATCCTCATATGTCCATATCTCGTAATCATCGCCCAATGTCTCTATGATATCAGGAGCTATTACCGGTGGAATGAACTCCTTTTTTGATACTATGAACTGCATATTTTACCTCATATGATATAATATTTAGATATGAGGGTCAAAAGATATTTTGACCCTCATATAATTATATTCTATAAATAAAAATATGCTACCATATTTATCTAATATAAACAAAGCTTCGACCAAAATTTACTCGCGGCTTCCATGACATGTAAAATAAATCACCTGGTAATCCTGCGAAAGCACCGCAAGCAGCCTTCTGCCTCGAGCAAGCTTCTCATCATCCAGATTCACAAACGGATCGTCAAGTATGAGGAACGGCTTCTCGCCCGGATACATCGCATCCACAAGCGCAAAACGCATACATATGCCTATCAGGTCCTTGTAGCCTGCCGACATGGTTCTCACATCGCGAAGCTGTCCCTGCTCCTTCATCCTTATTGAAATATTGGCATCCACCTGCCAGTCTCTGTCTGTATTTTCTGTCAGGATACCGAAGTACTTCTGGAAGCCATTGGAAATAGGCGCCATGTATCTGGCAGTAAACTGCTCCCTTGCTCTGGTCAGATAGTCTGATGTAAGCCCAAGTATCTCGTACTTATGCTTTTCCTCAGCCTGTATCTGCTTGCAGTTGCGATACTCCTGCTCCTTTTCATCCCTCATATCAAGCTGCTCCTGCAGATCATCCATCTGTCTGCCGTACTGCACTAAGGATGCCCTGATTTCATCGAGGCTGCCTTCGACCTTTGAAATCATCTCATTGAGCTCATCAAGTGTATACGGACACTCATTTGGTGCAAGAAGCTTGTCCATATCGTTGTCATTCTCAAACTGCGTTTTCTTCTGAAGAGCACTGTCCATATTTTCCTTTGCAAAGCCGGCCTCTGCGAGCTGCTTTTTCATCTGTGAAAGTGTCTGTGTATATTCTGCAGCACTGTCATATCCATAGAGACTTAAATACTCATCAAGCGAAGCCTTTGCCTTCTCATAGTCAGCCTTTGTCTTGGCGCGCTTTCCTATCTGCTCGTTGAAACGGCTGTAGTCATGAGCCTTTGTGCGAAGCTCATAAAGCTTCTCCTGATACTGCGATTCATCTGCTTCAATCGAAAAGCTGTCAAAAAACTGCGATACCTCATGCTCCATTGATGTAATGCCGCTTTGAATCTGCTCAAGCTGCTCCTTTAATTCCTGAATCGGTATCTCCTTTTGCTTTATATTTTCCTCACGCTCAGCCATAAGCCTGATGTATGCTCTCTGCTTTTTGTTGTTCAGACGGATTCCATAGACCATCATGACAACACCGCAAAGCGCCATAGCGACTCCAGCTATGCCTACCACAAGAAACATGATTTCCTTCACATTGTACTTCTCATTCAGACTGAATACCGTGGCAACAGCCGCTGCCAAAAGACCGATAACCATAAGCACAATACCTGCAGGTACAAGCTTAGTCTTCTCAGGTGTCTCCGGCTCCTCCTCATCATCTGCCATCTTTGCAAGTGAGGTCATCTGCGAGAGCTTGAGCTCCATATGGCTGTACTCATTCTTGACGCTCTGGATGTTTGCTATCTTCTTTTGCATCTCATCAAGACCATCATCAGATGGCACACCATCCTTAAACATACCTGAAAGTGTATCTAAATACTGCTCCTCCTCAGGCGTAAAGCTCAGATTATCTTCCACAGCCTTTAAGCTTTCAAGCTCTCCGGCCTGCTTTGTCTTTTCCAAAAGCTCTGCCTCATCCGGAGCTTTGTCTCCAAAAACTGCCGATGCAGCATTGTAAATGCTCTCTTTCTCCTTTGCAACAGCACAAAGCTGCTCGTAGTTTTCACGAAGTGCCTGCTTTCTGCTGTCCTCAGATGCCACCTGAAGCGCCCTGCCGTACTCGGCTCTGATACCGGTAAGCTCCTTCTTCTGGGCAGTTTTCTCATCTATTTTCTGTGAAAGCTGTGCTGCCGCCTCATCCGCTGCCTGATACTTCTTAAGCTCCTGTTCCAAGGCTGTGAGTGTATTTACACGCTTTTTGATGGAGCCTGTGATACGGTTTGGTGACATCTTGTTCATCATGTCCTTAATGTCCGCTGTCGCCGACTCGAAGTTGTTGATGTCATTTGTATTTTCCGCCATATTGCCAAGCTTTGCGCTGATGCTGTCTGATGACGAAAACATGCAGTCTGCCTGTGCTATGTATATCGTTCTCTTGAACGAGCTGCGGTCGAGGTCAAAAAGCTCCTCTCCAAGCAGTGGTGAAAAATCATCACACTCAACCATGGTTGCAAGCCTGTACAAATGAAAATCATCCTGCTTTTCTGTGAGGCCAAAGGTCCTTACAAGTCTGTACTCCACTCCATCGGCCTCAAAATCAAGCTCTCCACCATAAGTGCCGCCCTGCCATGGCTTATAGAGCTTTCTTTCCCTCTCAAAGGCGCCCGGCTCCTTTTTCGTGTCAAAGCCGTACAGCATAGCCTTCAAAAAAGCCGCAAGTGTACTCTTTCCCCAGCCGTTTGGCTGGTTTATGACATTGACTCCATCATTGAAATTGATATTAAGATCGGACAGCTTTCCGAAGTTGTTTATGTGACAAGCTATTAACTTCAATTTCTAAATCTCCTCCCCGCTAAGCGCCGATATACCACACCTGATGACCTCAGACTTCTGCTCCTCGGTCATATCTGAGCCAAGCACCATCCGTATGAACTCACCCTTAAGTGATGCATCCTTTTCGTATTCACTGTAATTGATGAGAAGTCTTGTCTCATCATACACCTTTTCATAGTAGAAATATTCCTCGAACATATCCTTGAGGAAATCTGTGTTTATCTCACAATCCACGTCCACCTCACCTACAAGCACGAACTTTACCATGCTTCTCGATGAATATTCACTGTCCGAAATGGCCTTTTCCATCTTCACAGCCACATCCTGTGTGGTCATAGCTCCTGTCACATCCACATACAGCGTGTAGAGGCTCCTGTACGCAAACGGTACAAAGCTAAAGCCTGCCGTGAGCTTCTCATCATCTATATCAAGCACCACAAAGCCTTTTTGTCCGCACTCATCAAAGCCTCTTCCCTCTAAGCAGCCGCTATAGCAGTACATGCCACGGTTGTCAAGCTGTCCGCTCTGATACTCATGCACATGACCGAGTGCGAGATAATCAATGCCCTTATTCTTAAGGTCGCCTGTGGAAATCTCATCACCGAGCTGTCCGTGGAGAGTGACAACGTTGTAATTGTCATTGTCGAGCACAAGAGAATTGTACATGGAAGCCTGGTTAGACTTGTCTATCTCAAGACCTGTTATTGTGATATTTCCATAGCTGTATGAGGTCCACTGATTAGAAAAAAGCTTAAGGTTTTCAGGGATTTCATCGAGCTTCGATATGAAATTGTCCGAGTCGTGATTACCCTTAAGATAATAGAAATCGATATCCGGATTTGACGTAATCGAATCCTTTACCAGATTTCTGGCAGTCGCTGACACATTTCTCGTGTCAAATAAATCGCCTGCTATGATAATCGCCTTTACATCATTATTTTTGGCGTACTCTATCATCCTTGAATATGTACGCAGTATTTCCATTTTTCTCTCTTTTGCCTGCTCCTTTGACAGATTCGAGGTCATCTTCGAATCCAGATGCAGGTCTGCACAGTGGATAATTTTCATTTTTCCAATTCCTCTTGATATATGAACGTTTATAAATCATTACAGACTACACATAGATTCATTACGCATAGCCTGGTTGCATCATTTACAGCCAATTCACAATTTCATAATCATTTAACAATTAAACGTGCTGACTGTCTGCAAGCTCAGGTGTACCTCTCATCTGAATGAGCGGGCCGCCCTTCTTCTCAACGTAATCTTTAGTGATTGTAACCGTGCCGATATTGTCATCCTTTGGTATCTCATACATGATATCGAGCATGAAATCCTCTATAATCGCACGAAGGGCTCTGGCTCCGACCTTCTTCTCCTTTGCCATCTTGGCGATGGCATAGAGTGCATCATCATCGAACTCAAGCCTTACCTCATCCATCTCAAGGAGCTTCTGATACTGCTTGATTATGGCATTCTTTGGCTCCTTCAATATCTTTACAAGCATATCCTCAGTGAGCGCCTCAAGTGAGAACATGATTGGAAGTCGTCCGATAAACTCAGGAATCATTCCGAATTTGCGGATATCATCAACAGTTGCCTGCATGAGCAGGTTTTCATCCCCATCATACTTGTCCTTCAAATCAGCCTTGAAGCCTATAGAAGCCTCCTTGTTCAGGCGCTCCTTTATGATATCCTCAAGTCCCGGGAAAGCACCTCCGCATATAAAGAGAATATTTCTCGTGTCAACTGTGGTCATCGGAACCATGGCATTCTTGCTGCTGGCACCAACCGGCACCTCAACCTCTGAGCCCTCTAAAAGCTTAAGCATACCCTGCTGCACGGACTCTCCGCTCACATCACGCTGGTTGGCATTTCTCTTCTTTGCAAGCTTGTCTATCTCATCTATAAAAATGATACCGTGCTCAGCTCTCTCCACGTCATTATCTGCAGCCGCAAGAAGCTTACTTACCACACTTTCGATATCGTCACCGATATATCCGGCCTCAGTAAGTGATGTGGCATCTGTTATGGCAAGTGGCACATCTAAAAGCTTTGCAAGAGTCTTTACGAGATATGTCTTTCCTGAACCTGTAGGTCCGATCATGAGCATATTTGATTTTTCAATCTCCACACCATCATATTTATTTGAAGTCTGCTTTGCAGTGGTATTCTCTTCCTGCGCCTTATGCTTATTGTCAGCCATGACACGCTTGTAGTGGTTATATACTGCAACCGACATGACCTTCTTTGCATGCTCCTGACCTACCACATAGTCATCAAGACTCGCCTTGATCCTATGCGGTGCAGGAATTGAGTGGATGTCAAGAATCGGCTCGACCTTTTTCTCTTCCTTTGGTTTTTTCTTCTTAAGCTTCTGGCTGTTTGGTATGCCTCCTGTCAGATCTGACAAATTTATCATGCTGATATTGGGCATATTGCCAAAATCCATATTGCTTATATTTCCCAGATTTCCGAGGTTGCCAAAATTACCGTTGCTCATGGAGTCAAAGGTCTTTTGCATACAATCATTGCAGATGCACAGGTTCGGCTGGATATGTATCATCTTGCCTGCCACGCTCTCCGGTCTGCGGCAGATGTAGCAGACATCCTCGTAGTCGTTTGACTTGTTATCGTTTGTATTATCTATGTTATTTGTAGTTTCTTCATTATTATCCTGAATATTGTCAGGTACTTCCTTGAAATCATCATTATTCATAGGTGAATTACCGCCTTTGTATCATTTAGCTGCTTTATCAGCCATTTAACTATTATACACTACTGAATAAATGCGTGCAAGCAAGCTGAGGCGCTTTTGAAAAAAAAGAACCGACAGATCAAAAGACCTGTCGGATCCATTTTCTTAATATCTATTATAACAGCTCCATAAGAAGCTTATTGACAACAGCAGGATTTGCCTTGCCATTTGTGGCCTTCATGGTCTGACCTACAAGTGCTCCGATGGCTTTCTTCTTGCCATTGTGATAATCCTCCACTGCCTGTGGATTTGCATCGATGACAGCCTGGATTGTGGCTTTAAGCTCACCCTCATCATTCATGCTCTTAAGACCGTTCTCCTCGACATACTGCTCAGGATCGATATCATCCGAGAATATTTTCTCAAATACTTCCTTTGCAACAGATGAGTTGATTGTGCCTGCATCCACCAGATCTACAAGCTTTGCAAGGTTTACAGGTGAGAATTTTATCTCATCTGCATCCATCTCATTATCCTTTAACAGTCGCATTGTCTCAACCATCAGCCAGTTTGAAACCTTCTTCGGCTTGCCGCAGAGCTTTGTGGCAGCCTCAAATATGTCTGCCATATGCTTTGACTCTGTGAGAATCTTTGCATCATACTCAGGGATGTCGTATTCCTTCTTGTAACGTGCAAGCTTCTGTGGACGAAGCTCAGGCTGCTTTGCCTTTATCTGTGCGATCCATTCATCGGATACGACGATTGGCACGAGGTCAGGCTCAGGGAAATATCTGTAGTCCTGTGCATCCTCTTTTGAACGCATGGCATGTGATGATTCCTTGTTGTCATCCCATCTACGTGTCTCCTGCACTACCTTTCTGCCCATCTCAAGAAGCTCTATCTGACGCTCACGCTCACCTTCTATGGCATGTGCAATAGCCTTGAAGGAGTTAAGGTTTTTCATCTCCGTACGTGTACCAAACTTCTTTGCGCCCACCTCTCTGACTGAGATGTTGACATCGGCACGCATTGAGCCCTCATTCAATTTACAGTCAGATGCTCCGAGATACTGGATGGTCTGACGCAGAGTCTCAAGGTATGCGATAACCTCCTCAGCGGAGCGCATATCAGGCTCTGATACTATCTCTATAAGAGGTACTCCGGAACGGTTGTAATCTACGATAGATACGTCCTCCCACTCGTCATGTACGAGCTTTCCGGCATCCTCCTCCATGTGGATTTCATGGATTCTGACGTTTTTCTTTCCGTTTGCTGTCTCAATCTCCACTGAACCGTTGCGGCAGATTGGCAGATAAAGCTGTGATATCTGATAGTTCTGTGGGTTATCAGGATAAAAATAGTTCTTTCTGTCAAATTTGCTGTACTGTGTGATGGTACAGTTAGTGGCAAGTCCTACTGCCACTGCGTACTCTACAACCTGCTTGTTTAAAACAGGAAGTGAGCCCGGCTGTCCTGTGCAGACAGGACATGTATGTGTATTTGGTGCGCCTCCGAAAGCTGTGGAGCAGGCGCAAAAGATCTTTGTTTTTGTAGCTAACTCTACATGGACCTCAAGTCCGATGACTGTCTCATAGTTTTTCATATCCTTTTTGCCTCCTTCCTACTGTGCACCGGCAGTTTTATTGGTGTCTGCTGCATTTTTGTTACTGTATTCCTCCGCAATAGCGCTGCGCTTAAGCTCTCTTGTTTTTTCAAAGCTGTAGGCTGCGCGGATGATATTCTTCTCCTTAAAGCAGTCTCCGATGAGCTGTAATCCGATTGGAAGTCCGTTTTTGTCCATGCCGCACGGAAGCGATATTCCCGGAAGACCTGCAAGGTTTACAGATATGGTGTAGATATCACCGAGGTACATCTGGATTGGATCACTTAAGCTCTCTCCAAGCTTTGGAGCTGTGGTAGGTGCTGCAGGTCCAAGTATTACATCATATTTGGCGAATGCATCATCAAAGGCTTTTTTGATAAGTGCTTTTACCCTTAAGGCCTTTAAGTAATATGCATCATAATATCCTGATGAGAGTACGAAGGAGCCGAGCATGATTCTTCTCTTTACCTCAGGTCCAAAGCCCTCAGAACGCGATTTCTTGTACATGTTGTGAAGGTCTGTGTACTCCTTTGTACGGTATCCGTATTTGACACCGTCGAATCTGGCAAGGTTTGAGCTTGCCTCAGCACAGGCGATTACATAGTAAGCCGGGATGGCATACTCTACAAGTCCGAGGTCAAATTCCTCCACAACAGCACCTTTTTTCTTTAATTCATCTGCCGCTGCAAGGATTGCCGATTTCACCTCCGGGTCAAGTCCATCTCCGAGATAATCCTTTGGAATACCAATCTTCATACCCTTTACGTCATCAACAAGCGCCTCTGTAAACTTTAAATCGTCTCTGTTTACTGATATCGAATCCTTCGTATCATATGAAGCGATTGCCTCAAGTATAGTAGCACAGTCTGTGACATCCTTTGCGATAGGTCCAATCTGGTCAAGCGATGAGCCATAGGCAATGAGTCCATATCGTGAAACTGTGCCGTAGGTTGGCTTGATTCCTGTCACACCACAGAAGGAGCTTGGCTGTCTGATTGATCCGCCTGTATCTGAACCGAGTGCAAACGGTACCTCCTCTGCTGCAACTGCTGCACAACTTCCGCCTGATGAACCGCCCGGTACGTGCTCTGTATTCCATGGATTTTTGGTTGCTCCAAAGGCAGATGTCTCTGTTGTGCTTCCCATGGCAAACTCATCCATGTTGGTTTTTCCAACGATGACACAGCCTGCATCCTCAAGGCGCTTAACAGCCTCCGCTGTGTAGGTTGGGATGAAATTGTAGAGTATCTTTGATGAACATGTGGTGAGAAGCCCTTCTGTACACATGTTATCCTTTATGGCTACAGGCACACCCGCAAGCGCTCCTTTTAGCTCTCCCGCATCAATTTTTGCCTGAACCTCTGCTGCTTTTTTAAGTGCACCCTCTTCGTCTATTGTGACAAAGCTGTTTATCTTTTCTTCTTTTGCTTTTATAGAAGCAATGGCAGCCTTTACAGCCTCTTCCACTGTAACTTCCTTTGCCTGTATTTTCTTGCCGAGTTCCACGGCAGTTAAAGACATTAAATCCATTTTTCTCCTCCTTGCCGTTATTCGCCGATTGTCTTTGGTACCTTGAATCCGCCGTCCTTCTTGACCGGTGCATTGGCAAGTGTAGCTTCACTTCCGTCACCGTTTGTGACAACATCATCTCTGAATACATTGTTTACAGGGAATACATGGCTCATTGGCTCAATTCCCGAAGTATCAAGCTCCTCGAGCTTGTCGATATAATCAAGCATATCTGCCATATCCTTCTTGGCAGCCTCTGCCTCCTCCGGTGAAAGCTCAAGCTTTGCAAGGATTCCGACATACTCCATAGTCTCGTCAGAGATTACGTTTCTCATGACTCCGTCCTCGCCCATCACCTTTGTGGTAACAGCCTGCTGCTCAGGAGTCTCCTCCTCAGGTTCCTCGTCAAGTGCTGCACTTCTGACCTTTGCATATACCGCTTCATCGCATATACCCTGATTGTTGAAGCCTGCATGGCGTAAAGTACCCTCATAATCCATGCCTGCCGCAACCATCACCTTGCCGGAATTTGGATTTTCAGTATCATGTCTGGCCCATATGCGTCCTGCACCGACCTCATTGATAAAAAATCTGATGATAGCTGTGAGTGCCTCTGTCATATAACCGTTATTCCAGAAACGCTTTCCGATACAATAACCGATTTCAACCGACTCAACTCTCTCATCAGTTTTAATTGCACTTATAGTTCCGATAGGCTGCTCAAGATCATTAAGCTCAATAGCCCACTGATAAAAATCTTTTTCGTCATACTTAGATATCCATTCTTTTAAAATAGTCTCTGTAGTATCAACACTTTCATGCGCCGGCCATGTAAGATATTTTGTCACTTCCGGGTCATTCGCCCAGTTGTAAAACATGTTCTCGGCATCTTCTATTTCAAATCTGCGAAGAGTAAGCCGCTCTGTGGCGATTTCTCTTGTTCCTATATGATTCATACGATATCCTTTCTCTCTTTCCTGATATTTTAATTTCTACTTGGGATTATACACACATGCCACTTCTCAGCCTTAAAGCGCACCCGCCATAATTGAATCCTGCATATCTGGGACTGCCAAAACTTGCATCCGGGTGCGCATCTACAACCTGCAACGCATGAGTGTATATATATTGCGAAGACAAATTTTTAACAGTTCCGACGCTCACAGCCTGTAATACCTCACAGCACACATACTGCCAATAACCTATCCGCAGGAAATGTCGGAACAAGCTTAAAAATTTTCTGAGCAAAATATATACACACATGCCACCACACAGCCTGCATGCGCACCCGCCACAACCACAGAAGCTAAATTCTATGGCTCCAATCTGCTGAGATCACGAGGAAACAGTGTTGCCTCACGCACATTGTCCTCTCCGATAAGCTGCATTGTAAGTCTCTCAAGTCCTATTCCAAGACCTCCATGTGGCGGCATGCCGTACTTAAAGGCTGAAAGATAGCTCTCCATACCCTCTGTCTCCATGCCACGCTTTGCGATTTTTTCCATAAGCTTGTTGTAGTCGTGGATTCGCTGGCCGCCTGTTGTGATCTCAAGACCTCTGAAAAGCAGATCAAAGCTTAAGGTGTATGTCTCGTCTGCCGGATCATCCATGGCATAAAATGGTCTCTTCTTTGAAGGATAATGTGTGACAAATACAAAATCACTGCCATACTCTTCCTTGAAGTACTGTCCAATAAGTACCTCCTCCTCCGGCTCTAAGTCGAATGGGTTTCTGAACTGTCTGTTATATTTTTCTGCGACACGCTGCTTTGCCTCGTCAAATCTGACTCTTGGTATGCTTGTCACGTCAGGCAGCTTAATCTTTAAAAGCTCAAGTTCCTTGGCGTATGAGGTCTTTAAAAGCTCCATGGTGTACTGCAAAAAACCGGTCTCCATCTCCATGATATCCTCGAAGCCGTCAATGTAACCCATCTCGAAATCGAGTGATGTATACTCATTCAGATGCCTCTTTGTATTGTGCTTTTCTGCTCTGAAAACAGGTGCAGTCTCAAATACCCTGTCAAAGACACCTACCATCATCTGCTTGTAAAACTGCGGGCTCTGCTGTAATATAGCCGGTCTATGGAAATATTCAAGCTTGAAGAGGTTGGCGCCTCCCTCGGCTGACTTTGCACCAAGCTTTGGCGTATGAATCTCTGTAAATCCATTATTATAAAGGAAATCCCTAAAGCCCCTTGTGATGCCCTCCTGTATACGGAACGTAGCACGCTCTCTTGGATTTCTGAGTGCCACTGCCCTGTTATTGAGCTTTGCCTCAAGCGAAGTATTCAGTTTCCATTTGTTGATCTGAAGCGGCATAGGCTCCGCCGGCTCAGATAAAATTGTGATAGTGTCAAGACGAAGCTCGAAGCCGTTTGGAGAACGGTCATCACTCTTGTATGTGCCGCATACCTCCACGGTATCTGCTTCCTTTAGATCATCGACGCTAAACTGGGATTTGCCCGGCTCGTATACACACTGTATAAGTCCGTCCCTGCGTCTTAAGACGATGAATGCAACCTCACCCATATCTCTTATGGTGTGAATCGCACCTTTTACTTTGATGTTTTTGCCCTCGTAGTCGCCTGCAAGAATTTCTGCGATACCGAGGTCTTCCTTTTGAACTGCTCCTGTTAAGAATTCCATATTTTTGTGCTCCTTTTCATAGCTTTTCGTAAAGCTAATTTATTGTAAGCGGGACGGAATATAAATTTATGTAGTATTGTATATAGCCCACGAATTGCTATGTGCCTCTGTCGAAACTGGGCTATATACGCCAAAAAGCCCCGGAGCATATCAAATTAATGAAATGCTCCGGGGCGAAAATTCTAAAAATATTCCGCGGTACCACCCGCTTTGAGAAAAAGGACTGTTCCTGTTTCTCCACTCTTATCCGTAACGTGGATGAATCGTATCTGCCTACTTTTGATATATAAAAAGCTTAATTCACATACGATAAACCAATCTATGCAATAAACCATATCAATCGTTCAACAGATCTGCTCCGGTAGTGTTCCTGCAATCAGCTCTTCCAAACAGCGCTCTCAGTCGGTGACGCTGTATTCCTGTCGGCGTCTGGTGATCCAAGTCTCCTTCAACGCATTTATTGTTCTTTTGTTGTTTAACGTTATAACACAATAAACTTATTATTTCAACCCATCATAATCAAAACTTAAGAAAATAAAGTATAGGAATATATTATAGTTTTTCTTAATTGTGGTTATAACAGAGCCTTCTTTTGCAACAATTATTAAATAAATTTAGGCTATTCCCTATTGCCTTTATTGAATTCGTATTGTAGAGTATATCTGGTATATGTAATTAATAATAATGAGGCAGGTAACACTTATGAAAAAACTATTATTTTTTGATATAGACGGCACTCTCGTTGATTTCGGCAATAGCACCATGAGCCCATCAACCGCTGATGCTCTAATAAACGCAAAACAAAACGGTCACATGATTTTTCTTTGCACAGGACGTAGTTACAATCAGATTTATCCATCATTAAAAGCCTTTGATTTTGACGGTGTGGTGGCTGCTGCCGGCGGCTATGTCACTGTGGGTGATAAGGTAATTGCACATCATGTCTATGGGCAGAATCTGTTACAGAAGGTTCTTGACACTGTTGGTGACAACAACACAGGACTTATCTTCCAGACAAAGGATAAAAGCATCACCAACCACAAGTGGGCCGACAAATTCATATCAGCATTCTCAAAGCAGTTTGATATGCATGTGATACAGGACAACCCGACATTTAAGGATATCGTGATTGATGATGAATTATCAAGCTTTTCTAATCGATACGCCGATGTTGAAAGCACCATCTACTGCAATTGCAACTACCACATTGATGATTTAAGAAAGCTCCTGGGCGATGAATTCGTAGTAACCCTGAGCAGCTTTAAAGAGCCTGAACCTTACAGCGGTGAGATTACATTGCGCGGTGTCAACAAGGCAACCGGCATACGTGATGTGGTAGAGTTTCTTCACATGAGTCAGGCTGATACAATAGGCTTTGGCGATGGCCAGAATGATTTTGATATGCTGCGCTACTGTGATGTCGGTGTTGCCATGGGCAATTCCAGCGATGAAGTCAAGGCTGTTGCCGATATAGTGACAGACGATATCAAAGAGGATGGGCTTAAAAATGCCATGGTGCATCTTGGACTTGTCTAAAAATGCACCATGGCATACTCTATGCCTCAATATTCATAAATCTGTCCCACTCGCACTCGTCTTTTGATGCCGATACAATCAAGGTGTACGAGCGCTCATCTGTTCCATCAAATACGAAGGTATAATTTTCATTCTCCTTCTCGATTAAATATGCGTATCCGTCAAGGAAATTGTTGAAGGTGTCGATATAATCTGCCTCATCTATCTCCTCGTCAGCCGTTGTGCTCTTTAGGTTGCCATCGGCATCATATGTCTTAAAGCCCTCGCGTATGAATGAAATAATATTTGCATCTGAAAGCTTTAATATAAGGCCGTTTGTCCTCATATCACGGATATCTCTGTTTTTAGAATTATCTGCCTTTATGATTACGTTGTCAAGGCATATTTTGAAGGTGCCAAAGCTCATCATGATATCGCTCACATGCACATCCGAAAATTTGAAATGTGTAAACTCGTTTTCTGTCCTGAATTTCATCTGTTATCCTCCGTATATACTCATGCCGATATTTTATCAGATAATTTTGCTTTGGGCAACTTGCATTTTATAACGTGCCGTACAGCTCAAGTGTATACCCCACACTGCCTCCGCATATAAAGTAATAGTCGCTTTGAGTGTCACCGTCTACAAAGATATACTGTCCGTACATCTTTATATTGCAAAAGAGTGCTGTGCGGCTTGATGCAGCAGCAATTCCATATCCCTTGTTTGACACGACAAGTGGCAGCCTCTGCTGTCTGCCTCCGAACGAAATATATCTGGCTTTGTTTGTCAAATCAGTAAGGTCTGTCGCAAGTATTCCCTTGGATTTGAGCTTTTCCGATTTATCCCAGTCAAAAAATGTGTAGCACTCGCCATTATTTAAAAGCCTTGGCTCTGTGGCATTTTCGCTTACAAGGAGTTTTCTGTCGGCATCAAAATACTGTATGGCTCCATTTTTCTTTTCTATCCTTAGTATCAGCTTCTCCGTTTGAATTTCAATAAGCGATTTGGATTCCTTTGCCACCCATTTGAAGGCTGTATCGGCCTTTTGCTTCCAATAGGTTTTGTGCGGCTTCACTCCAATTCCTTTTACAAAGATTACGCGTACTATCTCCGGTGTTATTGGTATCACATAAAGTGTGCCGTCCGCTGTGGCGATTTCAACATGCGATTTACCTTTTTTGAGCCATTTTACCTCAAACTTGCCCTTTGAATGTACCTTTACATGAAGGATATCGTTGTCCGGGATTGAGCCGTATGCGTATGGGGAGGGATTGAGAGGGAGGCTGCTCTTTTTTGCAGCCTTACTTACTTCCTTAATCTTAATTTTATTTGCCATATCTGTAGCAGTACATTGTGTTTGATTTTCCCTGTCTTTTTTTACAAATGCAGATAAATCAAGCTTCTCATTTTCAGCCTTATTTGTCACCTGCTCAGGTTTTAATGCAATGCGCGACGGACCAAAATACTCTCTTTCATCCATATCGCGTCTGCCATCAACACGCTTTTGCTCTTCTATCTCTTTTTCTGTCAGTTGCTGCTTTTCATATTCCTTTGCCTTAGTGAGCGGCTCTGCAGAAAACTCCTTCTGATGCCTGTTGGAAGGAGCAGGGTCTGCAATAAGCGGTGTCAGCCTGCCCCGGTGGAATACAGCAAGCTCATGAAGTGCACGAGTAGCCGCAACGTACAAAAGCTTCACATGACTATCATCAGCCGGATATTTTCTCTCTGATGGGTCAAACAGCAATACAGCATCAAACTCAAGTCCCTTTGTATACGCGACCGGAAGTACCATGACTCCTGCACCAAACTGTGCAGTTTCAATATCATCATCTGCTATTTCTATATGTTTTTTAAGCTCAGCAGACACCTTGAGAGCCTCTGCCTCATCACGGCACACGACAGCTATCGTCTCATAGCCTTCACTCTGCCAGCCTTTTATCGTGTCAACCGATGCCGAAATCAGTGAGCGCACATTGGCATACTCCTCTATGCGCACTGCGTTCCCATGCCTGATAATAGGCTCCACCGGATAAATTGCAAAATCTCCATGGCGCAGTATCTCTGTTGCAAATTCTGAAATCTCAACAGTGTTTCTGTAGCTCTTTCGAAGCAGACCGAATGCGTCATATGTGCCTGTGAGTATCAGCTTTTTCAAGTCCTCCCAGTCATTTAAGCCATACTCAAAATGTATATTCTGCGATGTATCGCCCATGATAGTGTATGTGCAGTTTCTGAGGCAGTAATGCAGACAGCAGTATGCCATCATGCCAAAATCCTGTGCCTCATCAATAACCACATGACTCGCCTCACGAACCGGATCTGTCTCCTTGATGCGCTTATAAATATACGCAAGCGCTGCCAGATCATACACATCAAATGAGTCCTTTGGAATATCTATATCATATTCCTTCTCCTTCTGACTAAGCAGAAAATCCCTGTAAAAATCATACACAGAGCCTTTCCAGTCATCCTTACCGAAATAGGTTTTGTATTTTTTATCAAGCTTGCTACGCTCCTTTGCAGGGAACTTCACTTCCTTACCGAGAACCTCATTTTCATACTTCGAGTAAATTATCTCATTTAACATGAGGATTTTACTCTGCATGGAAAGAAGCGGATTATCATGCAGATAAGTGTCTATCAGCACCTTTCCCACAAGCAGATTGCCTGTTTTTTCCATGTAGACCTCATCTCTTGGAATAGACTTTTCCTCGTAATCTAAACAGAATTTTTCAAGAGCTTCAAACCATTCTTTACTGCCCTTTATGCTGTTTCTACTGTCATTTTTGCTGACTTCATGTATGCTGTACTTTTTGTCATCCCAATCCTCGTACAAAAGCCTTGTAAAAAGCTGCTCCATAGTCATCTGTTTTATGCCGTACACATCAAGCTCCGGAAGCACGCTTGTAATATAGTTCAACAAAATGTGGTTACTGCCTATAATGTAGAAATCCTCCGGTCTGAAATCATCAGCATAATTATATAAAATGTACGATATCCTGTGCATTGCAACTGTTGTCTTTCCTGAGCCTGCAACTCCCTGCACAATGATATTCGTCTTTGGCGAACGGCGGATAATAAGGTTTTGCTCCTTTTGGATTGTCGCGATAATCTCTCCGAGCACTGCCTTTTTATTCTTAGCCAGATACTTTGTCAGAAGCTCATCATTTGCTACGACATCTGAATCAAAAAAATCGATGAGCTGATCCTCTGCAATCTCATAGGTGCGCTTTCTGTTTAAATCAATCTCAAAAGTACCCTCTGAGCTCACCGTGTACTTACATGGTCCAAGACTGCTCTCATAATATACGGATGCAATCGGTGCTCTCCAGTCAATGACCACAGGCTCTGATGCATTCTTTGCAATACCGACTCTGCCTATATAGTAGGACTCCTGTGACTTCTGACGCGGATCCTTAAAATCTATTCTGCCAAAATACGGCTTTTTCCGCGCCTTTTCACATCTTACAATATTTCTCTCGTTCTCATGAAGCTGCGCTGTCGCATTGTTCCACAGGGCAAGTCCCTCCTTGTCCTGTGCCTCGTAGACATCTCTTAAATCCTCTAAATCATCTGTCAGCTTTTTTACCGATTCCTTTGCACGGTCCAGATTATCCTGTGCAATCCCTATGATATTTTGAAGCTGTCTCTGCTCGTCTTTTAATGAAATTCCCGGTAAATCATTTTCTGTGCCCATCATGCCTCCACGACTTATATATGCTGTGATTATACTATACTTTTAATCTCATCTATCCTGTCAACACAGGCAAAAAGCATCTTTTTCAGCTCCTCATCAGGCTGTGTCAAATCCGGCACCATGACAACCTTACAGCCTGCAGAATATGCACTTTTGACACCATTTGGCGAATCCTCAACCGCCATGCACTCCTCAGGTGCCAGCTTAAGCTCGCTGCATGCAAACTCATACACATCAGGTGCCGGCTTTCCATGCTCCACCATAGGTGCACAGATGATCTTGTCAAAATATCCGTAGAGCCCTATCTTTTTAAGATATTTCTCAGCTCTTTCTATATCATTCGCTGTGGAAATCGCTCTGTGAATGCCTTTTTCCTTCAAATATGTAAGTATCTCAATTGCACCGGGCTTAAGCTCAATACCCACCTTTTCCAGATGCTCCTCCATGATTTTTCTCCGATATGCCCTGATTTTATTATAATCCATATCCGGATCATGAAACATATCCTTAAGATGCTGCGGTGCATACGGCTGCCCGAGGCTTCGCATTGAAAGTGCCTGCTCATCCGTCATCTCGTAGCCGAATTGCTTAAGTGCCATCGGCCAGAAAATACGATAATATTTCTCCGTATCTATGAGTGTTCCATCCATGTCAAATAATACTGCTTTTACCATTGGTTCTCCTTACGTTCTGTCAGGCTTTACTATGCTTCACCTGTTAATTTTACCACTGTCATATCATGATGCATGGCCTTTATCACCGGGCCAAACATGTCCTTTGTCTTTATCCTGAGGCTGGATGTATTTATGCATGGATGACATCCAACCCACTCACCTTTTAGCACATCCTCATCCACCAGAAGCCTGACCGCATTGTCATGGTCGTTCATCAGTCCCATCACACTGACTGAGCCCGGTGTGATATCCAGATATTTTTCCATATCCTGCGGACTTGCAAACGAAAGTCTCGCACTGCCTATCTGATGCGAGAGCTCTTTTGTCTTAAAGGTCTTGTCTCCCGGTATCATGAGCAGGTAAAAATCAGTTTTCTGGCGGTTGCACAGAAAAAGATTCTTACAGATTGTCGCGCCGAGTGTCTTGTCAATCTCCTCACAAACCTCCATCGTAAATGCCGCTTCGTGGTCTATTCTCTGATATTCGATTCCCAGTTTGTCCAAAAAATCGTATGTACGAATTTCTTTATCCAGTCTGCCTGTGGTATCTGTCGGTCTTCCATTCTGTAATTGCATTTGTGCCTCCTGAAATTAATTATCGCAGCTGTGTTCAGCACCGTAACCGCTGCTATTATTGCCTTTTAATTGCTATAGCTATAGATTATACACCTCTTTTATGTATTCTAACAAGCCCCGGCATCCACTGATTACATCATCAAAGGTCGCATCAAAATCACCTGTATACCATGGATCTGCAACATCGCGCGCTGCTGTAAGCTTATGATTTGTCCTGTAATCAGCAAATGACAGCATCTTAAATATCTTCTGCTGACTGTCACTGCCACCTGCAATCTTTGTCATATTCCTGATATTTGCAGTGTCCATTCCAATCAAAAGGTCATAGTACAAATAATCATCACGTGTCATCTGTCTCGCGCGGTGTGGAATAAGAGGAATATGCTCCTCGTATAGTTTGTTTTTGGTGCCGTAGTGCGGCGGATTGCCTATTTCCTCACGGCTGGTCGCAGCTGAATCTATCTCGAAAACAGCATCGAGGTGCTGTCTGTGGACCAGATGGGTGAAGATGCTTTGGGCCATGGTGCTGCGGCAGATGTTGCCGTGGCAAACCATGAGCACTTTAATTTTATCTTGCATATCTTCGTTTTTCCTTGTATATCCTTATTTTTCCTAGGTTTTATCACACTTTCACGACATCTAACCTAGTGTACCTATCCTAGCATAAAATCGCATATTTTACCATATCTCGGTAAGTAAAATGAGTACAAATCTAGGTATAAACCCGATTCGTACTCATTAGTACTTTTTCCCTATGCCATTTATTTCCTTACTTGGCACACTTTTTCTATCCTTTCAAGCCTCTCCATTTCTCTCTGTGCATCTTCCAACTTAAGGTGTGTATACACATTTGAGGTAACACTTATATCTGTATGTCCCATTAAATATTTCAATGTTTCTACAGATATTCCTCTCTTTGCCGCATTCGTACAAAATGTATGGCGGCATCCAACCATCGATAAACACTCTGCACACATCCAAACCCTAAATATTCTTGAATATCTTTTGGTTTTACTCCCCTCATATCCATAATTCTTCGAAGATTAACACCTGTTTCTTTTTTATTAATTGTTGGAAACATACTATCGCCTCCTTTGCACTAAATTCTTGTTCTACTCAGTTCTTACACATACTTTCTTCCCCGAAAAAGCAATTCCAAACTTCAAGATTTCCGTAATTCCATCCTCTTTCATTTCAGAATCGTATCGCAACTCACCAATTTGCTTTAATGCTTCATTAGACCATTTTTCAAGCTCAACATCGCTTAATTTTTCTTTCCACTTTAATTCCAAAATAATACCAGGATACCTTTTTTCTCTTGGAATTAAAGAAACATCAAATCTGCCATCTCCAGATTCTCGGTTCGATTTAATCTTATACTGATTATCCATTAATGCTATTAATACTAGCATCAAACCATGATAAAATCCTTCAGCTCCACCATCAAAGAAGCTAATTGATTTATCCATATATTCCCCAATAGCGCTCTGCAACTTCTTGTAATCATTGGCATAAAGACTTTCTGCAATCTTATTTGCTGTAGTCCTTGTAATTGCTCCAGTTTGCAAGAAATGTGACAAGATTTCACTCTTATATACAGCTGCAATCTCTCTATTTGGAATTGATACTTCACATAAATATGAACCATCTGCTTGCAATTCCTTTTTAGGAGTTTTCAAATATCCAGCAACCAACAATAAGCTATAAATATTTGCTGGATCCTCCGCAAGCGATCTATACACCACATTTTGATCAATTCTTGCAACTACTCTTTCTCCTTGCAAAAGGTCATATAATCTTTCTGTAATATCATCTGTAGCCACTCTTAGTACATCATCAAGGATTTCATTTTTTCCTGTATTTACCCAATATGCTTGAGGAAGGCATCCCTTGGAAATATAGTTGATTACAGACCATGGATTATATATTTCTTCGCTACCAAACAAATATCCATCGTACCAGTCTTTAAGTTCCTCCTCTTTATCTGATACTCCATAGTAACTGAGCATTGCTTTCACTTCAGATTCTGTAAATCCAAAAAAGCTATCGTATTCTTCATCCATTACGGAGTTCACTGTTAAATTATTTAGACCACTAAAGATACTTTCCTGAGCAATACGCAAAATTCCTGTTAGGAAACCATAGGATAAATTCTTATTATCCTTAAATGCTCCTGAAAAGAAATTTCTCATGAATCCAATAATTTCATCGTAGAAATCCTTAGAGTATCCCTCTTGAATCGGAGTATCATATTCATCAATAATGATTACTGGAGCCTTATCATAATGTGAAGCAAGCATTTTAGATAGTCTTTCTAGCGAAGAAGTAAGCTCCACTTCATTAGCTGTAGCGCTAATAATCTTTGTAAAATACTCCTTCTCATATTGTGAGAGCTTATCACTATTTAGTAGCTCTTGATGTCTTCCATACTCTTCTTGAAGTAGTCCCCTTATTTTATCTATTGTTGCGTCCCAAGTATCAAATTTAACATCCTTAAAAGTTAAGAATATGACTGGATATTTTCCTTGATGTGAACGATACTCTTCTCCACATTGCCAAATATTTTTATCGGCAAAATACTTACTAGTATTCTTATCTGATATTTCAAAGAACACTCTGAGCATATCCATATTCAAGGTCTTTCCGAATCTACTTGGTCTCGTAAACAAAGATACCAATGGCTTTTGATCCAAGAATTCTTTGATTAATAACGTCTTGTCGACATAGTAATATTCTTCCTGCGCACGAACATAGTCAGAGATGCCTATTGGTAATGATTTAACTTCTGCTTTAGCAACAATATTTTTCTTGATGTATTTTCCATTAGACACTCTTCCATCCATTGGCTTTGGAGAGTCGTCTGGAATTAACCAAGATCCTTTTTCTTTTATTGCACCCTGTATTCTTCCTTTTTTGCACATATCATTTACGGAACGTGGAGAAACATTCCACTCTAAAGCCTTTTCTTTACAAGTTTTCATATATATATCAGCTCCTGTCATTCGCAATATTATTCCTCATCTTACGCAAATTATACCTCAGCAAAACGCAAAAAGTCAAATCAATTCGATATTTTGCGTTTAATTATTGCGTTTGCTTAATGTTTTGCGTCTTGTATTTTTCGGCACTTTTATTTTGTTTTTTTCAGTCCACAAACTTGTTTGTAGCATATTACTCAGACAAGTTTAACTCCACTGAAAAAGGACCAGCCCAGCTGATCCTCTCCCTCTATCACATCCCCATTGTAATTTATTCTTATATTCTGCTATTTTTACTTTGCAGCCAAAAGTACGGTTTCTGGGCAAATTATAGCATATTGTTGCAAGTCTATTCTTACAATTCCATCAGAAAATGTTCATGCAGCGCACGTTTCACCTGATCGAAATTACCTCGCTCCGGACATTGGATGGAAACAACCAATCCCTTCTCTGGGAGAATCGTTGTAATCTGTCCGAATGCGCCATCAGCACGATAGGATCCTGGATATGGACTGATCCAGAACTGATAGCCATATCCTACATGCCAGAGATCTGCAGATGGCTCGAAGGTAAATTTCGGGGTGGACACCTCCTGCACCCAGTCCCTGCTGACAATCTGCTCGCCCTTCCAGTTACCCTCAGCCAGATAGAGCTGTCCCAGTTTCATCATCTCGGTACAAGTCAGATACATACCTCCGCCGCCATTCGGATGTCCCTGTGGATCATGCTCCCAGAGCGGCCATCCCATATCAAGGGGCTGGAATACCTTCTCATACAGATACTCTCCCATCCGCTTGCCAACGGCCCGTTCTACCATATGAGCAGCCAGAATACTGTCGGCAGAGGAATAGCAGAATGCACTGCCTGGCTCCACAGGAACCGGCTGTGCCATCATATATTTCTCATAATCCGGTGCGCCGACGCCCGGACGTCTGTCCGCATTCATCAGAAGTGCCTTACCAAAGCCACTGGACATGCAGAGCAGATGTTTCAACTGAATCTTCTCCAGATTTGGATCCGGATTTGAAGGAAGTTTATCTTTAAACACTTCCGCCACATGATCTTCCAGGCTTAGTTTTCCCTCTTCCATTGCGAGTCCAACTGCTGTTACCGTAAAACTCTTGGTATGTGAATAAATATTTCTCGGTGCATTTGCTGCGTAGTGCATCTCACAGAGTACCTTGTTCTCATCTCCGACACTGATAGCTTCCAGCGGCAGATTGTGGCTGCTGGCATAACGATGAAATTCCAAAAACTTCTCTTCCAGTAACATAATACCTCTATCCTTTCCGGCAAATCTCTGATGTCAGTCCGATATAACCGATGCGACGTGTCGCAAGGTTAAAACCAATCTATCTGACATCTCCAATCTGGTTCTATTATCTCATACACATCTCTGCATCTGTCGGCAGTGGCATCAGCGGTGCGGACGGCAGGGTCTGATACCAATAAGCAACACTGGTGTAATCATCGTAACGCGGTCCGGTCCAGCCCATGTTGTCGAGTGTCATACGAAACTTATTCTCAAAACGGATCGGGTCTGCAATATGGAAATGATACAGCAGGAATCTCTGCTGTCCGTTATAGAATTCCCGGTTGTCTCCATAGATTGCATACATGCCGGTATATAAGCCGCTGAAGGTCTGATAGCTCTTGATGATGATGTCATTTCCAAATCCATAGGAACCGCCGAAGTAGTCTTCAGTTCCGGTATAGTGGATAGACGGATACGGATCATCGTCCAGATACATGCGGGCTTCGCCTTCTACCCAACAGGTATTGTTGCCATTCATACCAGTTGCCAGAGTCACACCGACAAATTGTCCCCTGCCTTCGATTCCGTCAACGATTGTGTAGGTACGACCCTTCTGAACCGGGTGCTCTTGGCGATAGGTGGCATGGAAATAACCAGCCTCCGCCGGAATCTCCTGATAAGCTCCGGTGATAATATAATAGAGATTTTCATCCTTGTCACCACGGTTTTCCATCGTGATCCGAGCTCTCTTATGGAACGGCATCTCAAAATAGCTGTTATAGCCGCGACCAGGAGCTACCAGCATCATGGCAGAATTCAACACCGGATATTTGCCATCCCTGTCCACGAAATTTTCATCATAGGCACATCCGAAGAATGCAGAGAGCGGAGCTTCCACAGACGGATATTCCTGATCATCCCAATACATACGGATGATAAAATGGTGCCCTACATATCCGGTAAACCACATATGCTGGATCACACCCGGTCCTGCAGCATCTACCAGAGTTACGGTTTCCCCTGCAGGAATCGTCACGGTCGGACGAAGCTTGGTGCAGTCACCGCCCTGGGAACCACCTGCGCGTACACCGGTTGGATTCTCTGCGGAAAATGCAAACGTTTTGGAGTTCTGGATCATACAATAGTTGTTCATATTCTTCTCCTCTCTGATCAAACCTGGATCATCTGAAATTATTGCTTACTACGCTATCGCGTTTCTCTATTCACTATAAATTCACTATAACATTTATCTCCCATGAAGTGACGGAATTACAGAATCATTCCGTCTGCGCCTTCTCATTTTCTTCCCGGATAATCTCCTTTAATTCTTTTCGCATCACATCCAGTGGAGCCTTCTGTCCGGTCCATAATTCGATCTGAGCAGCCCTCTGGAACTGGACATACCAAGACCATTCAGGATTTTGCAGCCCTTCTTCTCAGCATTTTTCAGGAATGCGGTCTTGGACGGGTTGTAGCAGGCATCAAAATAAAACTGTCCTGGTCTGATTAGTTCAAATCTTTGTATATGGGTTTTTGTATTGCCCGTGGTTTTGTGTTCTGTCACCGTATTGAAGGTTTTTCGTCTTTCTTAAGTGACTCCCTTGTGATCTTTTTCATATCAAGGAATGGCAGCCCGGATGATGCGTCTGCTCGACAATCTCCAATATAAGACCGCCATCAATCGGCATATTCATCATGACGCATATAAGGTGCTGGCGGTTCTCATCCCCGATAGCGTTCAGCAGCTTCCGGCATTGTTTAAATTCCGCCTCCAGTTTATGGACCTCTTCGCAAAACAGATTCATGGTATAACCATCTCCTTTATTCAAGCGCTTAAACTGATTATACCATAAATCTATGAACAAAGTTTATCTGTAAAGAAAAATGATACAGAGTTTTTCAAAATCGGTCCATCTGCTCCTGGGTAGCCACCTGCCTACAACTTGTATTGCTATTTCCTATCGTTCCGAACAATGCAACCATTGTCCGGCAGCTGTTTCAGGTACCAACAATTCATACGCAATATATTCATAAATGTCCCTCAAATCCTGTCTTGCTTCAGCGGAATATGCCACATAAAAAATCATATGCCAAAATCTCTTTTCATTTCAGCTTCAATGGCATCTGCTGAGTAAACTCTGCCAGCTTTTACATCAGACATACCTTTTTCAATTTCTTTATCAAATTGTTCTTTCGTAAGAGAACCATAGGTCAACGGTGCCGTTCTTGGTAATTTCATTTCAAATGGAATTCCCTTTTGCAAAACAATCTGCCGTAGAAACATTCCTACTGCATTTGACATTGGAATTCCTAACTGATCTAATACACTTTCAGCCTGCTCTTTAAGTTCAGGCTCAACTCGAGCAAACACATTTGCTGTTCTTGCTCCAGACGTTATATTTCTTTTTCTGCATCCTCTAACTTTAAGTGGGTGTAAACATTTAAATGGAAAGGTTTATCTCCTACATCCGCTCATACTTCTCAACAATCTCATCAACCTGGTTACCGACCTCACCGGTTCCCCCTGTCAGGAGATAATACATTTGCAAATGGTAATCCTTTACTCTGATCTCAATAAACATGAAACTAACCGGGTATTCAATCTCCTTGAAATACCAATATAATTCCTCACACAATTTGCAGATTTCCCCATACCATTCATCACCAACTTCTTTAGAAATGGCCTGCTTAGGATATTTTTTATATACTTTCTTCTCCGGATCTCTATAAAAAAAAGAATATTTCTCCATCAATGCATTTACGAATTCTTCTTTCATCTGCAGACAGCCTCCCGCTAAAGATTTACTTTCTTTAACCCGATTCTAGCCTCTGTCAATTAATTTTGCATTGGACTGTTAGTCCAAAAGTATTCCGGACAAATTACAACAAAAAAGACCTCAAAAATCCGTTTTCACGAATCCCTGAGATCCTGTTAAACTTTCTATAGAACTCTCTTTATCTGCTTTTTTATAGCTGCAGTTATGCAACCAGACCTGCCAGTTTCTTATAATAGGTCATCAATCGTATTCCTGCGTTCTGCATTCTGTCCTGTTTCTCCTGATAAATATGTACCTCACCAATCCTGTCAAACCATTCCACCCGTATGATCGAAACGGAAGAACACAACGGATTCTGCTTCTTCACCAACAGATCCTCCATATGAACACCTAACAGTTCACTCAGCATCAGTAAATGATCTACCGAAGGAAGAATCATCCCTTTAAACCATCGGTACACCGGCTGGGGACAGGACAAATGCAGATACTCCTGAATATCCGCTACACAATATCCTCTTTTCTGTGTAAACTCTTTCAACCTGATACCGGTCCGCTGCATATCAATGTTGGGATAGATTTTAACCTCCTTCACTGTGCATTCTCCTTACATTCTTTGAAGTTTTACTGTCAGCTCATTATATCCATTCTCATAGCAATACGTCATCTTGGACATCAGCTTTTTTACCAGAAAAATACCGCGTCCACCAATCTGTTCCTCTTCCGCAAGCTGTTCCATATCTGCATCTTCCTTCGCAGTCGGATCAAATGGAACTCCATTATCCTGCAGGTGAAGCGTCACGGTGTGTTCATCCACAACGCAGCTCACCTTTGCTTCACTGGCACCACTGTACCGAACGATATTCGAATACAATTCATCCAGTGCAATATTTATTTTATAACTGTCCCTCATGGCAACCTCGGACTTTTCCAATGTTTCCTCTACATAAGAAGCTACCACTTCTATCGATGCCTGATCCGGAGTGACAACAATTCCGTTTTCCGTTTCCTTGATTTTATTTTCCATATATTCCCCCGTTTTCGCCCAACTACATTTAATTATTTCCCCTTAAGCTTCGCAGACGCTTATTTTCCTCTTGCGCTGTTTTTATACTCACATGCCCGTGTTTCACACTCTCTGTCTGACTTCGTCAGACGCATGTTCGTTAGTAAGCGCAGTAAAATAAATGTCTGCTTCGCAGACGCTTATTTTCCTCTTGCGCTTACTATATCATCGGGTGTAGTGGCGGTCAATAGCTTCAAGCATTGCTTCCTTATCTTTTTGCATTAAATGGTTATAAATTACCCGGTGTTGTGTCAAAAGTTCTGCTCTCCCGTTCTCATCGGCCTGTTGCAGGACGCATGCGATCTGCTCCTGATACAGCTTCGATACCGATTCCAGAAGCAGAATAAACAGAGGATTCCCAGTTGCACAAATGAGCTGCTCATGAAACGTTTTATCGAGCTCTAAAAATTCCTCTGTAAACGCAGCTTCCATTCCCTGTAAAAGCTTTTCAAAATAAGTCTGCTGTTCTTCACTTAATCCCCGTTCAAGCAGATCAAGGCAGACTGCTTTTTCCATCATACACCTGAAGTCTGCAATCTCTTTCCCCGTAATAGTTCCAAGCGCCAGCATCATCCTAAGAATTCGGTGAATGGAGCCTCCGGCATCCTTCGAAATATAATTTCCGGATCCCTGAACGCGTTCAATCATTCCCATACCGTGTAGAATACTCAACGCCTCACGTGTTGAGTTCCGTCCGATTCCCAGTTCTTCTGCAATGGCCCGTTCTGTTGGCAGTTTGCTTCCGATCTGCAGATCACCCTGCTGAATTAACTGATCAATATATTGAATTGCTTTTTCATATTCTGAAGTTGTCTGTTCCCTTTCCATTCCGATTGTAGTTTTCCTTTTCCCTTTACCCACATATTTCTTAACTATATTCATTCACAGTTATATTTTTATTTTCTCATCATATCGTTTTTCTTATCACACTTTTATCCCAATATTTTCCTCTACCCATCATCTGTCAAAACATTTCCATATGGCTTTTCTTTGCCTCTTTATAAGAAATGCGCAAATACAGATGACAAAATCACTGTGAGGATTCCCGATACTGCAATTGCCAGGCTGCTCATTGCTCCTTCAATCTCACCAATCTCCATAGCCTTTGCTGTTCCGATCGCATGTGCTGCCGAGCCAAATGCAAGCCCCTTCGAAATCGGCTCTTCAATCTTAAATACCTTACAGATCAGTTCTCCGAACATATTACCAAGCACTCCGGTAACAATAATTACTGCAACCGTAATCGTCACATAACCGCCCAATTCTTCTGATACACCCATGCCGATCGCTGTCGTAATGGACTTCGGAAGCATCGTGACATATTCTTCATGGGATAATCCCAGCAACAGGGAAAGAACGAGTACCGTAACAAGGCTGGTCACCACTCCGGCAGTCAGTCCAAGCAGAACGGCCTTATGATTGTTTTTTAACAGATCCCACTGCTCATAAAGCGGAATCGCCAGGCATACCGTCGCCGGCGTCAACAGCCAGCTTAGGAACTTTGCACCCTCGTTATAAACTTCATAATCAATATTTCCCACTGCCAGAAAAACAATAGATACCACAATAGCAATCAGAAGCGGATTAAAAATACCCAGTTTAAATTTCTTTTTTAATATTGCCCCAATCAGATAGGCAATAATACTTAACGTCACTCCTGCAAACATGGATTCTTCAAAAAAACTATTCATGGTCACTGCCTCCCTTTTTCTCCCTGCGGATCATCCACTGTGACAGCTTTCCTGTTGCTACCATAACGGTCACAATAGCAACAACCGTAATCACACAGACCGGAAGAAGCACGGGCTTTAACGTTCCCCAGCTTTCAATCAGTCCAACGCCTGCCGGGATAAACATCAACGGCATAATTTCAATCAGAAACTTTCCCACATCCTTCACATCATCCAGCCTGATCAGACCGGTCATCAATCCAATGAACAAAATCACCATGCCATAGATACTGGCCGGAATGGGTAACGGAATCAGATACTTAAAGAGCTCTCCCACAAAGGAGATCAGTAGAATAATAAAAAACTGTTTGACATACTTCATCATCTTTTCCTCGCAAAGTTAAAATTGGTAGCACCAATTGAAGTGCCACCAATTATTATAAACTTGAATCAGGTTTTGTCAAACAGTTTTCTTATTCTTAATCACTCTGCGCATTGTCGCACGAAATGCCCATCCAATCATATAATAGGCAGATGCAAATACATTAAGCCCCGCAATCTGCCGGTAAAGTCCCCAGATTCTTTTTACCGCTTTGCCCTTATTGGCAGAAAGGGAATGGGCAGGACGCCTGTAAATTACCAGCAATTCATCCAAGCCACAGGCCGTAATTCCACTCTGTAAAATTCTCCACCAGGTTGCCGTATCCTCCGATGGAATATCCGGCATCAGAATAAGCTCACAATCTACTTTCTGCGTATCAATCAAAACTGTCGATGTAAAGATAATGGTCCTTGACAATGCTTCCTTATAGGTAAGTGTTCTTTGCACCCGGACTGTCTTACCGGTAGGAACTGCGTTTTCGTCTCCAAACTGATAGGAGCAATATACAAAGGCCGCCTCATTCTGCTGCATGAAAGTAAGCTCCTTAAGCAGCTTGTCCGGATGCCAGAGATCATCAGAATCAAGAAATGCGATGTACCGCCCACAAGCCTCTGTAATGCCCGTATTACGTGCTTTGGCTGCACCCTCATTCTGTTGTTTCAAAATCAGCCGGATACGTCCTTTCGCAATTCCTTCCTGTTCATAACGATTGATTGCCGCCTGGATCACTTCCGCACTGCCATCTCTGGAGCAATCATCCACAAGCAGAAGTTCCCAGTCCTGATACGTCTGATTAACCACTGTTTTAATGGTCTCTTCGATATAGTTTGCTGCATTGTACACCGGCACAATAATACTGATCATATAAAAACCTCAAAATTCTCTATAATCTATATATTTCACTGTTTCTGATTTTCTTATTATACCGTTGAATTCATAAATTTACAAATCAATGCTATTGAAATTTAAAGTTTTGGGTTTAATTTCCATATATTTTTCTCATGTTCCATATATTTATTTTGTGTTTCCCATTGTCAATAAGGAATCCGTAAATAGACAAGTTCCTCTTGGACAATCATAATATATGCAAAAAGCAAAGGAGTACATTTCTTATGAATACCTTAGATAACTATATTGCAGAATACCTTGAATATTGCGAATACCGCAAGCGTCTTGATGCCAAAAGCATCAAAGCATACCGGATAGATTTAAAGCAATTCTATAACTTTTGCAACGGCTCAGATGATTTCCTGTCAAGAAATACCGTGGATCTCTTTATCACATTCCTGCACAGACAATATAAGCCGAAAACGGTCAAGCGTAAAATTGCCAGCCTGAAAGCTTTCTTTCATTATCTCGAATATAAAGATCTGCTGACCGATAATCCCTTTGCCAAATTGGATATTCATTTTCGCGAAGCCAAGCTTCTTCCGAAAACAATTCCCTTTCATTCCCTCCAAAAGCTTCTGTCTGTAATGTATCAGCAGAAAAAACAGGCTTCCTCTTCCTATCAGCTCCGCTGCTGTATCCGTGACATCGCTGTTATTGAATTATTGTTCGCTACCGGAATGCGTATCTCCGAACTATGTGGATTGTGTCCATCCGATATCGATCTGGAAAATAATACCGTATTGATTTATGGAAGTCCAATTACCACTACTACTTCAAGAATAGACGCTCCCCCCATCAGGATAATTTCAGCCGGCATTCTGCTTCCATTCTTCTTTCGGAATTCCTTTGCCAGTTCCATTAGATAACTGTCTGGATTTTCTCTTGTAAAGGGCTTATCAGCAGACATTTCGCACCTCACCTTCAACTATATTGAATAGTATCCGTTGTGATGGTAATTGTTGCAGAATCCTTCTGTAATTAAATCCTTCTGTGTCTGCTCATCCGGTTTCTACATATTACTATCAGTCACAAATTGGTTGTTTTTTATATATATATTTCTTTTTTACAGTATTTTCTTGTTGCATTTTACCAATGTGTAGTGTATAGTACTACCTATCAGAAGATTCTCATCTTCTCAATAATACACGATTCAGGAATTCATTCCTGATATCCATACCACAGCCTTGTGGTATCCATGGCTGATTCAGCCAGACAATTTCACTTATATTTTTATCTCATCACAAAGGAGAATTTTCATGCAGAAAAACACATCTATTCCACAAAGTGGTGCCTTAATCGTACCCATGACAAATGATTACCTGTTCCGCGCTCTTTTACAACGGAATAATCTTGTCTTGAAGGGACTCATCTGTGCCTTGCTTCATATGAAGGAAGCCGATATTTCTTCGGTAATCATTACCAATCCCATCCGGCTGGGTGATTCCATTGATAACAAAACTTTTGTACTGGATATCAATGTGATCCTGAATCAGCACCATATCATCAATCTCGAAATGCAGGTCGTCAACTTAAACAACTGGCAGGATCGTTCTCTCAGCTACCTTGCCCGAAATTTCGATCATCTCAAAAAGGGCGAAGATTATAAGCTCACTCATCCGGTGATTCAGATCGGTCTTTTGGATTATACCTTATTTCCTGAACATCCAGAATTCTACTCCACCTATCAGTTTCTCAACGTAATAAATCATACGTTATATAGTGACAAGTGGCGTATATCTGTGTTAGACTTATCTCGTATCGATTTGGCAACCGAAGAGGACAGACAATACCAGCTCGATTACTGGGCTGCTCTCTTCAAAGCAAAGACATGGGAGGAATTACAAATGCTTGCACAAGACAATCATTACTTTAAAGAAGCATCTGAAACGGTCTATGAGCTGACACAGGAAGAGCGGATCCGCCAGCAATGTCTTGCCCGTGAGGACTACAACCGGACCATGAAAGGGATTGAAAATGATTTTGCTGCTCTAAAAGCAGGCCTCGCAGATGCCAACCAACAACTCTCTGAAAAAGACCAACAGCTCTCTGAACAAAGCCAACAGCTCTCCGAGTACCAACAACATATTCAGGCTCTTGAAGCCCAGTTAGCAGAATATCAATCGAAAGAAAACTCATCCGACAAATAACTCCAACTTCTTTACAGATAAACATAGCTGAGGAATTGTCAGGGTCATGGCAATTCCTCAGGTAAATCTGTGCACTCTATCACTCAAAAATAGTCCTTGGGATTATTTTCTCATCCCCATAGAAACTCAAAACATTCAAAACTCCAACCTGCATCTCTCCAACGCTGCTGCAATCACCTGATCCATATCATAATACTTATATTCTCCAAGCCGGCCTCCAAAGATCACCTTACTTTCTTTATCTGCCAATTGTTTATAAGCATTATAGATCTTGCGACACCATTCTGTTAGCGTCCGCCTGAAACAGCCATCCTAGACCAGCAGAATTAACCAATCTGAGACCGACAGAAATAGCCAATCATAGTCCAATAGAAAAGCCATTGCGATATTGCTTCATATTCTATAATTTTAATTAACTTTACCTTCTTTATACCCGTTTTACAATTGCAGCTGTCTTCAATATAGCCACCTGCGATTTTCCATCCGTCAGTGTACCATCCATTACCTGCTGCACAAGCTCTTGTAAAGGGATCTGCTCAATATTCAGAAATTCATCATCATCCAGACTCTGACTGCCATACTGGAGGTCACGGGCAAGATACAAGGTAATTACTTCGTTGCTATAGGCCGGTGCCGGGCGATACTCCCCTAACTTTATCCATTCCTTCGCCAATATTCCTGTTTCCTCCTGAAGTTCCCTCTTTGCTGCCTGCAGCCGGTCTTCCTCCGGATCGTCCAGCTTGCCTGCCGGGATCTCCAATACAACCTCTCCAACAGGATATCTGAACTGCCGTTCCATGACCACATTTCCCTCATCCGTCATCGGGACGATAGCTACTGCTCCTATATGTCTGACATATTCACGCCTTGCCGGCTTTCCGTTTGGAAGAGTTACCATATCGCAATAAGCATGCAGCATTTTTCCAGCAAAAACTTCTGATGACTCTTTAGTTATCTCTGTAAGCTTCTCATAAGTAATCATGGCCGCCTCCTGTAATCTCTATATCTACTGCTCTACATTGTTGCCACATATAAATCAATCGCGGCTATATAAATCCCTTGTGTACACCTTCGCTTTGACATCATTCAGGCATTGATCATACCGGTTGGCAATAATACACTGCGATCTTTCTTTGAATTTCTGTAAATCATTCACAACCTTCGAACCAAAGAAAGAACTGCCATCTTCCAGGGTTGGTTCATAAACGATAATTGTTGCACCTTTCGCTTTAATGCGCTTCATAACTCCCTGAATACTGCTCTGACGGAAATTATCTGAATTGGACTTCATGGTAAGTCTGTACACTCCAACTACCACCTCATGCTCCTTTTCCCTGTTATAATCTTCCGAGTTGCCGTAGCAGCCTGCAATTTCAAGCACACGATCTGCAATAAAATCCTTTCTCGTCCGGTTGCTCTCTACTATTGCCTCTATCATCTTTTCCGGGACATCTGCATAATTAGCCAACAGCTGCTTCGTGTCCTTTGGCAGACAATATCCTCCATATCCAAAAGAAGGATTATTATAGTGTGTCCCGATTCTTGGATCCAGACACACACCCTCAATAATTGATCTGGTATCAAGGTTCTTACTCTCAGCGTATGTATCCAACTCATTGAAATAAGAAACACGAAGTGCCAGATAGGTATTGGCAAACAGTTTTACCGCTTCTGCCTCTGTCAATCCCATAAAAAGCGTATCAATATTCTCTTTTAATGCCCCTTCCTGCAAAAGAGAAGCAAAAACCTCTGCCTTCGCTCTCGTTTCCTCATCACACCCAACGATAATTCTGGAAGGGTAAAGATTATCGTATAATGCCTTTGATTCCCGTAAAAATTCCGGACTAAAAAGAATGTTCTTCGTTTTATACTTTTGACGGGCATACTCCGTAAAGCCAACCGGTATCGTAGATTTAATTACCATCATCGCATCCCTATTAGAGTCAAGTACCAATTGAATCACGGCCTCCACAGCTGAAGTATCAAAGAAATTTTTCTTCGTGTCGTAATTAGTCGGCGTTGCTATAATTACATATTCTGCCTTCTTATATGCAGACGCTCCATCGGTTGTAGCTTCCAGATCCAGTTCTTTCTCCGATAAATATTTCTCAATATATTCATCCTGTATCGGACTGATCCTCGCATTCAGCTTCTCAACCTTCTCCGGAATCACATCCACGGCAATCACCTTGTTGTGCTGTGAAAGAAGCACAGCCAACGATAATCCTACATAACCCGTTCCTGCTACTGCAATAGTTTTTCCCATTTTTCTCTTCTCCATTACAAATACATCTTTGATACTTTCAATGCCCGATCGATAACTTTATCCATGTCATAGTACCTATATTCTGCGAGTCTGCCGCCAAAGATTACCCCTTCCTCTTTATCTGCCAGTTCCTTATATTTTGCATATAAATTTGAGTTCCACTCGTCATTTACCGGATAGTATGGCTCCATTCCCGGCTTCCATTCTTCGGAATATTCCCTGGTTATTACTGTCTTATCCTGTTCTCCGAATTCAAAATGCTTATGCTCTACAATTCTTGTATAAGGCGTCTGTCTATCCGTGAAATTCATTCCGGCAACCCCTTGATAATTCTTCACGTCTAACACTTCCGTTTCAAAGCGCAGGCTGCGATATTGCAAATTACCATATACATAATCAAAATATGCATCTATGGGGCCAGTGTATACAACTTTCTCTGCTGCTGCATCAAACTCTGATTTATTCTCCAGATAGTCGCAATTAAGCCGAACCTCTATTCCCTGCAGCATTCTTTCAATCATTTTGGTATAGCCCCCAACAGGAATTCCCTGATAAGGATGGTTAAAATAATTATTATCAAACCTCATTCGCACAGGAAGCCGTTTAATAATAAATGCAGGAAGATCTGTGCACTCACGTCCCCACTGCTTCTCCGTATAGCCCTTAATCAGTTTTTCATAGATATCCCGTCCCACAAGTGAAATAGCCTGCTGCTCTAAATTACAGGGCTCACCTGTGATCTCTTTTCTTTGCTTTTCAATGATCTGTTCTGCTTCTGCCGGAGTATTTACTCCCCACATTTCATGAAATGTATTCATATTAAAAGGCATATGGTACAATTCGCCCTGATAATTGGCAATCGGTTCATATCGAAAGTGATTGAAGTGTGCAAACCGGTTTATGTACTGCCATACCTCATCAATATCCGTGTGAAAGATATGTGGACCATACTCGTGAACCTGAATCCCCTCTATTTCCTTCGAGTAGATATTTCCTCCAATATGTCCTCTTTTATCGATTACAAGAACACTTTTTCCTTTTTCCTTTGCCTGTTGCGCAAATACTGCCCCGAATAAACCGGCTCCAACAATTAAAAAATCAACCATAATGCCCTCCACCTATTTTGTGATAATCTCTAAGGCCTCCGAAAATTATTCTTTGAATAAATGCTCAATAATATCCCGAATTGCTCCATCTCCACCATTGTACGAACTTATGTATGTAGCAAGTTCCTTTACCTTAGAATTTGCATCATTAACAGTACAGGGAAAGCCAACCTGTTCCATGACCGGAATATCATTCACATCATCACCTACATATGCTACTTCTTCTAATGAAACATGATATTTTTTTGCCAACTCTCTTACCACTGACAATTTATCTGTTACTCCCTGATGCAATTCATTAATATGAAGCTTCTCCGCTCTTCTTTCTACAATCTTGGTATTCTCTCCGGTTATAATTCCTGTAACAACTCCCTTATTTCTTATGTTAGATAAGCCCATTCCATCTTTTGTATTAAACTTTTTCAATTCATCTCCGTTTTCAGAATAATACATTCCCCCATCGGTAAGGCATCCATCACAATCGGTTAAGAACATTTTAATTTTCTTTGTATCAGGATCTTTATCCAGTAGTAATCCATTTTTCTTCATTAATGCTTCAATGATTATCCAGTCACTAGGTTCATCAATTTCAAACGCTGTATCCGCATCCATCTCATAAGCCTTGATGTTTCCCGATAATCTATTTCCTGTCTTTAACAGATTCTCCCTTGAACAAATATAGAAGGCTCCATTCTCCATTAAATATCCATCAAACTCCTGTCTACGTGGTCTATGAAACACTTCATAGTTCATCGGAACTGCATTTTCCTCTTTATCCTGTTTCCACAGAAAACGATATTGCTTCACAACAGATAATACGCTATCCGTATTATCTGTTGCATATAACTCATATCCTCCGTTTAAATCACCTGCTGTAAGCATCGGAGATGTAGCCTGTACTAATATGATATTATCGAATATATAATGCTCAGCAAACTCCAGCATAGCGGACTCTGTTGATGCTCCATCCGTAGCTGTCTCCGGTGATCTTCCTATTACTTCAATCTTATCAGCACCAGAAATTTCTCCTGCAAATCTCTGCACCGCATTTCTTATAACTTCACTATCTGTCGATACATAAACTTTATCAATGTACCGGCATTCGCATGCCGCCTTTACTGTCCAATACACCAATGGCTTTCCGCATATCGGTTTTATATTTTTTAATGGTATTGATTTACTACCACCCCGTACCGGAATAAATGCAACATTCATAAACTCACCCTCACGCTGTCCATTATCTTTTTCTATATTTCAATTTTTCTCTTTGCACCTGTTCTATGGGAAGAATCTCCGACTCCTTATATCGTAACGCCTCATATAAAGCATTACAATCCCTGACTACACGCCGAATTCCATCAGGCTCAAGAGATGCCGCATGATCCGTTCCTTTCCATGTCCTATCAAGTGTATAGTGTCTCTCTATATAACTTGCACCCAATGTATAAGCAGCTACATCTACTGCTATTCCTAAATGATGGCCCGAGAATCCAACTGCCTTCACACGATGCTCATAAGCCTCCCTTAATCTCAGTATTTCAAGCAGACAAACATCTTTAAAAGGTACCGGATACCCCGAAGTACAACAGAATATTACTAAATCCTTTGCCCTGTTATTCCTTTCAAATAATTGTACAATTTGCTCTTCTTCCTCATGTGTAGTCATTCCGAAAGATAATTGGATTTCTCCCTCATAATTATTACATAGCCAATCAAGCATTTCGAAGTGATTATTGCAGGCCGAAGGTATCTTGATAAACTTTGGATTTAACGAAGAAATTTCCCTGGCACTGGTCATGTCCCACACAGAAGATGAATATGTAATTCCAACCTCTTCACACCATTTCTTCAACTGTGCATGTTGCTCAATATCAAATTCCAGAAACTCTCTATGTTCTCCATATGTTTTCCCATATGAATTAGCCGGATTAGGGTGTGGTGCACTATACTGCTCCGGTGTTAATAGTTCTTTGGGACATCTCTTTTGAAACTTTATGGCATTTGCCTTGCAAAAAATGGAAGCTGTTGTAATCATTTCATGCGCAATTTCCATCTGCCCCATATGATTGCAGCCAGCTTCTGCAATAATGTACGGTTTTTTATAATCCACAATTACTCCCCCTTTTGTCCATGTAATAAATTAAATTTATTTCCTATTTTTCTTTTTATTGTTTGTTTCATTTCTGTAATGTTACTATTATGAAAGAACCCAAGAATTAAGAAATAAACAGGTACGGCTAATACAATACCTCCTGCCACTTTAACCACATAATTCGTTTGCCACCTATTCACACATACTCCTATCAATATAATAGGTAATGCTGCAATCCAGTATTGATAATATTCCCTGAAAATGGCTTTTAACTGAAAACATCTCTTCGCATTAATAAAGCATATTAAGGCAACAATTGTTTCAGCTAACACGGTTGCAACTGCAGCTCCATTTTCTTCATACTTTGGTATTAGTAATAAATTAAAAGTGAAATTCGTAACTGCTCCAGCACATGTTGAGAGTAAAATCAGTTTTTCTTTCCCCATAGGTACAAAGGTCTGTTGATTCGTCACAACACTAAAGGGAATTACCAATACAATCGGAGTTAGTATACGCATTGTAAATCCGGCTGTTTCGAATCCCGATCCGCAAAATACATAAATAATGTCATCACTTAAAACAAATAGCCCGATGTAGGCCGGAACAGAAAGCATAAATACAAAATTATATGCTTTCTTCATTAACTGCTCAAACTCTTTTGTTGCCCCTTTTCCTATGTAATAAGAAAGTCTTGGAATAAGTACAACACCCAATGATGTAATCAGGGTATTCGCAATTTTATTAATCTTAATTGCGGCTGAATATAATCCTACTGCATTATCTCCACATATAAACCCGAGCATAGTAGAATCTAATACCGTATACAGTTCAATAGAAAGAGCCAATGCAAATAACAATGCAATCGGTCTCAAATGCTTCTGTATCTCATAATTGCCATACCAATGAAAATCCACATAATCCCTGCTCTTGAAGAAGTTCAATATATATGAACCGGATGATGCAATAACAGATACAATCGTATAATTTACCACATCACTCGAATCTCGAACCGTGATAAACATAATTATTAAAGCAATTCCCTGAAAAAGCATTGACCGAAGTGCAATATACTTATATTCCTCCAGTGCCTGATATAACCAGTCCATACCCATGCCCATCATTAAAATGGAAAAACTATTAATGATAAGCAGCACGCTATAATCCTTAAGTTTTGCCACATAAGCAATCGCAAACACTAAGCCAACATACGAAAGAATCGTGGTACATCCGTTTATTAGCAGCATCTCATGCACAAATTTAGAGAGACTTTTCTTATTATCCCTAACCTTGGCAGCTTCTCTCGTACCATAATAATTCATTCCCATTGCTGCAAACATACTAAAATAAGAAATAACTGATTTAGCAAAATTTACTTTACCAATCCCTTCGGCTCCAAGTATTCTTGATGCATATGAAAAAGTAATAATAGGAAATGCAATGCTTGAAACCGTCCTAAAAAAATTATAAATAAAACTAATTAAAATAGATTTTTCTCTCTGCAAGATGTCGTTCCTTCAATATTAATTATTAAAAAAGCTTTCTTTTAGTATTCTGTAAATATGAAATGCATATAATAAAAGTACATTATGATGTCTGAAAATTGTAATAACACGCGCTGCCCTTGTTAACAACTTTCGATCCACTTGTGAAAAAGCTTTATAATAAATT